>LWDU01036272.1_pt1 | contig 34462 bp, 19 predicted proteins | sample 727161 | NCBI WGS metagenome assembly LWDU01 (sample SAMN04566230, study PRJNA314399) | hydrothermal vent metagenome | isolation source: deep sea hydrothermal plume seawater | place: Mexico: Gulf of California, Guaymas Basin | collected 2004-07-11 | reverse complement strand
GAACGCTGTCGAGCAGAATAGGATATCGCGCGACGAAATTCCCTCGCACGTCCGTCGCTCGCTGCACGGTATTCTGGCGGCGCGTTTCGTAAAAGTGTTTGGCGAAGTCCGATCGGTCGCAGCCGACCGCGAGAAGTTAATTGCAAGGTACAAGAAAAAGCTCACTCCGGCGGCACTTGCCAATGCCAGTGCTTCCCGCGGCCGAAACGTCTTTAAGAAGATTTGTGGCACCTGCCATTTGATGTACGGCGAAGGAGGAAAAATCGGACCGGATCTGACGGGCTCGCACAGGGCCAACCTTGACTACATCCTGTTGAACAGCGTCGATCCCAGTTATGACGTTCCCGCCGGCTACGGCGTAGTTGCTGAAGAGGATGGAACTCGCGTCATCCTGAAAACAGTCGAAGAACCGCGACTTGTTATCGCCAAGTCGGATATCGAAGAACGAGTGATCTCACCCAAATCGATGATGCCGGAAGGGCAATTGAAGGCCATGAGGCCACAGGAAATGATGGACTTGATTAAATACCTGAGAACAACTGAGCAAGTGGAGCTGGCGAAATGAACAAACGAGTTTGGTTCCACGTGACTCAGGCCTTGTCTGTCCTGTCCCTGTTGTTGTGCACCGTTGCTGTGGGGACGGCTCAGGAATCCAGAAACAAACTGCCTAAGAAGCAGCACAAGAGCAGCAATGCGCCCTTTCTAAAACCGGATCAGGCCGTCGCAAAGATGTCGATTCCGGACGGGTTTGAGGTTTCGATCTTTGCGTCTGAGCCCGACATCGCCGAACCCATCGCGTTCTGTTTTGACGACCGGGGAAGGATGTGGGTGGCCGAGAATTTCAACTATCAGACGCGGAAGCAGCACACCGACGAGCAGGTCAGCCGGATTCAGATTCTGGAAGATACCGATGGCGACGGCATCTTTGACACGAAAAAGACATTTACTGACACGCTGACGTTTACGTCGGGGCTGGCCTGTGGATTCGGCGGAGTGTTTGTCGGATCGCCACCCAATCTGACTTTTATTTCTGACGCCGACGGTGACGACAAGCCTGACGGGCCTCCTGAAGTTCTGCTGGATGGCTGGGGTATCAACGATCGCCACGAAACGCTGAACAGTTTTATCTGGGGACCCGATGGCTGGCTGTACGGCTGTCATGGTGTGTTCACCCAATCGCGGGTCGGCAAACCGGGTGATGACGATGCAGCACGCCAGTTCATCGACGGTGGTATCTGGAGATATCATCCGACTCGCCAGACGTTCGAAATTTTCGCGCGAGGGCTGTCAAATCCCTGGGGCTTTGACTTTGACGATCACGGTCAGGGATTTGCCACGTGCTGTGTTATTCCGCATCTGTTCCACGTGGTGCAGGGAGGCGTTTATCACAAGCAAAGCCGTCCTCATGTGAATCCGTATGTTTTCGACGACATCAAAACGATTCGCGATCATACGCACCTTTCGGCTCATGGTGGCGCTCGCTTCTATCTGGCGGACGCGTTCCCGGAGAAATATCGCAATCGGCTGTTTATGTGCAATATTCATGAACACTCGGTCCTGACCGATGTCATGGTGCCGAATGGTTCCAGCTTTATTGGCAAGCACGGTGACGACTTCATGCCGACCAACGACATGGCGTGGGTCGGATTCAGTGTGGAGATCGGTCCTGAAGGTGGAGTCTACATTCTGGATTGGCACGACAGCGACGTCTGCGGCAACGCCGTCAATTTTCCAAACAGTGGCCGTGTGTATCGCATCATGCCGCAGGACGCAAAACCCGTCGCTCGACCAAACCTGAGTGCGATGTCGGATGCACAGTTGGTTGCACTGCAGACGCATGCGAACGATTGGTACGTTCGGCATTCCCGCACGTTACTGCAGTCACGGGCTGCGAATGGTTTGCTGGACACGTCGCTGGTGCATTCACAGCTGGATGACCTGTTCCAGGCAGCAAAGTCGTCTCCTAAACGGCTTCGCGCTTTGTGGGCATTGCAGGTGACCGGAGGATTGGACCACGACGCTCTGGTCGCCCTGTTGGGTCACGAGGACGAATATGTCCGAGGCTGGTCGATTCAGTTTCTGTGTGACGCCAGTACTGTCAACGCGTTTCAGCCGGTGGCCGCTGCGGACAAAACGCCGGTCGATAAGTCAGTTCTTAAATCATTGACGGCCATGGCAAAGCACGAACGATCACCGGTCGTACGTCTTTATCTGTCGTCGGCCGTGCAGAGGTTGCCCTTTGCCGATCGCTGGTCGATTCTGGAAGGACTGGCATCGCATGGCGAAGACGTCGATGACAACAATCTACCGCGGATGTACTGGTTCGGCCTGGAACCAATGGTGCCCGACCATCCCCGCGAATCATTAAGCCTTGCCATCGCAGGAAAGATACCGGCACTGCAGGAATTCGTCGCTCGCCGTATGGTCACAGCAGACGTCGCCGCCAGCGTTGATCGTCCCCAAAAAGCGAAACAACCGTCTGAGTGGCAGTGGACGATTCAGAAAGTTGCCCCTGGGTTTCTGGTTCGCAACGTGGGTGAAGGCGGCGTGGTCCATCACAAAGTCTTTCGTAATGCCACGGCCGTTCAAACGCATCCTCTGGATCGCAAGACGCCCAGCAGCCTGTTTCGGGCGTTGAAGATTCCGCAGGACAGAAAGACAACACTGAACATGCGCGTCAGCCATCATCCACATGGCGATTGGCAACTGAGAGTCCTGGCGGCAGGTGAAGTCATTGCCGATCAGGTCATCAGTTCCAGGTCGGTTTCGGACGACGAGTGGCTGGACGTTGCCGTTGATCTTACGAAATTCGCCGGACGCAGAATTGAGCTGACAATTGAAAACCGTCCCAACGATTGGCGTAATGAGTGGGCCTATTGGAACAATGTCTCTGTCGTAAGTGAGTAAGCCATGAAATACAAACTGTGCCTTGCCGCACTGCTTGCCGTGTCGCTGTTCAGTTCAGGTTATGCGGCCGAGAAATCAAAGATCGTCTTCATTTCCGGCAAACCCAGTCATGGGCGCATGAAGCACGAACATCGTGCCGGCAACATGATTCTGGCCGCCACCCTGAACAATTCGAAACTGGACGTCGAAGCGGTGGTGCTGCCGCAGTCCGGCTATCCGCAGGACAAATCGATTCTGGACGGCGCAGCAACGGTCGTGATTTTCTCCACTGGGCACAGTCGTCATCTTCTGAATCCGCATCTGGACGAGTTTGATGCACTGATGAAAACGGGGACCGGCGTGGTGATGATTCACTGGGCGACGGAGGCGGAAAAGGGAAAGGCAGGCGACAAATTCCTGGAGTGGATGGGAGGATTCTGTGACCTCGATTGGTCCGTCAATCCTCACTGGGCACCAAATTTTGAGGACCTGCCGGATCACCCGATCACCAATGGCGTGCAGCCATTCAGCGTGCACGATGAATGGTACTACCACATGCGATTTGTGCAGGACATGAAAGGCGTGACGCCGATTCTGACGGATCTGCCGCCACCGGAAACGCTGAAGCGTCCGGATGGACCGCGGAGCGGAAACTTCGCTGTGCGAAAAGCAGTTCACTCCGGCGAAAAACAGCACGTGGCCTGGGCTTATCAGCGACCGGATGGCGGCCGTGGATTCGGATTCACCGGTGCGCACAATCATGTCAGCTGGCAGAACGACAACTTTCGCAAAGTCGTGTTGAACGCAATCCTGTGGACAGCCAAGGTCGAAGTTCCGAAAGACGGCTGCCCCTCGCCTGCGCCCGATGACACGCAGATCGAAGAGAATCTCGACGGGAAGAAATAGGAAAATTTGCTGGAAACCGCGAGCCCGGCTCAGCAACGTTAGATTAACTGCAGATTCAGGAATTTCCTGTTAACGAATCGTTCAGGCGTGCGGCATACTGCCTGAAGGGGAAATGACAGCGTGAATCAGGATCTCAGCGAAAACGAACGCAGGCAGGAATTTACTCAGCACTGGCTGGCCGCTGAGCCGTCTGTGTCTGCCTATGTATTTGCGTCAATCGCAGGGTTTCATGACGCCGAAGACCTCGTGCAGCAGATTGCTCAGGAAGTTGCCCGCCGCTTCGACCAGTACGATTCCAGCCGTCCGTTTCTGGGTTGGGTCCTGTGGGTCGCCAGGTCACGGGTGATTGATTTCTATCGCCGCAGAAAACGCGATCAACTGGTGTTCTCGGACGAATTGCTGCAGAAACTCAGCCAGGCAATCGTCGAGCGGGATGCCGGACGGAGTGATCGCCGCGAAGCTTTGGAACACTGTCTTGAGGGGCTCCCGGGAAAATCTCGCCGGGGTCTCGACTTGCGATATGTTGAGGAACTGCCCTCCGCACGAATTGCCGATTCCGCGGGTTCGACGACGGGCTCGGTGCGCGTGCTGTTGACACGAGTCCGCAGTGGGCTGGCGGAGTGCGTTCAGCGGCGGCTGACTATGGTGGATGCGTGATGGATGTGGCCGACGAACTGCTGGACCGATTCCTGGACGGAGACACCAGCAACGAAGAATCTGAAGCCGTTCTGCATTGGCTGGAGGCTGATCAGAACATGCGGCGATTTGCTGAGCGTTCCGAAATTCATGCTGATTTGCGGCGTTCGCTACACCGAAGAAACGTCCAGCAGGAAGCACTGGCGGTCTGCAGCGACGACGCTTCGCCGGATCTTTCGGAATACGGCGACAAGCCCATTCGACGCCACGACGGCAGACGGACGTTTGCGTTTGTCGCCGCGACGTTGGCGACTGCGGCGTTGCTGGCAAGCGTTCTGTTTGGGCCGGGCAATTCGTTTGATCGTTCCAACTCTACAGCATCCATTGCCACAGTGGCTTATCAGTCCAATGCCGGCTGGTCTGACCAGCAGCGTTCGGTCGGCGATCCGATTGGCCGCGGAATCGTGCAATTGGACGTGGGCATCGCCCGTCTGGACTTCGCGAACGGAGCTTCCGTAACGCTGCAGGGGTCAGCCCGATTTGAGGTACTGTCCAACAACAGAACTCGCCTGCATCATGGCATTCTGACGGCTCAGATTCCTGAAGCGGCGATCGGTTTTGAGGTTCAGACGCCGGCAATGGACGTCGTTGATCTCGGCACGGCTTTTGGCGTTTCCGTCGGTACAGACGGTGAAACAGGAGTTTGTGTGTTTGAAGGTGAAGTTGAAGTCAACCTTGCCGGGCGGGATGCCGTGCAGCTTGTACCGAGTGGCAGTGTGATCAAATCGGTGGCGTACGAAACGAATCGCTATGAAGGCGCGTGGCCGGTGACGTCTGGTGTGTTGCAGGCGACCGGCTTGATGAAGTTCGTTTCGCCGGGACCGGAATTTGTCCCCGGGCGGGTCGAGGACAACGAACGGATTCTTGTCTTCCTGGAACGAAGTGGTGTGGTCCCCCAGACAGAATTCTTCGTCGATCTTGTCGACCCCGGCCAATATCAACGGATTCATCGCAGCGAACAGCACGCCATCGCTGCCGGTGGTCGCATTCGAAGCTACCTCTTGCAACTCGATCCGGTCGGTCGCCTGGAACGGAATGCGATCAATAAGCCTCGTGTCATCGGTCAGGTCACATTCGACCGACCCGTGATCGGCTTGATTGCCAGTTCGAAAAAGCTTAGCGCGACAGACGACCTGCTCGGTCATCCGGGTGGCGATTACGTCAAGACGCGGCGCGGAATCGAGCCACCGCGGGCAGACAATGCGTCAGATTCCGGGCGTGATGTTGTGATCCTGAGTGTCGATCGGCGGACGTTGTCACTTGATCTGTCAGCGGGAACGGCCGTTGATCAGATTCGCGTTGTTGTTGATGAACTGAACTGAATCAGAACGCACGACAATTCCCCACCTCCATAAAAAGCGAAGTACATCAGTTAGAACAATTCAAGTCACGGGCCGCACTTCCACGGTCGCCCGAATGTAGTGCACGCAGCCTGCGTGCTTTTTCGCCCGCTGGCAGCGGGCACTACGGGAATTACCGAAGGTGTTACAAGAATGGTGAATCGACTGAATCGGCGAACGGTGCTCCGTGGCACAGGCGGGGCCCTGATGGCTCTCCCATATCTGGATGCAATGGCGGGAACCACAACGGTGAACGCTGTCCCGACACGCATGGTCTGTTCCGGATTGAATTTTGGGTTCGTGCCGCGGTTGTTCTTCCCTGAAACGACCGGATCGGATTACGAACTGCCGGAACGACTGCAGCCGCTGAAGAATCTAAAAAACGACTTCACTGTCTTCTCCGGCCTGGACCACGGGACCGAGGCGCAGGGCGGACATGGAGGTATACACGCCTACCTGTCGGGCGTGCTGTCCAAAAACTCGAAAGGCATGCCCGAAGCGAATATCTCCATCGATCAGAAGGCCGCCCAGAATGTTGGCGTTCAGACACGTTATCCGTCGCTGCAGCTGTGATTTCCTGGAGCGCAGCGGGAGTTTCGATTCCCCCGGTGACCAACGTCGAAACGATCTATGATTTGCTGTTTCAGAAGGTCGATCCACGGCTGCGGCAGAGTACGCAGGCGAAGTACGCCGCACGCACCAGCATTCTGGATCTGGTCAGAACGGACGCTGAATACCTGCAACGCAAAGTCGGCACACGTGATCGTGACAAACTGGACCGTTACTTCACATCGGTACGAGAAGTCGAAAAACGTTTGATCCAGGCGAGCCAGTGGCTGGACCGACCCAAGCCGACGGTGGACTACAGGTTGGCGGCTGCCGCGAACGATTTGGATTTCATCGACCGTGTGCCTCTGTATTACGACCTGATGGCGTTGGCGCTGCAAACCGATTCCACCCGTGTCATCACACTGGCACTGGGCGATATTGGTGCCAACTATGGTGGCTTTAAGATCAGCCGGGGCTATCACCAGTTGACTCACCACGGCAAGGTTCCGGAATACATCACCGAGCTGTCAGTGATTGAGCAATTCCATACGACGCAGATTGCCCGGTTCCTTGAGCAACTGAAAGTCGTGCAGGAACCGAACGGCAAAACACTGCTGGACAACACCATGGTTCTGTTTGGATCTGGCATGGGGAATGCCAGTTCGCATTCCAACAAAAACCTGCCGCTGGTTCTGGCAGGCGGTGGTTTCAGGCACGGTGAACACAAGTCGCACTTCAAGGATGAAGCTGGAAGACAGGCTACGGCTGCCAGCAACCTGTTCGTTTCCATGCTGCAGAGGTTCGGAGTAGAGACAGATAAGTTCGGTCTGTCCAGCAGCACGCTGACCGGGTTGGAGGTGCAGTCATGATAGCTTGTCTGTTTCACAGAACGGCTCAACAGGTCACATGGTCTGTGATCGCGTCGCTGGTCCTGTGCACGGGCGGAAGCGTCGTCGCCGCTGAATCGGCCGGCCCGGAGGTTGCTCATTTTGTGACGGATTACTTCAAGCAGTATTGCTACCGCTGTCACGGCAACAAAGTCCAGAAAGGCGATCGACGTCTTGATCAATTCGTAACAAATTCTGCCCCCAGCGATGAGTTGATGTCATTGCTGGAAGAAGCTCTGGACGCGATGAATCGAGGAGATATGCCGCCCGAGAAAAAGGGTGTCATCCAGCCACCAGCTGATGAAACGCGAAAGGTGATTGGCTGGGTTACCAACTATCTGCAGACCGAGTCGGATGCAAGGGCAGGTGCGTCAACGATGATGCGGCGTCTGAATCGTTTTGAATACGTCAATACGATGCGTGATCTTCTGGGCGTCCACGCTGACAAATTTGACCCCACCGCCGACTTTCCCGCCGACGCCATCAGCCACGGCTTCGACAACAATGGTGAGGCGCTCACGCTGTCGAGCTACCAGTTGCAGCGGTACCTGGAAGTCGCCGAGACGTTTCTGGATGAGGCCATCTTCTTTGATGTTCGGCGGCCCGAAAAACAGACATGGCAGTACACCGGCAGGGACTTCAACGGAATTTACGAGTATGAACGAGCTCCTGTGACGTGGCGGCTGATCATCGACGACGAGATCATCGAGATTGGACACGGTCAGCCCAGTGAGCGTCACCCGAACTTTGTCAAGGCGTTTGTAAATAATGGGGGCGCGTCCGACGATGGTTGGTACACGATCCGTGTACGTGCTGCCGCAGCGAATCGCCTGGATCACGGATACGAACACTCCGAGTTCGACAGGTACAAGCGTCACCCACTTAAACTGGCACTCTGGATTGCACCGAACGCGCAGCTGCTCGAAAAAAACGCCGCGGATCAACGGCGACTGGTTAAGGTCTGGGATCTGCCGGACGGCGAACTCGAAATCTTCACTCAACGTGTGTGGCTTAACAAAGGCGCAGTGCCGTTTGTCAGCTGGACAAACGGCGTCAGCTCGAAAGGCAATATCCGCAAAGTCGCCGTGAAGCATCATCCGGAAGTTATTCGGGCCACGAAGACTCAGCTGGATGCAGCGAGAATCGGCAGTCCGGGCGCCAGAGAAACTGTGGACCGGTTGCTCAGAAACAATGACAATAAGATCCTGTCGGAAGTTTATCACGGGCCTCGGATGCGAGTCTGGGGCATGGAGATTGAAGGGCCGATCTATGACCAATGGCCACCCACCAGCCATCGCCTGCTCTTCGGTAACCAGACCGATGCGTCGCAGGTCGATATCGATCAGGTGGTGCAACGTTTCGCGGCTCGCGCATTCCGTCGGCCGGTTCAGCCTGCCGAAATTGATCATTATGCCGCCTATATCCGCCAGCGAATCCAGAACGGCGATTCACCGGCGGCTGCGATCAAGCTGGGACTGGCAGCGATCCTGACGTCACCGCGGTTTCTGTATCTTGATGAAGGCAACGATGAAACGGATACACAGCTGACGCAGCACGAACTGGCGTCACGGCTGTCGTATTTTTTATGGGGCACGACGCCCGATGACGAACTGACGGCGATTGCTGACTCGGGGAAACTTAACGGTGGCAATGTGTTCAACGCACAGATTGACCGCATGCTGATTGATGACAGGGGGCGGGCCTTTGTGGAACACTTCACTGACAGCTGGCTTCGCATCAACACGCTGGGTTCCATGCCGCCGGATCTCAAGGCGTTCCGGGCGTATTACGACGATCGACTGGAAGCTGCCTTCAAAGAAGAGACACGTCTCTTCTTCCATGACCTGCTCGAATCCAACGGAGCTATCCTCAATCTACTCGACAGCGATTACACGTTTCTCAACGACGGGCTTGCCAGACACTATGGTATCGAGGGCGTCTATGGAGAGCACTTCCGCAAGGTTGCCTTAAAGCCGGAGGACCATCGCGGAGGCCTGCTGGGCCAGGGCAGCGTGCTCACGTTGACGGCCAATGGCATTGAAACGTCGCCTGTTGTTCGAGGTGTGTGGGTGCTTGAGAACATCTTTGGCACGCGACCGTCACCGCCACCACCGGATGTCGAACCCCTGGAACCGGATACTCGTGGAACGACCACCATACGCGAACAGCTGAACAGGCACCGCAATGTGGTAGCGTGTGCCGAGTGTCATCAGAAAATCGACCCCGCTGGGTTTGCACTCGAATTCTACGATCCCGTCGGCGGCTACCGAACGCACTACGCGGCACGTGGTGGCAAAGGGCCGCCTGTGGACGGTTCCGGTCAATTGCCGTCCGGTGAGACTTTTGAGGACGAACGTGGTCTGAAGAAACTGCTGCTTGATCGGAAGGATCGGTTTACTCAGGCACTGACTGAGAAACTGCTTACCTACGCCACCGGTCGTTTGATGACATTTCGTGACCAGGCCGAAGTTGAAAAAATCGCTGCCGTATGTGCAGCGAACGGTTACGGCCTGCGAGACCTGATTACCGGCGTGGCCACCAGTGACACCTTTCACAACCGGTGAGCTTTGAGGATATGCGGCCCCAAACTGGAGTTTGGGACCGAGAGTCAAGGGTGAAGTCGACCATGATGCTTAACTCTCCCTCCGGCAGAGTAACAGCAAACTCTGACGAAACAGTATGGACAATAAATCATGACCAACATAACCAGGCGGCAAATTATGAAGGGGCTCGGCGTTTCCATTGCCCTTCCGTCCTTTGCCTCTTTGCGGGCATCACCGAGCGGGCCGACAGGCGGTGCTGCAAAACGCTTTGTCTGCGTCGCTCCCAACTACGGCATGAATCCGGCCGGGTTCTTTCCTGCAGAGACTGGCACGAACTATGAGATGCCTCGACTGCTGAAGACGCTGGAACCGCATCGGCGCGACCTGACGATCTTCACCAATCTGGATCATCCCCGAGTTGGTGGCGGTCATGGGTGTTCCAATACGTTGCTCAACGGTGTCGAACTGAAAGACGTCAAAGACCGTCCTCAGCATTTGCATTCACTGGACCAGCTGTTGGCCGAGAAGATCGGGCAGAACACGCGGTTTCCGTCTCTACTGCTTGGATCAGGCGGTGTCTCGTGGTCGCGCGCCGGAGTGACTGTGCCGACCGACGGCGATCCGACTCGAGTCTTTACCGGGTTGTTTGTTGATGATAATTCGAAAGTGAAGCAGCAAACGAAGCGGTTTCTTGATGAAGACGCCAGCATTCTGGATGTCGTACGGCAGGACGCCAAACGTCTGAATTCGCGTCTTGCCAAAGCCGACCAGGCCAAGCTGGATCAATACCTCACTGCAATTCGCGAAGTCGAAGTCAAGCTGGCACGGCAGGCACAGTGGATCAATATTGCCAAACCCAAAGCTTCGGAAGATGTCATCCGCGGCGGCGACGATGACGACACAATCGTCGATCTGGAGTACCCGTACAACACTTCCGTTATGTACGACCTGATGGTCCTGGCTCTGCAGACGAATTCCACGAACGTGATCTGCTACGGGCATCCGGGCGGCAATCGCATGTTCCCCTTTGACGGCATCTCGCTGGGTTATCACTCGCTTACTCACCACGGAAAACGGCCCGAATTGCTGAATGAGCTTTCCATTATCGAATCGTTCTACGCAGCCGGGTTCTCACGGTTTCTGACAAAGCTGAAAAACACGCCCGATTCGAACGGTCAGTCTCTGCTGGATTCCACCGTCGTGATGTTCGGCAGCGGCATGGGCAACGCCAGTGCACATTCCAGTCGGAATCTGCCGATCATGGTGGCCGGCGGCGGCTTCAACAACGGCCGTCATCATCGCTTTGAACGACACGGACGCGACGGTCGAGCATTGTGCGACCTGTATGTCACGATCCTGCAGCAACTGGGCATCGAAACGGACGAGTTTTCCACCAGCACCAACAACCTGAATCACCTGCTGACATGAAGTTGCCTCCACTGAGCGGCAAGGCGCTAGCCGCCGGTTCTTCACAGAGATACCGTTGGCAGCGCCTTTCCGCTTCGCAAATTTCACAGAATCATGAACGACTCGCTCATCTACTTCATAACCTGGACGACGTACGGAACATGGCTTCCAGGGGACGGCCGTGGGTGGCGTAAAGCAAATGCCGGTGTACAGCCGCCCCAACCACTGCTGGAAGACCGGTCCCGAGGCCGAATGACAGAGACAGCGGTCGTACTTAACAGTGTGCAGCGTCGAAAGGTCGAAGGTGTCTGTCGTAGGCACGCGGAGATTCGTGGTTGGGAGTTTCATGCGGTGAATGCTCGTACGAACCATGTGCACGTCGCAGTCACCGCCGACACAGAGCCGAAGAAAGTTCGCGGCCAGTTCAAGGCCAATGCAACACGAGTTTTGAGGCAAACACCTGATGCCATTTCCAATACGAAAATCTGGACACGCGCCGGAGATATCGAGATCGTTGACGACGAGGATAGTCTGGAACAGGTCGTGATCTACATCAACGAGGCGCAAGATCGAATGGGACAACGAAAATGAGTCGACTATGTGAGTGGCCGTGCGCTGGCTGCCGGTCCAATACGATGAGGTGTTTCCCAGTACCGGCGGCTAGCGCCTGGCCGCTCATTTGCTGCCTGCTGCTTGGTTTACTAGCCGCCTCAGCACAGGCTGACGATCGTGGTCACGAAACTCTGCAGCCGTTTCTGAAGACCTACTGCGTTCGTTGCCACGGCCCGAAAACGCAAAAGGCGGACCGTCGCTTCGACCAGTTGTCTTCCGACGCGACCAGTGTTGACGAGGCCGAACTGCTGCAGGAAATTCTGGATCAGCTGAACCTGGCGGCGATGCCGCCGGAAGATGAGCAGCAACCGACCGAGGCAGAACTAAAGACAGTCGTTCTGTCCCTGACGGAGTCCCTTGCCAAGGCACGCGAAGCCGCACGAGAGAATGTGGGCAAGGTCGTGCTGCGACGTCTGAACCGTGCTGAGTATCGCAACACGATTCGAGACCTGTTTCAATTGCCGATGATCGATTTCGACCCCACAACCACGTTTCCTGTGGACGATGCCACGGAAGGCTTTGACAACGTCGGGGAAGGGCTGGTGACTTCGGACTATCTGTTGCGCAACTATCTGGAAGCCGCTCGCAAGGTGGCTGACAAGGCCGTGCGGCCAGGACCGCGGCCCGAGATGATTGACTTTCACATGGGAGGTGAAGCGGGGCCCGATTCGGCACAGGAAGTTCTAAGCGGTGTGAGCATCGACAAGACCGGCCGCATGGATGCAGGGCGTCTGTTTATCAAGTTTCGTCAACCGTTGGGATCACGGCAGCTGGACAAGCGAAAAGGAGTGCCGGCAGATGGCGAGTATGTCATTCGTCTTTCTGCCCGAGCTATCCGAAGGGTTTCCCGCTACAAGGATGAGGACCTGCGCTACAATTCGCAGGAGCCCATGAGGCTCTCGATCTCCATCGACTCACGAGAACTTGGGGCGACTGCTCATCGCATCATCGGCGAATACGAAATTCCCGATGACAGGGTGATTGAAATTGAACACCGGGTCTGGCTTGAGAAAGGGTTCACGTTTCATGTGCATTGGGCCAACGGCCCCAACGGATCGTTCAAACGCATCCTGCGCAAGGTCCTGCCGAAATATAACAAGGACGCTCTGTATCCGATCCGCAACCCCCCGGAGATGTACGTGGGTTCCGGGCCTGAACTGCATGTGCACACCTTGCAGATCGAAGGGCCTTTCTATGAAACGTGGCCAACTCCAGGGTTTGCTCGCTTCTTTCCCGATCCGCCCAGGAAGCCCGACGTTACCTACCTGGATGAGTCTTTGACGCGTATTGCTTCCGCGGCTTTTCGACGCCCTGTCCGCAACGAAGAATTGGAACCCTACCTCAATCTGTCTCGGCGGTATTTCGCCCAGCACGGTGATTTCTGGGAGGCCGCGAAGTATGGCGTGAGAGCGATCCTGACATCGCCGAACTTCCTGTATCTTGCCGAAACCACACCATCCGATTCTGACAGCCGCAGGATCAGCGACCACGAACTGGCTACGAGACTCTCATACTTCCTATGGAGTTCGATGCCGGACGATGAACTTCGCGCCGCTGCCGATAACGGAGAACTCAGCGACCCAACAGTGCTGAGAACGCAGGCCGAACGAATGCTGCGGGTTCCAAAATCTGCAGCGTTCACCGAGAACTTCGTGGGGCAGTGGCTGGATCTGCGGAAGCTTGGCGAAATGCCGCCCGATCCGGAAAAGAACAGAGCGTATTACGAAGACGACCTGGAAAACGCCATGCGTCAGGAGACGCGACTGTTCTTTCGTCATGTGCTGGATGAAAACCGCAGCATCCTTGAATTCGTCGATTCGGACTACACGTTTCTGAATGCCGCGCTGGCCCGCCATTACGGTCTGGCTGAGTCAGCGGCGCTGGTCGCGGGGGGCGATGCGAAGAACGGCAGAGAACATGGACCCGCGGCTAGCGCCTTGCGGCTCACGGACGTCAATGGATTCCGGAAAGTGTTGCTTACGCCCGACTCACACCGAGGCGGGTTGCTGGGACACGCCAGCATTCTGACCGCGACGTCCAACGGTGTGGAGACACAACCCGTCATGCGAGGGATTTGGGTCCTGAAAAACCTGCTGGGTACACCTCCGAACGCGCCGCCTCCGGATGTGGATCCCATTGAACCGGACACACGGGGTGTTGCCACATTCCGCCAGTTGTTGGAGAAACATCGCAACAACCCGACGTGCTATGAGTGCCATCGGAAGATCGATCCCATCGGTCTGTCGATGGAAAACTTTGATCACGTTGGTGCGTGGCGGAATCGGTACAGCAAACAGCTGCCCATCGATTCCTCCGGCGAACTGCCAGACGGGACCGCCATTCCAGGCCCCAGCGGAATCAGGAAGTTTCTGCTCAGCCGTCCTGAACAGTTCACTCGGTGCCTGACCGAAAAGCTGTTCATTTACGCCCTTGGACGTCGGTTGAGTTTCACTGATCGTGGCGACATCGACCGTATCGTCAATTCGGCCCCTCAACACAATTACGGCCTGCGGGAACTGATCCAGCAGGTGATCGCCAGCGAAGCATTCCACACCAAATGAAAACGATCACGATAACTCTGTTGCAGTTTTGGGTCGCGACGGTCTGCAGCGCCGATGAACGCCCTAACATCATTCTGATCATGGTCGACGACATGGGCCGCGACTGGGTCAGCTGTTACGGTGCGACACATCAGACTCCCAACGTCGACCGTCTTGCCAGCCAGGGGGTGCGCTACGAGACCGCGTGGTGCATGCCGATCTGCACGCCGACTCGAGTCACCCTGCTGACCGGGCAGTATCCTTTCCGTCACGGTTGGAGTCGGCATTACGACGTTCCACGTTGGGGAGGCGAGGGGTTAAGCTGGACCGGATTCACAACCTTTGCCCGCGTGCTGCGGGATTCCGGATATGCGACAGCGATCGGTGGTAAGTGGCAGATCAATCATCTCGGAAAACAGCCGGACGCACTGAAACATCACGGATTCGATGAGCACTGTGTCTGGACAGGTGTTGAAGCCGGGCGTCAGGAAACAGAAGCACGGTATTGGGATGGCCACATCATGACAAACGGTCGCCGTCAGACCGCAGCTTATGGCCCCGACAGGATCAACGAATTCCTGATAGACTTTGTTCATCGGAAAAAGGACGGGCCGTTCATGGTCTACTATCCGATGTTGCTGACGCACGGTCCCCATACCACGACACCGCTGAACAAAGCCGACCCACCTGAAGGCAAACCCGCGCTTTACGCCGACAATGTCAGCTACATGGATCACCTGGTTGGCAAGCTGGTGCAGGCAGTTGATGATGCCGGTCTTCGCGAGAACACTCTCGTCGTTTTCACCGGAGACAACGGCTCGGCATCAGCTGGTGTGCTGAACGACGAACCTTACCCGAAGGGCAAAGGCCGCCACGCCGACTGGGGCGCGCATGTGCCGTTTATCGTTCGCGCACCGTTTCTGGCCGAAGGCGGCAGAGTCTCCAAGGATCTGATTGACTTCACAGATCTGTACCCGACGTTTCTGGAACTGGCGCAGGTCACTCTGCCGGATGGAGTGCAACTGGACGGTCAATCATTCGTCGCCAGTCTGCGCGGCAGCGAAGATCCGTTTGACAAACGCAGCTGGATCTATTCCCAACTTGGCGAGTTTCGCATGGTTCGCGATTGGCATCATATCGTTGACAGCGATGGCAATTTTCACGACCTCGGCAAAGACCCTCGCCAGGAACACAAAGTCAATCCGCTGGATAAGATCGCGCCCGGCCGACGGCAACGCCTGCAAATGATTCTCGACCGCTTTCCGAAAGATGTGCCCGCACCCTTTGACGAGTTTCGCGAGAGATTGCGTTCTTCGGAAGCTGCCGGAACTCGCTAAGCAACGATCTGACATTTACTGTCGTAGCGGAACTCGCCAGGAGTTTCGGCAACTCGTGATTCCGAATGTCTTGGCGACTTCCGCTACAGGCAAATCGAACACTTATTGTTCGATCGATGCTTAACAACCATTCCTGACGGCACGCTGGTTGCGGCATCGCGATCCGGAAAATGTCGGAGTACGAGTCCAGGAAACTGGACGATTCATACGTCGATCACCGGTTCATTGCTCATCGCTTTCCGCCGGAGCTGGTGCGTCTTCCGTTTTGGTATCCACAGAATCTTCCTTCGCGACGTCCGGTGCGTCCTGAATCCCAACCTCATCCGCGTCGAGAACTTCAGGCGGTGCCAGAACTGGCACCGCCTGCGCCTGACCGGCACCTCCGGAAGCACCACGTCCGAACCGAATCTGCCAGCCACCACCGAGCGCTTTGTACGTCCGAATCAGACTGAGTGTGATTTCGGCTTCAGCCGTGGCCAGATCGTCCTGCTGCTGCACCAAGATCGTCTGCAGGTTGAAGACACGGTTAAAGTCCACAGCCCCTTCCCGGTATTGAATGAGAGCCAGTTTCACGGACTCTTCTGATGCCTCCACTCCTTCTCGCAGTGCCGCGACTTGTTGGTGGGCATTCAGAAAGCCGGTAATCCCATCTTCAACTTCGGCATTCGCTCTCAACACTGTGTCCTGGTACTGGATCGCCACTTCCTGAAACCCTGCTTCCTGTGCCAGTACATTGTTGCGAATCCGGCCGTAGTTCAGGATATTCCAGTGGAACGCGGGGTTGATGAATCCGGCATTGGCGGCCGAAGTGAACATGTCTGAAAACTGGTTGGCCTGCCAGTTGATCGACCCATTGATCGTGAAAGCAGGAAACAAATCAGCTTTGGCGATGCCGATCCGAGCGCTTTGCTCGGCGACTCGCCTTTCTTCCCGTCGCACATCGGGCCGGCGACGAATCAAATCGGCGGGAATTCCGACAACAAGCTGTGCCGGAGCGACGGGAATCGACCCCACACCTAACTCCGATTGCAGATCGCGCGGTGGCGTGCCCAACAGCACACACAACCGGTTGTTCGCAAGTCGGAGACCTTTTGCCAGCACCGGAATCAACGCTTTGGTCTGAGCAAGGTTCGATGTGGCCTGCGTGACATCCAGTTTGCCGCTGGCTCCATTCTTGAATCTCGATTGGGCAAGCTCCAGACTCTCCTGCTGGATATCGACGTTGGACTGCGCGTACTCAAGTCGCTGCTGAAATGCCCGCATCTCTGTGTACGCTGCCGCTGTCTCTGCGATCAGGCAAACCAGCACGTCGTCATGATTTTCGATGGATGCATCCAGATTTGCATCAGCAGATTCCAGGTTGCGGCGGAACTTGCCCCACACGTCCATTTCCCAGCCGACGTTAAAGCCCGACGACCACAGATCAAATGATCGAAATGGAACTGCGCCAATTCCGGCCGCATTGCCCACGGTACCCAGCTGAATGTGGTTTAAGCTGGCGAAGCCTTCCTGAAACTGTGGATACAACAGACCCGCGGCAATCGCACGCTGAGCCTGAGCTTCCAGCACTCGCATGCCGGCGGCACGCAGGGAAAGGTTTTGCTGATATGCCTGATTGACGAGGCCATCAAGAACGGGGTCGTTCAGCGATTCCCACCACGCGGCTTCATTGACCGCATGATTCTCACTGATCACCCCCGGGTCATTGAAGTCGATCCACTCGCTGGCAACCGGTGCCGCGGGCTTGCGATAGTCCGGCCCAACCTTGAAACCGTTGTCCTTCCACTGCTTGAGCTCAGCACATCCTGCCAGGGACAGCACGACCAATGAACAAACGATGCGGAGCGACCGACTCGATTGGGAATTTCTCATAGTGCCCCATCCTTGGGTAACGATTCGAAACAAGCGGTGTGGGCAATCTAGAGGGAAGATTGTGCCCGGACATTTCCGTCAATATCCGTTCCATCGACACAACCGGAATTTCACTCCTCAAAATGCCCCCGTAAGTTCCCTCCCCTGGTCTGGATATCAGCGAATCGACGATTAGGTAAAATGAGAAGGTTATGCACCCGCTGGCGGATTCACGATTTGTGCCATCATCAACATGCACGCGCCCATGCTGCGTCTTGTGGATCGCCTTAAGCCGCTTGTTGCAGGTCCAGGCAGCAGGACGGTGTCGTCCCGCCTGCCGTAGCTGAACAGGATGATTCACCACCCTGGCAATCTGTGATGATTCGAACGATTGCCCCGACTGTAGCGGCCCACCAAACTGACTGCGCGCCAGGTCGTGGCTCTCTATGCCGTTTCTTGTTTAACCGCTGGGCAACGCCCCGCGCCTTTTGGGTTGTGGACGCGCGGCCCGTTGGGCAACGCGGTTAAACGAATTCGTTATGCATTGCCATGTTTATATAACCCAACCGCTGTTGAGTCGTGAAGAGACCCGGTCTTTTGAAAAGACCGGGTCTCTGGTTCTGTACATCGCTGAATGGCCAGGACAGAGCCATCAACAGAAGGTCGCAAAGCATGCGAAGACCAGGACGGCGTGGTCTTTTTCCTTTGCGATCTTCTGTTTCATCGTGGCTTCCGCTCCTGTGACTGCCCTCCGATCGGTGGAACCAGGATGCGGCTGATCCGTTTTTACAGAATTGGCCGCAGCCGTTCGTTTCGGCAATTTCTGCCGGTATCTGTGTGCGTCGCTGTTGATTCCCGGTTGTGCCGAACGTTGATCGGCCAATGCACTATCTGCCGAAGTCAGACGTCGCCTGCCGAGGTCTTTGTCGACAAGCTTCGACAGCCCCCTGAATCGTATTGCGTCGCGCAGATTATCGACTTATGGTCTGCTTAGCTCTCCGGTCACGTCGGGTTCGTGACCACAATTGTCGGACGGTTTCTGTCTGGGCTGTTGCTAATCGGGTCTGCGATTTCTCACTCTCGCAGATGCAACACTCAGTTCAGTCCGCCGACGTAAGTTTTCTGTCCAGATGTGGCCCGGATCGGGTCATCCTTCCCACTTTTCCAACCTTTCTCTTTCTGAGTCCTGTTTCAACAGCGACACAGGGACATCTCTCCTCTCGCTCTTCTCCTTTCTTCTTCGCGGCTCTGTACCGTCAGCTGTCATGCGCGACTGACGACGTGGTCCGCACTGGTCATGGTACCTACCGCCATGAAACACCATAGCTTCCTGAAGACCGCTATGCCTCACATTCCACGACAGCCACTATTAAGCGTCCGTTTCCTGGCGACCAGTATGCTGTTGCTCAGCTGCGGCTGCGCAAGCAGTTTGCTGAATCTGTCTGTCGCGGGTATGATCACTGGCGAGCGGCAACGGGTGGTGCGGAAGGAAGAAGATAATGACTTTGGGACGAAAGTCGAAACGCCGCTGCTGCGTGAGTACATCAGCGTCACGGGAAATAACCTGGTGGCACTGCGTGGCGTTGGTCTGGTGACGGGCCTTGACGGAACCGGCGGAGATCCGCCACCGTCGCATCTGCGCACGGAATTGCTGGAAGAAATGGCTCGCCGCGGGATCAAAAATCCTGGCCACATACTGGCGTCGCGAAACACGGCGGTTGTGATTGTGACCGCCTACCTGCCTGCGATGGTCAGGGAAGATCAGCGTTTTGACGTACGAGTTGTATTGCCCCCCAATAGTGAAGCCACCAGCCTGAAAGGCGGCTGGTTGCTGGAAACGCGTTTGTCAGAGGAACGGGCAATCGCGGGGCGAGGCAATGTTAAGGGACATCAGTATGGCATGGCTTACGGAGCGATTCTTACGGCGCTGGGTGACGGAGGCAGCAAGAAATCCAGTCCGGCGATGCTGCGACGAGGTTCGATTCCCGGCGGTGCTGTGTCGAACACAGAACGTCACCTGAAAGTCATCCTGAGAAACGAGAACCGCGGACTCAAGACGTCCAAGCGCATTGAAAATGCGATTTCCAGTCGGCTGCACCATTACAACCGATCCGGTCACCGGATTTCGATGGCAGAAGCCAAGACGGATCTGATGATCGAGTTGAGAGTGCATCCGCTGTATCGCAACAACTTCCCGCGGTATCAGCAGATGATTCGCAGCATCGCTTACAAAGAGTCCGACATCGGTCGCCGTTTGCGGACAGAAGAGCTGGCTCGAAAAATCATGGAACCGGAGACGACCGAGCGAGCGGCTTTGCAGCTGGAAGCTATCGGAACGGACGGTATTCCCTTCCTGAAAACAGCTCTGCGGAGTTCGAACTTCGAAGTCCGTTTTCATGCCGCTCAGGCACTGGCATATCTGGAAGACAGCAGCGGTGTTGAGGTGCTGAAGCAGGCCGTTATGGACGAATCTGCGTTCCGGGTCTACGCACTGGCGGCCCTGTCGATTATCACCGATGCTGATGGTGTGGTTGCGTTGCGGGAATTGCTCTCAGAAGACCTGCTGGAGACACGTTACGGAGCCGTTCGTGCGTTAAAGGAAAACAACCCTAACGACCCCTCCCTGGGAACAAAGATCTTTCCGCACAAATTCATTCTGCATGCGATTGATTCAGATGCTGAGCCGGCCGTCCATGTTGTGCGGTATCGTGCTCCGGAAGTCGTTGTGTTCGGTTTGCGACAGGAACTGCGACTGCCGGCTGTCCTGAACGTCGGCAACCGAATTCGGGTGATGGGTGACGCCGGTGACAACAAGGTCACGATTTCAAAGTACAAACTGGGAAGCGATCCCGAACGTTACGTCGTTTCCACAAATCTTGTGGAAATCATTCACAGTGTCGCCGGGCTGGGTGCAAGTTATCCTGACGTCGTGCAGATGCTGCTGGAAGCAGACGCTCAGCACAATCTTGTCGGCGAATTGGGAATTGATCGTTTGCCTCAGGCCGGTCGCGTATTCCTGCGACGATCTGGTGGGAGTGGAAGTACAGAAAAGAAAACAAAGCTGGGTACACCGTCACTGACACCCGGTCTGTTTGACCGCGTGGCGGAATCAGAGCAGGACACCACAGAAGAAGACAACTCCTCACTGGCGCGGATGTTCGCGGCCCGTGACACGAACGACATCGAGGACAGCACGGACGCTGACAAGTCAGACGCCGCACCGGAATCCGTCGATGAAGACGACGCCAGTGAAACGACGGACCTAAGTGGTCTTGATCTTTCCGCAGAGGCCTCGACAAGTGACACTTCGGAAGACTTCGAACTGGAACAGTCAGAATTTCGTGAGCCTCTCACTTCAAAAATGCGTCGCATCTTCTTTTCGCCGTTTCAGAAAGAGGAATGACTTTTCTGATACGTGTTCTCAGACCGGAGTCTGAGAGCCAGTTGTCGATTCCTCAGGCCCAAACAGACCGTTTCTCCTTCCAATGCTCAAGTCGCTCGAACTCTTCGGCTTCAAGAGTTTTGCCGACAAGACCGTCTTTGAATTCCACGAAGGCATCACCGGCGTTGTGGGACCGAACGGCAGCGGCAAGAGCAACGTCGTAGACTCAATTAAGTGGTTGCTGGGCGATCAGAGCGCAAAAAGTCTTCGTGGCAAGGAGATGACAGACGTCATCTTCAACGGTTCCTCAAGCCGCGGCGGATCTCAATTTGCGGAAGCGACGCTCGTTTTCGACAACTCGACGCGTTTTCTGCCGATGGAATACGACGAAGTTGCTGTGGGACGTCGTTTGTGGAAAAGCGGCGATTCTGAGTACCTGATCAATCGACAGACAGTACGTTTAAAAGACGTGCGTGACCTGCTGGTGGGGACAGGTGCCGGTGCTTCGTCTTATTGCATCATCGAACAGGGGCGAGTCGACCAGATTCTGCAGTCGAACGCCGCGAACCGCCGCTTGATTTTCGAAGAAGCGGCCGGAATCAGTCGTTTTAAGCAGCGTCGCAACGAGGCTGAACGCAGACTGGAACGCGTCGAGCAAAACCTGCTGCGACTGACGGACATCGTTGACGAAGTGGAATCGCAGGTCAGCGCTGTACGCAATCAGGCCAAGCGGGCGATGCGGTTACGCAAGGTGTCGACCGAGCTTGAGAAACTCTGGGTCGGCATGGTAGCGGACGACTTTCGGCGCCAGTCAATGGTCCGAGAGAACCTGACAAAGACCAAAGATGAAGCGTCGACGCATCTGACGGAAATGCGTGAGCGGCAGCAGCGGGCGGAACGAGAGTTAGCGGATGCGGACCAGGCGCTGGCAGTCGTCGATGACGAATTGCGCGAAGTGGAGCACAGTCGGGCGGAACTTCGCAGTCGAATTGCCAGCCTGGAAACAACATTGCGGCACCATGCCGGTCGTGAGTCGGAACTACAGTCCGAGGGGCTGCGTCTGACGCGTCAACAGTCGTTGATGGATGGACGCGTCGCCGAAGCGGAAAAAGAAGAGGAGCATCTGAACAACGTCCTGACCCTGGAACAGAAGCGTTTCACCGAACGAACGGCAGAACAGGAAGGCGGAGCGAAACGGATGCACGAACTGCACGCCTCGCTGGATACCGCACAGGCGGGCATTCAGGAGTCCCGCAATCAGCTAATTGAACAGAACCGACAGAACTCCGAATTTGCGACGCAGTTGGGTGGTTTGCGCCATGAACAGCAGTCTCTGCAGCAGCGTCGCAACGAGTTATTGGAGGCTCATGAAGTTCTGACTGCTGAAATTGCAGATCTTGAGCAGCAGCTGACGAAACAGCATGAGTTGCAGGAAACGGCACAGACCGCTCTGCACGCGGCCGAGGAATTCGGTGACCGTCTGCTGTCCGAGCGTGATGACCTGCTGAATGAGCAGTCCCTGTCCCGTGATTCTCTGGCCGAACTGCGCGAGCAACGCAGTGCAGCAGTCGCCAGAAAGACGGTCCTTGAGGACCTGGAAGACCGTCAGGAAGGATTTGGCCTCGGTGCCCGGGAGATTCTGAAGCGTGCGGAAGAAGGCTCGTCCGAACCGTGGAGTCTGATTCGCGGAAGCGTGGCCGACCTGCTGGACGTTGACATGGAAAACGCCGCACTGCTGGAAGTCGCGCTGTCGGGCAGAGCTCAACTGCTGGTGATTGACCGGTTGTCGCCCCTGATTGATTACTTGAACTCCGGTCGCTGCCAGATTACAGATCGAGTCGGCTTTGTGTCGCTCGAGGATAGTGGACCGGTCGTCGCCCCTGAGAAAAAATCGACCGACGATCAGGGCACAGCAGGTCGCTCGAGTGCCGGCGACGCGGCAACAGGCACGCCATCGAATCCGACATGGAGCGGTGATCTGGCTCTGGGCATGTTCGGAGACAACTGGCTTGATTCTGACTTCGGGCCTTCTGTCAGTGACGAATTTGTACCGGAACTTAGTGTCACGTGGGTCGACGAAAACGGTGAGATACCGATCGCAAAGTCCGTGTTTTCTTCAACAGATCTGCGAATTGTCAGTCTGGTTGGCAAGCCGGGTGTGATCGGTCGAGCCGACAGTTTGGCGCGATCACCCAGACATATTCCCACACTGGCTTCACAGTTGCTGGCGGATACATGGGTCGTGCAGTCCCTTAACGATGCCCTGCGTCTACAGAAGGAAGTGGGAGACAATTACAGGTTCATTACACTGCAGGGAGAATTGGTTGAAAAAGACAGCACGCTGTTCACGGGCAGCGTTCGCAGTGAATCTGCCGTAGTATCCCGCAAAAGTGAATTGCGGCGTTTGAAAAACGAGCTGCATCGCATTGAACACCTTGTCTCCGAACGTGACATTCGGTTGCAGAAGCTTGTCACTTTCATTGAACTGGCCGACGACGAACTGCAGACGGGTCGGGATAACGTTAATCGTTGTACTGCGGAACTCAGGACACACCAGCAGTCGGAGGCAGAATTGCAGCAGGCCGTGAACGCCGATCGGGCCAATGACAGAAAGCTGACGGACCAACTGGGTTCGTTAGGTGCAGCCATAGCTGCGCTTGAGGAACAAATAGTCGAAGGCGGCACCGCACAGGAAGCTGCGGACAAACAGTTCCAAAATCTTCAGGAACAGATTGCAGCGGCAGAGCGTGATTTGGCGGAAGACCGCAGGCAGGTCGACATTCTGAAGAAAGGCAGGACGGAAGCGGACCTCGAACTCACTCGTTCAGAAGAGCGGCTGTTGGGGATTCGTGACGCAGTCGGACGGCTGGAAGACGATCTGCAGCAACGCAGACTTCAGCAGCAGGAAGCCGCCCGGCGTCTGAAGGTGGGCACAGAGCGACTGGCCGAGTTAAACCTGAGCCAGCTGAACGTCAATGCGGAGACCTCGGAGTTGCGGGTTTACGACGATCAGCTGACAACCCGGATCATGGAGCGAAGCGATACCCGCCGGTTACTGCGGCAACATCGGCAGGATGCTACAGCTGCTGAGCAGCAGGCTCGCCTGACCTGCCGTCAGCACGAAACGATGTTTCATGAAGCAGAGGTGAAGATCAATGCGATCAATCATCAACTTGAGACCTCGGCCGAACGCATTCAGGATGAGTTTCAAATCTCAGTTGAAGAGGCTGTTGCATCCGGACGTTCGGCTATCGCGGTCTGGCTGACCGAACAGGCTCACGTCGCTGATGGCTCAGGAACCGGTCGTTCCGCGCACAGCGACGGTGACGAACAGGATGATGCGAAGTCCGACGATGCAGACTCATCTGACGAAGCGGAAACGGACAGTGAAGAATACCAGTTCGACGAACCGGTCGAATTCACCGTTGACGACGCGCCCGTTCAGCAGATTCTGCGCGATGACGAACGGTACGACACGTTGCGCGTTTCCGTGGATGACCGCGTCGGGCAGCTTCGAAGACAGCTGAAGAAGATCGGTAACGTCGGTACGGAAAGCCTGGACAACCTGAACGAGCTGGAAACTCGCTTTGGCCGACTGCACTCACAGTTAAAGGATCTGGAAGCCGCTCGTGACACCTTGGTTGACATGGTGCGGCAGATCAATGTCGAGAGTCGCCGAATGTTCGAGGAATCCTTCGAATGCATCCGCGGGCACTTTCGCGAACTGTTCCGGCGGCTGTTCGGTGGAGGCGAAGCGGATGTCATCCTGGAAGATCCCGAAGACGTGCTGGAATGTGCCATTGACGTCGTCGCGCGGCCGCCCGGCAAGGAATTACGCAGCATTTCCCTGCTCAGCGGTGGAGAAAAGACAATGACCGCAGTCGCACTGCTGCTGTCGATTTTCAAAAGCCGACCGAGTCCGTTCTGCATTCTGGACGAAGTTGATGCCGCTCTGGACGACGCCAATATCGGGCGCTTTGTCGGTTTGCTGAAAGATTTCCAGCAGGAGACTCAGTTCATCATGATTACCCATCGCAAGCCAACCATGGCAGTCATCGATGTTCTGTACGGTGTGACGATGGAGGAGTCGGGGATCTCAAAACGATTGGTTGTCCGATTTGAAGAGATCGACGACAAAGGCAACTTCATGCCGCGGCGCAGTGGTCAAAGTCGCGCAGCGTGATCAAATTCCGGATTGAATTCGCGCACGGTGCTCAGCTTCCGGTGTCAGATGGCAAGCGGTCTTCGCGCTGAGCGGCAGCGGCCCGACCCGCATGCACTGCATAATTGCAGCGAACAGTGGCCACCCCCGCAGAATTCCAAAGAAAAGTTTGCATCCGAATGCACCGCCAGTTTCGGGTGGGGAGACTGCGTTGACCTTGCCGGTCTGGTCATCTGAGAACGATGGCAGGGACTGGATGGCGACAGATTGTGCCCGCAACTCCGTGAATGCGAGTTATGAAGAAGATAGGCAAGTCTTACAGCAGGTGGTTCTGCTCCAGGTGTTGCTTGTGTGTCAGACGGCAGTCTGTGCAGCGCTGTTAAGAAGCTTAAAGTCGGCGCTACCGGATTGACGAAAAACTTCTCAGACGAATGTCACCTGTTGTGGCAGTGAGCAACCCGATGCTCATTGCAGGGAGGCCAGGAACATGACCGGCTCGTTCGTCAAGGGGGGATAATCAGATTCGACCGTGCAGAATGGATTCTGTCTGTGTGGTTGCGCGTCTTTTAATTAAGTCGTGTGATCCTCGATCTCTGATCGTCCTTCCTTCCCANGGGAAGCCGGGTTGTGAAGTGAGAATTGATTGGAGAGCCCGCCCATGAAAACGATCTTCACTACTGGACAGGTAGCTAAGATCTGTAAAGTTGCCCCGCGAACGGTCTCGAAGTGGTTCGACTCCGGACGACTTCGCGGCTATCGAATTCCTGGTTCACAGGATAGGCGTATTCCACGCGAACATTTGATTCGCTTCCTTAAGGAACATGGAATGCCCCTTGGTGAGTTGGAAGACGAAGCGATGGGTAAAATATTGTTGGTTGGATCAGACGTCGCGACTCGTTCGAGTCTTGACGAAATGATGGCCAATGATGACTTTAAGATCGAAACTGCCTCTAGTGGATTTGAAGCCGGAATCCAGGCCGAGTCTGTGCACCCCGATTGCGTGGTGGTAGACTTTGTTATGGGCCGCGAAGAAGCTTTGATGATCGCCCAGAATCTCAAGAAGAACGGTGAGTACGAAGAAACCGTTTTGATTGGACTTCTGAGTGATGAAGACAATGCGTCCGGTTTCGACCGAACCGTCTTCAACGAAACGTTCCGAAAACCGTTCGACGCAGCGTTGCTGGCCGAACGAATTCGAACGCTCGTAAACCGCAGAAAGCAGCTGGCCTAGTCAGCTGACAAGGCAAAGCACTGTTCGCAGTGCCGACCCTGGAAATCTGCCATCAAGAAGTTTGTTCTTTCGGGAATGAGCTTCTGATGGCATTTTTTTTTGCATAAATTGCGGGCCGGGCGCAAATTCTCAATTGAACGTCGCTGGCCGCAACCAGGTGATGTTCAGCGTTCTGTCGCGTAGCCTTCGCCGTTCAGTGCCGCATCAGGTAAGCCGTGCCTGAATGTCAGGTTATCAGATGCTGGAACGTTGCCCCACGAAAAGGCGATTCGGCACGATGCTGAACTCGGCGGCAAGTAGATTTACGACTCAGTTAAACACTGGTCAATTTCTTTAAGCACTTCGCCGATCGATTTGTGAATCACCCAGTCGGCCAGATTATCCTGTGGTGTTTCGTCTCGGTTGATGATAACCAGATTCGCACCGTTCTGTTTTGCCAGTCGCGGCAGACTGGCAGCCGGTTCGACGACCAACGACGAACCCATCGCGAAATAAAGATCCGCGGTTGAACTCAACTGAATCGCTTCTTCCAATACGTCCTCGGAAAGTTGTTGGCCAAACGAAACGGTCGCGTGCTTCAGCAGACCGCCGCATGCCGGGCAGCCTGGCACTCGATCGTCGGCCAGAAACTTTTCAACCATTTCGGCAGCAGGGAATCGTGCGTTGCACTCCAGGCACATGATCTTCCGCGCGGTGCCATGTAGTTCCAGCACTTTGTTGCTGCCGGCGTCCTGATGAAGGCCGTCGATGTTCTGCGTGATGACGGCTTGTAGCCGACCTGCGTCTTGCCATTTGCCCAGAACCTGGTGACCGACGTTTGGTTGGCTGTTTTGGAAGTCGCTGTGCGAAACTGATTTTTGCCGCCAATATTCATAACGGGAGTCGGCACTCGCCAGAAAATCCTGGAAATAGACTGGCTGCGAATTCGCCCAAATGCCGCCCGGCGAGCGAAAATCAGGGATACCACTCTCAGTGCTGATTCCCGCGCCAGTGAATGCGATGACGTTTTCTGAACGACTCAAACAATCGGCAATTTTCTGACTTTTCGACATTGAATTCCCTCGCGGTGACTGCCCGAAATCGCATGTTGTATGAGTTTTGGTGCACCAACGCTGGATCGTTGAAGCATGTTCAAGGTGTTCCGGCATGGATGCCGGATTCTGCGGCACGTGCTTTGTTAGCCGTCGAGTCTTCGCACGATCGCGCCAGTAACTGCTTCTTCAAATGCCATGACGGACAGGGCATCGGTGAGTAACCGGACGCAGTGAATCCTGCTGGTGCGAGCGGCCAAAATGTAATGTCAGACAGGTTGTCGCAGGATTGCAAACAGCTCCGCATCCTCCGACACGGTTGCCTATTCTGCGTAAGTCACGGCGAACAAGCCAGGCCACTGAAGGATTCAACATCCGAATCTGTGTCCGTCGTGGTGCACATCGCCACGATTGTCCATGCGCAAAATGGGCATCGTTGGCAGCCCGATTGGAAACAAATATTTCAAGTTCTGCTGCATGATTTCCATGGTCAGCCCGACAGTGTCCTGGCCGCGTGTCTGTTGATGCTGGCCCCGCACGGCAGAGGTTTTAGCAGGCTGCTCTGCCGTGCGTTTTCATGCGCTGGCCATTCCGTGAAACCCCGCTGCATTGACCTTCTGAACACGGCAGGGCCTGACGGCAACATGATCGTTAACTACGCAGCGTTTTTGACCTTCACTGCGGTCAGGGATTCCGCCCGGTCACAACCAAAGTCGTGGTACTCGCGGAAATTCACGCCCAATTGATCGGAATTCGCTTTGGTAAATTGGGTTGGCACGTTCGGTTGCCCAACCAATTTGCCAATAAATGCACTCGGCCGATATTTCAAAGTCAATCGTCTGATCGCTGTCCCGCTTGTGTTGAAATCAGCTATACTCACCTGACGGACTTGTTCTCTGCCGGATACACTGCCGACGGACTAAGAACGCGTGAGTCGCCTGCGACTCACCAATACAGCAGCCATCTCGGAACCACTAAGCAAGGAGACAGTGGACTTGGGAGAAAACCTGAAGCTGCCCGGATCAGGTCGTTGAAGCGTGACGAGATGTAGATCCACGAACCGCAGATCCCCTCATCTCTGCCCAGCGGCATGTCCGAAACCTGACTGGCCGACCGACTTAACCAAGCGTCGGTCTTTTCGTTTTCAGTCGGCCAGCAGTTTTCTCTCTTTGACTTAAACGGCCATCGCTCTGCTGCTGACGAACACTTGGCGGCCGGAATCGTTGGCCGAAATCCGGGAAACCGGAGCCGTGTTGCGGTTGGTCACTTTGAGTTGAATAAGACGTGCGAACCAGTCAGAAGGGATGCTCATGCCCGTCACCGCAACGGTTGCCGATACTCCGCGATACGCGTTGATACATCGCCGTCGCCCCCGCAGCCCAGAGGTCGGGGCAATTCGGTCGGCGACTGAGCGTTCTGCCATTCGTGGTTTTTCCGGTACAGACATCCGTGACCGGTTTTGCGGAATCAGCAGCGCCCAACTTCCGTCGTATCCACTGGGCGGAAGTGTTCTCCGAGATCGGGCGAATGCAGCGGATGGCAGCCGGACGTTGTGGGTGATGGGTATCATCGGTGCGGTGCGACGCTCACTTTCTGCGGCCACATTGCGAGTCGCGTCTGCAGCTCACGAACTGAACTCTCTATGGCCAGGCAGTGACGGACGATTCAGCTTCGATCGAAAGACGAACGCTTGTTTCGTCGACGAAACGTCCGTGTGAAAGCACCTGAGCTGATCGATGGAAGCATCACAATGAAGCTCAACGCTGATCGCACAAGGGTGAACAGAATCAGCTCAGAATCAAACCAATGGGCACGCGACAGGACCGAACGGCAGGAATCAATGGACGGATAATGCCAGCGCGTTGGCTGAGTTCGATTTTCTTAGGGTGACCAATGAACGATATTCGACCGTTGTTTATTTCAACTTATCCCCCTGAAGAGTGCGGCCTTGCAACGTTTACGAAGGATTCGGCTGATGCAGTCGATCTGGCCGCGGGAGATCGCGTGTCGTCTGTGGCTGCGATTCAAAAGATAAAAAAGATAGACACACTTGCCGGCGGAGATTCACGCCTCGTCCACGTCATCGATAACAGTCGCCCCGATGCCTACGCGCTGGCGGCAGAAGTGGCAAACGATGGTTCCTGCGACGTCGTCAGTCTGCAGCACGAATTCGGTTTGTATCCCGGCGAGTGGGGCGATCGCGTGATGGAGTTCGTAAACCGTTGCGAAAAACCGATCGTGACCACATTCCACACACTGCTGAATCAACCCGGACCAGTACCGCGGCGGTTGATTCGTGAACTTGCTGCTCGCAGCAAGGCAGTGGTGGTCATGACAAAGACGGCCGCTCGCATGCTGACGGATGTTTTCGGAGTGTCAGATTCAAACGTGCAGGTCATACCACACGGAGTCCCGTTCGTACCGTTCAAACGTGACCCGACACACAGAGGAAAACTGGGGCTGGCTGGACGGCAGGTGATCTGTACTTTCGGTCTTATCAATCCGGGCAAGGGCCTTGAGCACATGATCCGGGCAATGCCACAAATCGTGAACAAATGCCCTGAGGCGCTGTACCTGATTGTCGGCGTGACTCATCCGCAGGTGAAGCAACAAAAGGGCGAAGCCTATCGCGAGAGTCTGATCGATCTGGCCGACACCCTGGGCGTTGGTCAGCACGTACGTTTCGTCAACGAGTACCTGAGTCTGCCGGAGCTGCTGGCTTATCTGCAGTCGTGCGACGTGTTCGTGACTCCGTACCCCGGTAAGGACCAGATTGCCAGCGGCACAATGGCTTACGCGCTGGCAGGGGTCGGAGCGATCGTCAGCACTCCATACCTTTATGCGGAAGAAGTGCTGGCAGGCGGTCGAGGATTGCTGGTGCCATTTGCCGACAGTGCGGCCATGTCCGCAGCAGCATTACGACTGCTGACCGATCCTCAGCTGTTGGCGGATATCCGGCATCGCGCCTACGAATACGCCCGTTCCATGTTCTGGCCGAATGTGGGGCGAAAGTACCTGGATCTGTTTACCCGAGTTGTGCGAGATTATCAGGGCTCCGCGATACGGCACGATCACGTCAATTTGTCCATTGCTGATGAAAATCAGTGGGGCCCGTTATTGGAGAAAGGAATCTAATGCACGCCTTCAGCGGTCCACCTCTGGATCATCTGAATCGAATGACGGATTCGACGGGATTGATTCAGCACGCCATCTTTAATGTGCCGCGGCGCGAGAGCGGCTATACGACCGACGACAATGCTCGTGCGCTGCGGTTGTGCGTGCGGTTGTGCGGCGAACATTCCGATGAACAGATGCTGGAACGTGTGGCGTGTTACCTGAGCTTTCTGGAAAACGCGCGCTGTCCGGGCGGCGTCTTTCATAACTTCATGAGTTACCAGCGCGAGTGGCTGGATACTGCTGGAACCGGCGACTGCCAGGGACAGGCCGTGCTGGCACTGGCGGAGGTTCTGGCCAGCAATCTGCCCCGAGGATTTCGCGACCTCGCTCGCGAACTGATTGACGGCGCCCTGCCCGCGCTGGCAAAGCTCAGAAGCGTGCGGTCTCAGGCATATGTGATTCAAGCCGGGGCTTTGCTGTGGCGAGCTGACGTGGCGGACATCGGTCCTCTGGAAGAACTCGCCAGGCTTGCCGCAGATCGTCTGGTGGATTCCTACCACCGTTCGCAACACCCGGAGTGGCCGTGGTTCGAATCGCAAATGACCTATGCGAACGCTGTTCTGCCGCACGCATTGTTTGATGCCGCCGAACGTTGGCCGGACGAAGAGTTTCTGGCCATCGCTGAAACGTCGTTTGGTTTTCTGGATCTGGCGACTACTGCTGACGGCGTCTTCTGGCCCGTTGGCAATCTTGACTGGTATATACACGGAGAAGAAAAGTCGCCTTACGACCAGCAACCCGTCGAAGCTTCCACCATGGCAGCGGCAGCCCTTGCTGCATTTAAGTTGCGAGATGACCACCACTATCTGGCTGCGTTTCAAAAGGCTCACGGATGGTTTTTGGGGCAGAACAGCCAGAAGATTCCGGTGGCTGACATCGAGTCTGGCGGTTGCTTTGATGGGCTCGAATCGACAGGATTGAATAGAAATCAGGGTGCGGAATCAACGCTGGCTTACCTATGGACTGCGATGCTGGCACTGGACGTCGAACGTCCAGTGATTTACACGACGATTGTTGCTGCCGAAGATGTTTCGCAGCCACAGAAACTACATCAATAAATCGGTCTCAAATACCTTCGGCTGGCATTCGGGATCGCCCGTTATTCCATGAACACCAACGCCATTAAGCTCAGTCGCACGAACACGGTCCTTGAGCCCGACCAGTCACGTGTCCTGTTGCGGCCATTCAGTCCGGGCGATTCACAACGCAACGGCAGGATCATTGACCGGGTCATGTCGCTTCCGGAAGAACGGGTGGGTGCTCTGCTGGAAGACGTCTCCGCCGAATTCGCGGATCGTCACCAGCAGATCCAAAAAATGTTTCTGGAACGCTTTGAGCAGGTCCGCGAGCAGCATATCCAGACAAACGATCTTTCTGAACAAAGACGGTTGTTGATCGGCTCCTACTTTCTTGCGGAATATTCACTCGAATCTGCCGCGCTGTTCAATCCTTCCATCGTGCCGCACACGGACCAGTCGGACCTTCCGCCGGGGGCTCTGAAGTTCATTCTCAGTCTGCGGGCCACAGGGGAAGGTCATATCTCTTCGATCACGTTTCGCACGGGGGTCGTTCATGCTGACAATCGAATCGAAATCCTGGAGCCCACACATCTGCTGACCGAACCAAGACAGATTCTGCAATCGGCATATGAGAAAGGATTGTTTTCGCGGAAGCTGAATGAGCTTGGTTTGAACGGAGAATTTACGGCTCGGGTTTTGAACCGGCTGGGCGATACATTTTCGATGCACGACCTGCAGGGCAGCATTGACGCTGAGGTCGAACAGGAGCGGCAGTCGGACGGTGTACTGCACGAAGATCAGGATACCGCACACGGAATCTGGTTACTGGCTCGTTCGAACTATGAAGTGCAGTTTCAGGAGGAGCAGAAACTTTCTGAACGGATTCTGTTTCCGGCCACTCCATCGCAGAGCAACGGCATTGAGGACGCGCGGTTCGTTCGTTTTCAGAACGACGACGGCAGCTATATTTATTACGCGACATTCACGGCCTACGATGGCAAGGTCATCATGCCGGAATTGGTTGAGACCGTTGACTTTCTGAGTTTTCGCTTTATCACGCTGAACGGACCCGCCGCGAAGAACAAGGGCATGGCCATGTTCCCGCGGAAGATCGATGGGCAGTACGTCATGCTGTCGCGGCAGGACAATGAGAGCATCTCAATCATGTTCTCCGACAATATTCACTTCTGGAATAAGCGTCAGGTACTTCTGACGCCGATTTTTCCGTGGGAGTTGGTCCAGCTGGGAAATTGTGGATCTCCCATTGAAACTGATGCTGGCTGGCTGGTGCTCAGTCACGGTGTCGGCCCTTTGCGAAAGTACTGTATCGGAGCGTTTTTGCTGGACCTCGAGGATCCGGGCATGGTCATCGGTCGCCTTCGCGAGCCCCTGCTGCAGCCCAATGAGAACGAACGTGAGGGCTACGTGCCCAACGTCGTCTATACCTGCGGCGCTTTGCTGCACGGCAGCGAGCTGATCATCCCGTATGCGATGGCCGATCATGCGACCGGCTTCGCAACCGTGCCCGTTGACGATGTCCTGGCGGCGATGGAACCCGAGAAAGCCTGAATGCGATGGCGCGAAACAGCAAACGAATTGCCGTCCTGTCGCCGGTCGCCTGGCGCACGCCACCTCACCAATACGGTGCATGGGAAACCGTCGCCAGCAACATCACGGAAGGACTTGTCGCCCGCGGCTGGGATGTCACGCTCTTCGCCAGTCGTGACTCAGTCACTCAGGCCCATTTACATGCCGTCGTGGATCGAGGCTACGAGGAGGATTCCACCGTCGATCCCAAAGTGGCCGAATACCTGCACATCTCTGAGGTATTTGAACGCGCTGCCGACTTCGATCTGATCCACAGTCACTACGACTTTATGGCTCTGACATACTCACGCCTGGTCAGCACTCCGGTGCTGACCACGATCCATGGGTTCTCGTCTCCACAAATCATGCCGGTGTACCGGAAGTATCACGACGGATACTTTGTGTCCATCAGCCATTCCGATCGAGCACCCGGACTGAATTATCTGGGCACTGTGTACAACGGTATCGATCTTTCATTGTACCCGCTGCAACAATCGCCGGGCGATGACCTGATCTTCCTTGGTCGGATTCATGCGGACAAGGGGGTTCATCTGGCCATCGAAGTTGCTCAACAAAGCGGGTGTTCGCTGGTGATCGCGGGCATCATTCAGGATCAGACCTACTTTCGGAAGCAGGTGGAACCGCATCTTGATGATCAGCAGATCTGCTACATCGGCTCAGTGGACGTACCAGGCAAGAATAAATTGTTCTCCCGTGCCAAAGCACTGCTGCATCTGAACACGATTCCCGAGCGTTTCGGCCTTGTTCTGGCAGAGGCGAATGCGGCCGGCGTGCCCGTGATCGCGATGGACCTGGGCTCGTGCCGCGAAGTGATCGAGCACGGACGAACCGGGTTTCTGGTGAACGACGTCAACGAAGCCGTGCAGTCCCTGGGCAGAATCTCCGAGATCGACCCCGCGACGTGCCGGGAACACGTTGAAAGTCGGTTTTCCATTGACACGATGGTACAGGCGTATGAGCAAATCTATGACCGGATCTTCGAGCAGAAACAGGACGCGCGATCATGACGCATGAACTCGTCAGACGTTATTCGGGGAATCCGATTCTTACCAAAGCAGATATTCCTTACCCGGTAGAAACGGTTCACAACGCGGCTGTGGTCAGGCATGAGGATGAATACATCATGCTGTTCCGATCCCACCTGCGCACCGGACGGTCGATCATCGGTTTGGCACGCAGCCCGGATGGGTTCAATTTTAAGGCGGATAGCGAACCATTCATAACGCCGGCACAGGAGGGCGCGTTTGCGGAGTACGAGGCTTTTGGCGTTGAAGACCCACGCATCACCAGGGTCGACG
>LWDU01042385.1_pt1 | contig 34465 bp, 31 predicted proteins | sample 727161 | NCBI WGS metagenome assembly LWDU01 (sample SAMN04566230, study PRJNA314399) | hydrothermal vent metagenome | isolation source: deep sea hydrothermal plume seawater | place: Mexico: Gulf of California, Guaymas Basin | collected 2004-07-11 | reverse complement strand
ATTGTAATTCTTTTTAATTAGTCTCTTTTGAGTCATTTTCCAATCTCTTTCTTTTAACAGGGCTCGTTTGTCTTGCTTTTTCCTGCCTTTAGCTAACCCAATCATAACTTTGACTTTACCTTTCTTCCAGTAAAATGATAAAGGGATTAAGGTGTAACCTTTCTGTGTGACAAGTCCAGTAATTTTTGCAATTTCCTTAGATTTGAGTAGCAGTTTCCTGGTTCTTGTTGGGTCAGTATCTTCATTTACATTTACATTCGGTAATGGAGAAATATGCGACCCAATCAAGAATACTTCCTTGTTTTTAACCAGAGCATAGCTTTCTTTGATATTTCCTCTGTTAGATCTTAAGCTTTTTACTTCCCAGCCCTTTAGAGAGATTCCAGCTTCAATTTTTTCTTCAATGAAAAAATCAAACTTTGCTTTTTTATTCTCAATAATTGTTGTTGTCATTAGTATGGAAATTCCATTAAGCTTGGTTTCAAGTTAAATAAAGTAACAATTATAGCTCTATCCAGTTATGAGTGAAAAAAACTCTACATCTGAACGTCAATCTATTCATGGTCAATGGTCTTCTCGATTAGCATTTATCCTGGCAGTTTCTGGTTCTGCCGTTGGATTGGGTAATATTTGGAAATTTCCTTATATAACTGGCGTTAATGGAGGTGGGGCCTTTGTACTTGTTTATTTGCTATGCATAGTAGCGATTGGTTTGCCCATCATGATTTCTGAAATCATGTTGGGAAGAAGGGGAAGACGGAACCCAATTACCTCAATGGAACTTCTTGGCCGTGAAGAGACTGGCAGTGGGATATGGAAATTTGTTGGCGTCATCGGTCTGGTGGCAGGATTTCTTATTTTGTCCTATTACAGCGTCATTGCAGGCTGGGCCCTCAATTACTTTATTTTATCGTCAAAAGGAACGTTTACTGGTTTGTTAGCCCCAGACGTAAACCAAGTATTCGAGAACTTAACCCAATCTTTTTCAACACAGGTGATTTTTCATACAATTTTCATGGTTGTGACAGTTCTGATAATTGCAAAAGGAATTCGAAAAGGGTTGGAGCGAGCAGTAACAATAATGATGCCTGCTCTCTTTTTCATTTTGATCGTGCTGTTATTTTATGCCATAAGTCAGGGTAATATTTCTGAAGGATTTGCTTTTATGTTTAATCCTGATTTTTCTAAAATTGATGGTAGTAGTGTGTTGGCAGCCATGGGGCATGCTTTTTTCACATTGAGTCTTGGTATGGGCTGTGTTGTTGCCTATGGAGCATATTTGCCGAAGCAGGAATCAATATTTAAAACCACGTATGCAATCATAATTTGTGACACTTTAATTGCCCTGGTAGCTGGTCTGGTTGTTTTTTCCATTGTTTTTGATAATAACCTTGACCCGTCTCAAATTGCAGGCAAAGGACTAATTTTCAAAACACTGCCACTTGCATTTGGTCAAATGCCTAGTGGCGTTTTCTTTGGTTCAATATTTTTTATATTACTTGGATTTGCTGCGTTGACATCCGCTATCAGCTTGCTTGAACCTTCTGTTGCATGGATGATTGAACGTCAAAATCTGAGTAGAGGATTGTCGGCAATCATTATGGGTTCAATCATATGGGCCCTAGGTTTACTGACCGTACTATCAGATAATGGATTATCAGACTTTACTTTTTGGAAAGGCACACTATTCGAAAATATTGATCACCTTGCTACCAACATACTATTGCCTACAAGTGGGCTTTTGTTCACAGTTTTTGCAGGTTGGTTTATGTCAAAAAGGTCTTCTTCTGATGAACTCGATATTAACCGTAAATTTCAATATAAATTTTGGAGATTTCTGGCAAGATACGTCGCTCCAATTGGAGTCCTTATCATTTTCTTAAATGCCATAGGGTTGTTTTAGACACTTGGCTATTATTGAACGAATAATTGAAGTAGAAGCTGCTGCCGAAAAGTTATATGAAGTTGTTTCTGATATTGAAAATTATCCTTCTTTTTTGACTTGGTGTGATTCTTCAGAAATTCTCTCAAGAGAAGACCATCTAGTTACTGCCTCATTGAGGATAAATCTCTTGGGATTTAAATCCTCAATTACCACTCTTAACCGGTTATACAGACCGGAAAAAATTGAAATGAGTCTCCAAGAAGGTCCTTTTAAGAGTTTTAAAGGCACTTGGTTTTTTGATGTGGTTTCGTTGGAAAAAACCAGAGTCAGCTACACTATGGAATACCAGATTTCTAATCCAATAACTGACCTCTTGCTAAAGAAAAAGCTAGATTCTTTTATTGATCAGTTTGTTGGTGAGTTTGTTAAAAAATTCAAAGAGTAAAGACTAGTTAGGATTGGTTAGCACATCTTTTTCAATTTTGATTACTCTATTTCCTTCGAAGTATACAATCAACCAGTATCTTTGAGTGTCAGCTTTATTGCCAGGTTGGTAGTAATAAATATAATCCCAGCGGTTTTCTTCAAATGGTGTACCCACCAATGGTCCACCTAGAAGGTATTTAATTTGGCTCTTCGTCATTCCAACTTCAACGCGGTCTAGGGTTTCCAATTTCAATAGATTTCCTTGTTGAATGTCCATTCTGTATACGCAGGCAGAGATGAACAAATGCAAAAGAATAACTAGAGTGATTTTTACCTTCATTGTGTACTTTTTTAGTTAAAATTAATGTGTAGAGGTTCTTTTGTCTTGACCCCAATAAAGCTTGGTTCTTAAAGTGTTAAAATAATCATAATCTTTTGGGTGTATCAGTTTTATAAATTGTGAGGAAACCTTAATCGTTAATGTATCCTCAGGATTTAATTCGGAAAAAGTGTCACCATCTAAATCTATTTCTGCTGTTTCACCTTTCCCTAGCTCAGCAGAAACATTAACTTCTGAGTGAGCAGGAACTACCAATGGCCTATCATTTAATGAATGAGGGCAAATGGGCACTAAGATTAGTGCCTCGATATCCGGTTTTAGGATTGGACCACCACAACTCAGGGCATATGCTGTTGAACCCGTTGGAGAGGCAACAATAAATCCATCGCCTTCGTGTGTGTTAATGTACTTTTGATCAATCAATATTTTAATTCGTATCATTCTTCCCGTTTCTTTTCTCTTAATGGCCACATCATTCAGCCCATAACCAATAATAGGGTCCTGTAGATGTTTGTTTACAGTGGCTTTAATTAATAGCCTATTTTCCTCTGCATATTGACCATTAATGATATTTTTAATCACTTCTCCAGCTTGATCAGGATTAATATCAGTCAAAAAACCCAGTCTGCCTTTATTGACTCCAGTAATTGGAATATTGAATTTGTGGGCTAATTTTGCAGACTGCAGCATGGTTCCATCTCCACCAATAGAAATAATAAGGTCGTTGTTTAAAATTTCATCGGCTTCTAGGCGATTAATTTTATGTGATAATGGTGAGGAGAGGGCATTCACATCTGAATTAATTGCATATAGATCAATGTTTGTGTGCATATCTTGCAAGTCACCAAGAATAATATCTAAACTCTCCATGGAGTTGAGATCTATGGGATTTACAGTAAATAAAATTTTTTTAAAGCCCGTCTTCAATATTTAACTCTTGACTAGTTATTGCTAATTGGAAATGATAACAAATTATAATTCTTCGCAATCAAATCAACATTAATATTTTTTGTAATTTTATTGAAATACAGCTCCGTGAACATAATTGACAAAGCCGATGTTAACATGCCATCACACAGAGCAAGGCGAATTTTATCAGCAATAGTTGATAAATACATCCAAGAAGGAATTCCTATTGGGTCCAAAAGCTTGTCTTTGGCAGATAATATTGGTTTAAGCCCGGCATCAATAAGGAATGTGATGTCAGACCTTGAAGAACTCGGATTCATTGCCTCACCCTATACTTCTTCTGGAAGAGTGCCAACTTCTAAAGGCTATCGTTTTTTTATAGACAGTCTCTTAATACTTCAGCCGGTTGAGGCGACTGAACTTGAGAGGATTAAAAGAAGAGTTAATCCCCATGAAAGCAACAGTCGGGAATTAGCTATCAGTGTTTCTAATACTCTATCAGCAATAACAAAACTTGCTGGTATTGTCACAATTCCTAAACAACAAGTAACACGATTAAAAGAAATAGATTTTATTAAATTGTCCGAGAAACGAATTTTGGCAATCATCGTTATGAATGAAACAGAAGTAGAGAACCGTATTTTGCAGATGAAGAGAGATTACTCAAAAGATGAGCTCAAACAAGCATCCAATTATCTAAATACGCATTATGAAGGTAGGAGTCTTAGCTATATTAAAAAGCATTTAATCAATGAACTGATGCAAACCAATGAATCAGTAAATTCTTCAATGTCTGATCTTATTGATATAGCTGATCAGGTTTTGGATTTTACTGAATCAGACGAATACATAGTTGCAGGGCAAAGGCGTTTAATGGATTTTCACGAGCTCTCAGATATAAAGAAATTAAGACAGCTCTTTGATGCTTTTAAAGAAAAACAACAGCTATTGGAGTTATTGGACAAAAGCATGTCAACCGATGGGATCCAAATATTCATAGGTGAAGAATCAGGGTATCAAATGTTTGATAATTGCACTTTAATCACATCTCCATATACAACTGAAGACGGTGCAATTGGAGTTTTAGGGGTCATTGGGCCGACTCGAATTGCTTATCAAAAAGTTATACCAATCGTTGAAATCATTGCAAAACTTCTTGGCAAATCATTGAAATAATAGAAATAGACCCTACATATCTCCTGTATGTTCAAGATAGTGGATAAGGATAAAATGAAAAACAGAAGTAATACGGATGATGCCGATCAATCGGTGGATCATCAGGATGTTGAAAAACAACAAACACCTGAAGACCAATCAGAACTGAGTCTCGACGAGCAACTAGCTAAATCACAAGAGGAAGCATCAAAAAATTGGGATAAAGTCCTGCGACTTCAAGCTGAAATCGAGAACCTCAGAAAAAGAACATTAAGGGATGTTGAAAATGCGAGCAGAGGCTCTATAGAAAGAGTCATGATGGAAATGCTGCCTATTTTGGACAGTTTTGAACTGGGTTTGGATTTGAAAACTGAAACCATGAATGAATACAAAACGTTCAAAGAGGGCCAAGTAGCCAGCATGATGTTGATGAACAGTCTTTTTAACAAACTATCTATTGAGACCATTGATCCTTCTGAAATGAGATACGATCCTGAATTACATGAGGTAGTGGGCACGCAAGAAGACAACTCAGTTGAACCTGGCTACATCATCCAAGTGATTCAAAAAGGCTATCGCCTCAAAGAAAGGTTACTGAGACCCGCACGGGTAATTGTTTGTGTTGAAAAAGAATAAAAAAGACTCTTCGACTTGAAATTTATAAAACCATTCATACATCTATTCAAGCATCAAAATAAATTTTTAGGGGTAAAAAATGTCAAGAGTTATAGGAATAGATTTAGGTACAACCAATTCCTGTGTTGCCGTTATGGATGGCGGTAAGGCCAAGGTTATTGAGAATACTGAAGGGGACAGAACCACGCCTTCTGTTGTTGCGTATTCAAAAAACGAAGACAGAACATTAGTAGGCCAATCAGCAAAAAGACAGGCGGTTAGCAATCCAGAAAATACGCTCTTTGCAATCAAACGATTAATTGGTCGAAAATACAACGACTCAGTAGTGAAAAAAGACTTAGATAAAGTTCCTTTTAAAATTATTGAAGCTAAAAATGGCGATGCCTGGGTTGTTGCCGATGAAAAGGAAACATCCCCCCCAGCAATATCAGCTGAAGTGTTGAGGAAAATGAAAGAGACAGCAGAATCTTATTTGGGTGAAACAATAAAAGAAGCCGTTATAACTGTGCCTGCATATTTTAATGATTCACAACGACAAGCGACGAAGGATGCTGGGAAAATTGCAGGCTTGGATGTGAAAAGAATTATCAACGAACCAACCGCTGCAGCTTTGGCCTATGGCCTAGATAAAAAAAGAGGCGATCGAAAAATTGCGGTTTATGATCTTGGCGGTGGAACATTTGATGTATCTCTCATTGAAATTGCAGATGTTGATGGTGAAAATCAATTCGAGGTTTTAGCTACAAACGGAGACACTTTCCTTGGTGGTGAAGATTTTGACAACAGGATCATGGACCACCTGATGGATGAATTTAAAAAACAAACTGGGATGGATGTATCTAAAGATGCGCAAGCGATTCAGCGTCTTAAAGAAGCCGCAGAAAAAGCTAAAATTGAGTTGTCAAACCAAGCACAAACAGATGTAAATCTTCCATATCTAACAGCTGATGCATCTGGCCCTAAGCATCTAAATACTACGCTTACGCGTGCAAAATTAGAATCTCTTGTTGAAGACCTGATTGTTCAAACAATAGAACCATGCAAAATCGCATTAAAAGATGCAGGTCTTAGTATCAGTGATATCGATGATGTCATTCTGGTTGGTGGACAAACAAGAATGCCAAAAGTTCAGGATGAAGTTAAATCATTTTTTGCAGTTGAACCAAGAAAGGATGTCAATCCTGACGAAGCGGTTGCTATTGGTGCAGCTATTCAAGGCGGTGTTTTGTCAGGCGATGTTAAGGATGTATTACTTCTGGATGTAACACCGTTGTCTTTGGGCATCGAAACTTTGGGGAGTGTCATGACAAGTCTGATTGAAAAGAACACCACCATTCCAACCAAAGCGGAACAAATATTCTCAACAGCAGAAGACAACCAGACGGCGGTTACCATTCATGTGTTACAAGGAGAAAGAGAGAGATCACAGGACAATAAGTCCCTGGGAAGATTTGATCTTACAGATATTCCTGCAAAACCTAGAGGATTACCTCAAATTGAGGTTGCATTTGATATTGATGCCAATGGGATATTGAATGTTTCAGCAAAAGATAAAGAAACCGGAAAAGAACAAAAAATCGTTATTCAGGCCTCCAGTGGATTAGCAGACGAAGAAATAGAGAAAATGATTTCTGAAGCAGAAGCAAACGCAGAGGAAGATAAAAAATTTAGAGAATTGGTTGATATAAAAAATCAAGGAGATCAACTGGTCCATGCTACTGAGAAATCACTTGAAGAACTGGGCGAGAAAATTGAACCTGATGAAAGGGCAAAAGTGGAATCAGCGGTTAGTGACCTAAAGGAAGCTTTGAAAGGAGACAACAAAGGAACAATAGAAACTAAACTAAAATCCTTAGGCGAAGCGTCAGTTGGCATTGCCCAAAAGGTTTTTGAAGAAGCTCAAAAGAAAGCCAAGGAATCTCAAGGAAACGGCAGTTCTTCAGAAAGTGACAGTGTTGTTGATGCAGAGTATGAGGAAGTTAATGAGGAAGTTAATGAGGAAGATAAGCCCGAAGAAAATAAGTCTTAAACGGTTGTAGAACTCTCATTAATTAAAAATAATCTTAAAGGATAGATCTTTTGATCTATCCTCTTCGGTATGTAGGTCATTCAAATGAGTAAACAAGATTTTTATCAGACACTCGGCATAGCAAAGAATTCGACCGATGCTGAAATAAAAAAAGCATACCGAAGATTGGCAATGAAACACCATCCTGATCGCAATCCAGGTAACAAAACTTCAGAACAAAAATTTAAGGAAGGCAAAGAAGCCTATGAAGTCTTATCAGACCCCCGAAAGAGGTCAACGTATGATCAATTTGGACATGCAGGCATGAATACCCAATCTGGTATGGGTGGTGGTTTTAATCCAGGAGACTCATTCAACGACATCTTTGGAGATATGTTTGGAGATATCTTTGGCTCTAGAAGAGGTCAGCGGTCTAACATACAGAGAGGCTCAGACTTACGCTATAATCTTACACTTGATTTAGAGCAGGCTGTTTTTGGAGATACCATCAAAATCAAAATCCCATCATTAACCACCTGTCCTCCGTGCAAAGGTTCAGGTGCAAAAACAGGAACGTCTCGTGCGACGTGTCAAAAATGTGATGGTAGGGGCAACGTTAGAGTCCAGCAGGGATTTTTTACACTTCAACAAACATGTCCCGTATGTCGAGGAACTGGACAAACCATCCCTTTTCCATGCGCTGATTGCAATGGTTCAGGAAGGGTCCAAAAAAATAGAACTATATCAATAAAAATACCCTCTGGTGTTGATAATGCTGATCGAATTCGTTTATCCAATGAGGGTGAAGCAGGCATTAATGGAGGACCAGCTGGGGATCTTTATGTTGATATAACTGTTAGAGAACATAGCATCTTCACCCGAGAGGGGAGCAATCTTTTTTGTAATGTTCCCACCAGTTTTTCAACTGCTGTACTCGGTGGAGTTGTCAAAGTACCAACCATAGATGGTGCCGTGAATCTAACAATACCTTCTGAGACTCAATCGGGAAAAGTTTTTAGATTAAAAGGAAAAGGTATAACCTCTTACCGAGATACAAGAATTGGTGATTTGTATTGCAAGCTTCAGATTGAAACTCCCGTTAATCTTGATTCAAAGCAAAAGAGTCTTCTGAAGCAATTTGAAGAATCGATTAATTCAAGTTCCAAAAATCACAGACCACATAAAAGTAGTTGGAAGAAAAGTGTCAAACAATTTTTCGACCGTTTGGGGATTTAAATATGCAGTCATCACCTAAAAAAGCATAATCCATAGATTAATCCTCCACCCAAACTACAGTACTTAATGTCTGAAGCACCGTTTATATTGTTTGGTCAACAACATCTAATTGCTTTGGCTCTATCAGTACTCATCATAATTTATTTCCCACTTTATGCTAAAAATCATTTATCAAAAGACCGTCAAGAAACTACTGCAAAAATTTTAGCCCTTTTTTTAATTACCCATGAACTAGCTAAACCTTTTTACAGAACTTATTTTTTTGGAGATGAGTTAGTCAAAGTAATCCCATTGCACGCATGCAACTTATCTGCGTTCTTGATTGCCATTTATTTATTCACTCGGAAAAAAGTTTTTTTTGAAGTTGCTTATTATTGGGGTTTAGCAGGGGGGACAATGGCTTTACTGACTCCTGATTTATTGTATGCATTCCCTGACGTTGAATGGTTTCCTTTTTTCACAGGACATGGTGTCATGATCATGGCAATATTTTTTTCTATGTTCTGCCACAATATTTTTCCAACTAATCACTCTTTTAGAAGAGTGGTTTTGATAACACTGAGCTTATTACCTGTGATCTATATCATTAATACTTTACTTGGCCCTCCTGCAAACTACTGGTATTTAAACACCAAACCAGAAGCAGATTCATTGATGGATTTTATGCCTTCACCTCCATTTCATATCCCTATAACAGTAGGGATTGCTTTGGGAATTTTCTATTTATTGCACATCCCTTTTAGGAAAAAATTATAGATAATTTCAATTAAATAGTGACATCGCTTATTTTTGACAATAAGATGTTACGGGTTCCGAACGGAATTTAAGGGAAGGATCCTAAATTAGGCTCTTTCCCTTTTTGCGAGTACATGCGTAAAAGGAATAAAAATTGATATCAGCTCTATTGGCACTTGAAGATGGAACAATATTTTCTGGTAAATCAATTGGTGTTAATGGAGCGACTTCCGGCGAAGTAGTTTTTAATACCGCTATGACCGGGTACCAGGAGATTCTCACAGATCCCTCTTATTTTAAGCAGCTTGTGACCTTAACATACCCCCACATCGGCAACACAGGTACCAATAAATATGATTTTGAAAGCTCCAGAGCTTTTGCTTCTGGTTTAATCATTAGAGATCTTTCTCCAATTGCAAGCAGTTGGAGAAAGGAAAATGATTTGGATGTTTTTTTAAAAACGCAGAATATTGTGGCTATTGCGGACATTGATACTCGCAAACTAACTAATCACATAAGGTCCAACGGTGCGCTTAGGGGGTGCATAATTAATAATGAACTTAATGAGCAATCCGCTATAAAAAAAGCACTTGAGTTTCCAGGATTGTCAGGGCTGGATTTGGCAAAAGTAGTAACAACAGATGCCCCATACAACTGGAATAAAGGGCAACACGATATTTATGGAGGTAAAAAAGAAAGAGCAACAATACATTTCCATGTGGTGGCATATGATTTTGGCATCAAACGAAATATTTTAAGATTGTTAGTAGACCATGGTTGCAGGGTTACAGTAATTCCTGCAATGACAACTGCAGAAGAGGTTCTATCTATGAAGCCCGATGGTGTTTTTTTATCAAATGGTCCTGGGGACCCAGAACCCTGTGTTTATGCGATTAAGGCTATTCAAAAACTCCTGAAACAGAAAATACCGATTTTTGGCATCTGTCTTGGCCATCAATTGCTTGCTCTTGCTAGTGGTGCAAAAACAATTAAGATGAAATTTGGTCATCATGGTGCCAACCATCCAGTTCAGGATGTAAAAACAGGGCAAGTTTTAATTACAAGTCAAAATCACGGGTTCACCGTAGATGAGAACACATTACCAAATTCCGTAAATGTTACTCATCGATCGCTTTTTGACCAATCGTTACAAGGTATAGAGCTTAAAGACTTTCCAGCTTTTAGCTTCCAAGGTCACCCAGAAGCGAGCCCTGGGCCACATGATTTATCTAATTTATTTGAGCGATTTGCAACAAATATGGAAAGATGCCAAAACGACAAGATATAGAAAGCATACTAATACTAGGAGCTGGGCCTATTATTATAGGTCAGGCTTGTGAATTCGATTATTCAGGTACACAAGCTTGCAGAGCACTGGAGCAAGAGGGGTATAGAGTTATTCTTGTAAACTCCAATCCGGCGACTATTATGACTGATCCTGATATCGCCAATTCAATCTACATCGAGCCGGTTCAATGGCAATCTGTTGAAAAAGTGATTGCAAGAGAGAAACCGGACGCAATTCTACCCACAATGGGAGGCCAAACTGGTTTAAATACTGCTTTAGATCTGGCAAGAAAAGGTATTTTAGATAAATACAATGTTGAGATGATTGGAGCAACCAAAGAGTCTATCGATACAGCAGAGGATCGAGAGTTGTTCAAAGTCGCAATGGAGGAAATTGGAATCGAAGTTGCACAATCAGGCCTGGCCCATGACTTGGTAGAAGCGCTAAATATCGTAGAAGAAATAGGCTACCCAGTGATTATCAGACCATCTTTTACTTTAGGTGGATCCGGTGGAGGTGTTGCACACAATGAGCAAGAATTATTCACAATTGTAAATAGAGGGTTAGATTTATCACCAACCAGCGAAATATTGTTAGAGGAATCTTTACTAGGATGGAAGGAATTTGAGATGGAGGTTGTACGGGATAGAAATGACAATTCTATAATTGTCTGCTCCATTGAGAATCTAGATCCAATGGGTATACATACTGGTGATTCAATCACTGTAGCGCCTGCTCAAACTCTCACTGACAAGGAACTCCAAAAAATGCGAGACAATTCGATCGCCATTCTACGGCGAATCGGTGTGGATACAGGAGGGTCAAATGTTCAATTTGCTGTCAATCCTAAGGATGGAAGGATGATAGTCATTGAAATGAATCCAAGGGTATCAAGATCCTCAGCACTGGCTTCTAAAGCGACAGGTTTTCCTATTGCTAAAATTGCCGCAAAATTAGCGGTAGGTTACACACTTGATGAACTTAAAAATGATATTACTGGCGGTCGCACACCTGCTTCGTTTGAACCCTCTATAGATTATGTCGTAACAAAGATGCCACGATTTAACTTTGAAAAGTTTCCTAACGCCAATTCCACTCTGACTACCCAAATGAAGTCTGTTGGTGAAGTGATGGCTATTGGCAGAACATTTCAGGAATCATTGCAAAAAGCAATACGCGGTTTAGAGACAAACAATCATGGGTTTACCAGTCTTTACCATGAAACATCAGTGACTGAACCATTTAAAAACAAGGTTTCCACACCTTCAGTAGATCGGTTGTTTTATATTGGTGATGCATTTCGACTTGGAATGACCGTTCCTGAAATCAATCAACTGACTGATATAGATCATTGGTTTTTAAGCCACATAGAAGACATTATCAAAACAGAAGAGCTGATCAGGAACCAAAATATTAAAACAATTAAAAAGGATTTTTTATTCAGTATAAAAAAGAAAGGCTTTTCAGATCTTCGGATAGCAGAGTTAATGTCAACCGATGAAATTTCAATAAGCAAGAAGAGGAAAAAATTAAATATCAAACCGGTTTATAAGAGAGTTGATACATGTGCAGCAGAATTTGAAACATCAACAGCATATTTGTATTCAACCTATGAGGAGGAGTGTGAGTCTTTACCTACCGATAGAAAAAAAATTCTCATTCTTGGGAGCGGCCCCAATAGAATAGGGCAGGGCATAGAATTTGATTATTGCTGTGTTCACGCTTCTTATGCAATTGCGGAGTGTGGGTATGAATCTATCATGATCAACTGCAATCCTGAAACTGTATCAACCGATTACGATACTTCAGATAGGCTGTATTTTGAGCCGCTAACTTTTGAAGATGTTATGGCAGTAATTGATAAGGAAAAACCCAGCGGTATTATTATTCAATTTGGTGGCCAGACTCCGTTAAAGCTAGCCCGACAGTTGTTAGAAGCAGGCGCTCCCATTATAGGCACATCTCCTGATTCAATTGATCTTGCTGAAGATCGAGAACGATTTAAAGAACTTGTTGAATCACTGGATTATCTTCAACCCTTCAATGAAGTTGCAAACAATCCAACAGAAGCAATAGAAAAAGCAAGAAAAGTTAAATACCCATTGGTAGTAAGACCTTCTTATGTCCTAGGAGGTCGAGCAATGGAAATTGTCTACAACGATGAAGAACTCAAAAAATACATGGATGCAGCTGTTAAAGTTTCAAATAAATCACCAGTACTTCTTGACCATTTTTTGGATAAAGCAATAGAGGTTGATGTTGATGCTGTGTCTGATGGTAAGGAGGTTTTCATAGGGGCTATTATGGAGCATATTGAACAAGCTGGAGTCCACTCAGGTGATTCTTCTTGCTCAATACCCCCCATGTCATTATCAAACAAAATTCAAAAAGAATTAAAAAAACAAATGATTGTTTTGGCAAAATCATTAAATGTAATTGGATTAGTTAATGCACAGTTTGCGATTCAAAAAGGTAGAATATTTATTCTAGAGGTTAACCCGAGAGCTGCTAGAACTGTCCCCTTTGTATCCAAAGCTACTGGCAAACAGCTGGCAAAAATTGCAGCAAAAACGATGATTGGTATATCACTTAAAGAACAAGGAGTTAAATCAGAGTCATCGCATGAATTCTTTGCAGTTAAAGGACCAGTTTTCCCATTTAACAAGTTTCCTGACAGCGACCCAATTCTTGGTCCAGAAATGAAATCGACTGGAGAAGTTATGGGAACTGGCAGTTCTTTTGGTGAAGCATACATTAAGTCACAACACGCTGCTGGCATAAAAATTCCTCGAACGGGAACCGTTTTTCTTTCGGTTAGGGATCCTGATAAAACAGAAGTTTTCTTAAATCTCGCTCGCCTTTTAATAAAAAAAGATTTTAAAATTATTGCAACTGAAGGAACTTCTGACTTTCTGACTCGACATAACATAAACAGTTCTTATATCAACAAAGTTCATCAAGGTCAGCCACACATTGTTGATTTAATTAGAGAAGGCGCAATAGATTTGATTATTAATACCACTGAGGGAAAACAATCAATAGAAGAATCTTTTTCAATTAGAGCAGAAGCAGTAATCAGAGATGTAACTTACTACACGAGCTTAGAGGCAAGTGTTGCAACAATGGACGCTTTTGACTACTTTAGTATGGTAAGCGTGAATAGACTCCAGGATTATTATTAAACTGACGGTATTGATTGATGGAACGAGTTGTCATGACAAAAAAAGGCAATGAGGCTTTGAGAGAAGAGCTAAAATTACTTAAATCGAAAGAACGAAGCGAGATCATTAAAGCGATTGCACAAGCAAGGGAGTTTGGTGATCTCAAGGAAAACGCTGAATATCATGCAGCAAAAGAAAAACAAAGCTTTGTTGAAGGCCGCATAAAGGACATAGAGACAAAACTCTCAAATGCTGAAATCATCGATGTCACATCACTGGATATCAAGGATAGAGTAGTATTTGGTTCAACTATAGAATTGGAAAATATTGCAGCCAACACCCTAACAAAATATCAAATTGTTGGTGAAGATGAAGCCAGTATAGAAAATGGGATGATTTCCTACAAAGCGCCCATTTCTAGGGCAATTATTGGTAAAAACATAAATGATATTATCGAATTCGATTCTGACGCAGGTCAAGAAATCTATAAAATTCTGAAAATAGAATATATTTAATATCTTTTGCATTGACTAAGAAAAACAGCAAACATCATTGGAGATCTCGTCAAAACCAAGAGTCTTATTTTAAAAAATCTAAAACACTTGGATTTCGTTCTAGGTCCACTTTTAAATTAATCGAAATAGACACCAAATATAGAGTATTACATCCATTTATTTCAGTACTAGATTTAGGTGCCTCACCCGGCGGTTGGTCACAATATTCTGTGAATAAATTGAATGATAAAGGGACTGTAATTGCTTCAGACATTGTTCCAATGGAAAAAATTGATAATGTCGAATTTATTCTTGGAGATTTTCGCAACAATAAAACCCAAACAAAGATCTTACAAGGCAACTCAATGAATAAATTTGACCTGATTATCTCAGATATTTCACCAACCAAAACAGGAAATAACGTTACCGATCAGTATCATTTTTACGATATTGCAAATGAAACACTTGAATTTTCCAAAAAAGGACTTAAATATAATGGAATGTTAGTTATGAAAGTCTTTATGGGATTAGGTTTTGAAGAATTTACTAAGCAGTCAAAATTAATGTTTGAAAAAACGGCATTTTTTAAACCCAAATCATCAAGATCTGAGAGTACAGAAACTTATCTAATTGCATCTACCATTAGGTTATAATAGCCAAAATAAGCATGGGTATTTATGAATAAACTCTTCAAAAATGCAATGGTATGGATTGTCATCGCGGTAGTGTTGTTAACCGTCTTTCAATCTTTTACGCCTAACTCAATAAGACAGCAAACACTTGATTACACATCATTCATTGAATTGGTTAAAACAGGCAATGTCAGTGAGGTGGTTTTTGAAGATAATATGATAAAAGCCAAAAGAATCAATGGTGATCGGTTTATTACTTACAATCCAGAAACAGACAATACCGCTCTTATTGGTGAACTATCAAAAAGTGGTGTCAGAATCAGTGCCAGTCCACCCAAAGGACAAGGTATATTTGTAAGCCTTTTGATCAATTCATTTCCTGTAATACTTCTTATCGCTGTTTGGATTTATTTTATGAGACAGATGCAAGGAGGAATTGGAGGTGGCAGCGGTGCGATGACATTTGGTAAAAGTCGCGCCCGATTACTGGGTGAAAATCAAGCGGATGTTACTTTTGCTGATGTTGGAGGTGTTGAAGAAGCTAAGGAAGAAGTTTTTGAGATTGTGGAATTTCTCAGAGATCCAGGCAAATATCAAAGCCTGGGGGGGAAAATTCCTAAGGGCGTTCTCATGATTGGCTCTACCGGAACTGGGAAAACATTGCTAGCTAGAGCAATTGCCGGTGAAGCTCAAGTTCCATTTTTTACAATATCAGGTTCAGATTTTGTAGAAATGTTCGTTGGCGTAGGTGCCTCAAGGGTTAGAGATATGTTTGAACAAGCAAAAAAACGCTCTCCATGCATAATATTCATTGACGAAATTGATGCAGTTGGCCGTAAAAGAGGAGCTGGTCTAGGTGGTGGCCATGATGAACGTGAACAAACACTAAATCAACTTTTAGTAGAGATGGATGGATTTGAGGACAATGTGGGTGTAATTGTTATTGCGGCAACCAATAGGCCTGATGTTTTGGACTCAGCACTTTTAAGACCTGGTCGATTTGATCGGCAAGTTGTCGTACCACTTCCTGATGTTCGAGGCAGAGAACAAATATTAAAGATTCACATGAGAAAAGTGCCACTTGATAAAGATGTTAAACCTTCGATTATTGCCAGGGGTACACCAGGGTTTTCAGGTGCTGATCTTGCAAATTTAATTAACGAAGCTGCACTCATCGCCGCTAGGGCAAATAAGAAATACGTCAGTATGGAACAGCTTGATCGTGCCAAAGATAAAGTTATGATGGGCGCTGAAAGAAAATCTATGGTCATAAGTGAAGAGGAAAGAAAATTAACCGCATACCATGAAGCAGGGCATGCAATTGTGGGCCTAAGTGTACAAGATCATGACCCAGTTTATAAAGTTACAATTATCCCCAGAGGGATAGCGCTGGGCCTTACCATGTTTCTACCAGAACAAGATAGATACAGCTTTAGTAAAAGAAGATTGGTTAGTCAAATAACAAGTCTATTCGGTGGTCGGGCAGCTGAAGAATTAATTTTTGGCAAGGATTCCGTTACTACTGGAGCCTCAAATGACATTGAAAAAGCTACAGATATCGCTAGTGAAGATGAGGGTGAAGTATTTCTGGGTAGATCTGTAACACAACACAAACAAGTTTCAGATAGAACTGTAAAAATAATAGACGAAGAGGTCAGACGAATCATTGATCAAAGCTACCACGATGCAGCCGATATTTTAAAAACGAATATCAAGAGACTTCACAAGATGGCTGCGGCTCTTATAAAGTATGAAACTTTAGATGAAAACCAAATTGGTGACATTATGAACGACAAGGAGCCCAAGCCTCCTGAAGGTTGGGATCAGAATGATGTTTCGTCAGACGGTGATGGGAAGAAAAGAGACACAAAATTAGGCGATCACGCTACTCAACATTAATTTTTAATTTTAATTAAATATCCAAGCCTCAAAAAGTAAGCCCGGCTGTAGTGGCTAAATATGAAAGAAACTCTATAATTAGAGCCCATAATTTTTAAAGAAACATGTCCTTCATGTATGGTTACTCAAAAGAATGGTCAAAAAAAACATGACAAGTGAATTAAAAGTATTTGGCACTGACGGCGTAAGAGGTAAAGTTGGCGAACACCCCATGACGGTGGATTTTACAAGCAGGCTTGCTGGGGCAGCTGCTTCAGTTTTAGCACCTCAGGGCGGTACAGTTGTCGTTGGGAAAGACACTAGGATCTCTGGGTATATGTTTGAATCGGCACTAGAGGCAGCTTTAGTTGCTTCTGGCCTTGATGTCATGTTACTGGGTCCATTTCCGACACCAGGCATTTCTTTTACTACCAAAGATTGCAACGCTAATTTTGGTGTTATTATCAGCGCTTCGCATAATTCATATGAATATAACGGACTCAAGATACTTAACAGCCTTGGTGAAAAAATTGACAAAAGGACCGAAATTGATATTGAAAACCAGTTGTCTAAAGATCCAATAACTCATACTGCAGATACGCTTGGTAGAGCAACTCGCAATCCTGATGCGAGAGGTAATTACATGAACTTTATTAGTGGAATATTTACTCAACCACAACCATTAAAAAAAATTAAAGTTGTGGTTGACTGTTCCCACGGTGCAGCTTACAAGATTGCTCCGAGAATGTTGTCTGCTTTAGGTGCAGATGTTATACCCATTGGATGTTCACCAAATGGCTACAACATCAATTTAAATTGTGGGTCGACTAACATCGAGACCATTGCTAAAACTGTTCCGGCATTGTCAGCTGATCTTGGTATAGCACTTGATGGTGATGCTGACAGAGTCATTCTTATTGGCCCTAAGGGGAACATTATCGAGGGCGATCAAATTCTATATATGCTTGCTAGCATTGCAACCAATAATCATCAGTTTAACTCAAAAATTGTTGGAACAATTCTCACCAACTCTGGTCTTGAAAAATCATTAAAAAACAAAGGCATACAATTATATAGATCGGAAGTTGGTGACAAGAATGTGTTGCAGCTGATGAGACAAACTGATTCAATCCTAGGAGGCGAGAATTCTGGACATATTATCAACTTAGACTATTCACCATCCGGGGACGGTTTGTTGACTGCATTACTGGTAATGAAGGCAATAGTTGAACTGGACACATCAATTGGTGAATTATTACATGGTCTTGAGCTTGTTCCACAATTCAACTACAACATAGAAACAGATCTAACAAAACTATCGAATGACTTGATCACTGAGCTTTCTGATGAAGCAAATACAAATTTGCACAATGGCAGAGTATTGGTTAGAAAATCAGGCACAGAACCAATGTTAAGGATTACTGTTGAATCTTTAGACGAAGCCCACGCACAAAAGTTATTTGAATCCATTAAGGTCCAAGTCAACTAGGCGTAGATAGATGAAAAAATTGTTCATAGTTGCCAACTGGAAAATGAATGGTAACAAAAGATCTAACGAACAATTGATTAATTGCATTAATGACAAGGTTTGTGAAAATGCGAACATCGAAGTCGTTATTTGTCCACCATTTACATATTTAACTCAAATATTAAAACTCAAAACCTCAAGTATTAAGATTGGCGCTCAGAACATTTCAGAGAATCAAAATGGGGCTTGCACCGGAGAAATATCAGGGTCCATGTTACAGGACATAAAAGTAGATTATGTAATCATAGGCCACTCAGAGCGAAGGCAAATGTACAACGATACCAATGCTGTCATTGCTCAGAAATTTGAATTGGCTCACCAAAACAATTTAATTCCAATACTGTGCATAGGTGAGTCTCTTAATGAAAGAAAAACGGGTCAGACATTGTCAGTAATTGAATCACAAATTAAATACATTATAGAAACAACCCGAATAGAATTATTTGCTAAATCAATAATAGCTTATGAGCCAGTTTGGGCCATTGGGACAGGTGAAACAGCATCCCCAGAACAGGCTGAAGAAGTCCACACTAATATCAGAAACATCATGGAAGTGTATGACTCCAATATTGCTTCTTCCATCCCAATTCTCTACGGCGGCAGTGTAAATGGTGCAAACAGTAAAGATTTGTTTACAATGGGCAATATTAACGGCGGTCTAATTGGAGGAGCCTCTTTAAATGAGGAAGAATTTGTTGAGATCTATCAAGCAGCAGAGAGTTTAATAAATGAATGATATCTTATCATTGCTGCTTTCATTCCATGTAATTATTGCAGTTTTGATTATTGCCTTAATCTTATTGCAAAAAGGCAAGGGTGCTGATATGGGCTCTGCATTTGGTGCTGGTGCGTCTGGGACTATTTTTGGTGCAAAAGGCTCGGCTAACTTTTTATCACGGACGACAGCAATCCTTGCAACAATTTTTTTTATTACCAGTTTGGCACTCGCGTACTTGAACAAAGGAACGATAAAAGTAGACAGTGTCCTTGACCAGATTCAGCCTGATCAAATCATTATTGATGAATCTGACAACCAAGAATTACGGCCATTGATACCCTTAGATTCACCAAATAAGAATTAGTGTTTTAAGACAATTTAAATAGCCGATGTGGTGGAATTGGTAGACACGCTGTCTTGAGGGGGCAGTAGCGGAAGCTGTGCCGGTTCGAGTCCGGCCATCGGCAGTTTTAATTGTTGGAATTTATCATAAAAAAGTTCATTAATATTGATTTGTTTTATACATAAGACTGATACAATACACCTGCGTTTGAGGATCAGAAAATGCTGGAAAATTATCTACCAATCCTGATTTTTTTATCGGTAGCATTAGCCTTAGGACTGTTGATGTTATCTCTGGGTTTCTTATTTGGTAGAGGAAGTAAAACTGAGGCGAAACTTTCACCATACGAATGTGGATTTGATCCTTTCGAAGATGCCAGAATACCTTTTGATGTTCGATATTACTTGGTTGCAATATTGTTCATCATTTTTGATTTAGAAATCGCATTTCTTTTCCCTTGGGCTGTTTCGCTCAATAAAATAGGCATTGCCGGAATCATGGCTATGGGAATATTTTTGCTCGTTCTCGTTATCGGTTTCATTTACGAATGGAAAAAAGGTGCTTTGGAGTGGGATTAGAAAAACAAGAAAACGATCTCATTATTGATCAAGGGGCGGGCTTTGTTATCACCTCAATTGAAAAGTTAGCCAACTGGGCTAGAACTGGTTCACTCTGGCCAATGACATTTGGTTTGGCATGTTGTGCCATTGAAATGATGCACTCAGGGGCAGCTAGATACGACATGGATAGATTTGGGGTTATTTTTAGACCAAGCCCTAGGCAAGCTGACGTAATGATCGTTGCTGGTACATTGGTTAATAAAATGGCACCTGCTTTGAGAAAAGTTTACGACCAGATGGCTGAACCAAAATGGGTAATCTCAATGGGTTCTTGTGCAAATGGAGGGGGTTATTACCATGACTCATACGCCGTGGTCAGAGGTTGCGATCAAATAATTCCAGTTGATATATATGTACCAGGGTGTCCACCAACTGCAGAAGCACTTTTAAATGGAATCATTGAACTACAACGTAAAATCAAAAACAAAAATTAAACAGTGGTTAACAAAAAGTATGAACAGTTAAATGATTGCATAGACCAATATTTGAATTCATTTGAAATTGTAAAAACAAACGACGGCACCAGCATCACCCTTGAGCTAAAAAAAGATGATCTTATAGAAATTTGCTCCCTTCTCAAAAATACTGAGGCATTGAATTTTTCCATGCTAATTGATGTATGTGGTATTGATTATCTTCATTATGGGGTTGGTGACTGGGAAACCACTAAAGCCACAACATCAGGCTACAGTCGTGCTGTCCAACAAAATACCATCATCCCAGATCCAGATGAAAAATATCAGGAAAAACGTTTTGCTGTAATCTACCATCTTCTTTCGATAGACAAAAATTGGCGGATTCGTTTAAAAACGTTCACTGGTAGTGAAAATCCACCAATTGTTCAATCGGTAACTGGCATTTGGAATTCAGCTGATTGGTTTGAGCGAGAAGCCTTTGATTTATTTGGAATCTACTTTGATGGACATCCAGACTTGAGAAGGATTCTTACTGATTATGGTTTCATTGGCCATCCTTTTAGAAAAGATTTCCCATTGGCAGGGAATTTAGAGGTCTTCCATGACGATTTGGAACAAAAAGTTAAATACCGACCTGTTTCAATAACTACCAGACCGACTGTACCAAAAGTAATACGCAAGAAAAAGAATTCATAATTATGGCTGATTCTGACAATCTCACTTTAAATTTTGGTCCCCAACACCCTGCTGCTCACGGGGTTTTACGGCTGATCATGGAAATGGATGGAGAAGTTGTTCATCGGATTGATCCCCACGTAGGTTTATTGCATCGAGGCACAGAAAAATTAGCTGAAACCAAACCCTACAACCATAGCATTGGCTATATGGATCGTCTTGATTATATCTCAATGATGTGCTGTGAACATGCATACGTTCTTGCAATTGAAAAACTATTGGACGTCCAGCCTCCTATAAGAGCCCAATATATCAGGGTAATGTTTGATGAAATCACCCGTATTTTGAATCATTTATTATGGCTCGGTTGTCACGGTCTTGATATTGGGGCAATGGCTCTTTTTCTTTATTGTTTCCGAGAAAGAGAGGACTTAATGGATTGCTATGAAGCTGTTTCAGGCTCCAGAATGCACGCGACTTATTATCGTCCTGGTGGAGTTTACAGGGATCTTCCAGAAGAAATGCCTAAATATAAGGCCAACCGCTTTATTTCAAAATCAAAAGTTAAAAAACTTAATTACAACAGAGAAGGGACTTTATTGGATTTTATTGCAGATTTTACTGAGAGATTTCCAAGCAAAGTTGACGAATACGAGGCACTTTTGACAGACAACAGAATTTGGAAACAGCGAACAGTAAATATTGGTGTTGTTGAGCCTGAAAGAGCTATCGAGCTGGGTTTCACTGGACCAATGTTAAGGGGATCGGGGGTGGAATGGGACCTTAGAAGAAAAGAGCCCTACGAGGTTTACGATCTTTTGGATTTTAAAATCCCTATAGGTTTAAACGGTGATTGTTATGATCGATATTTAGTCAGGGTTGAAGAAATGAGACAGTCCAATTTGATTATTCAGCAATGTGTTGCGTGGTTAAATAATAATCCTGGCCCAGTAATCATTGAAGACAATAAACTGATTCCACCTAAACGTGCCTTGATGAAACACGACATGGAATCTTTAATTTATCATTTTAAATTATTTTCTGAAGGTTATTCAGTACCCGAAGGCGAAATATATTGCCCTGTTGAAAGCCCCAAAGGTGAATTTGGTGTTTACATTGTGTCTGATGGGGCCAATAAACCTTATCGACTGAAAGTGAGAGCACCAAGTTTCGCTCATTTAGCTGCCATCAATGAAATGGTAAAGGGCCACATGTTGGCGGATGTTGTTTCGGTTCTTGGAACGCTGGATCTTGTGTTTGGTGAACTTGATCGTTAGTTGAATGCAATGAGTGCTGAAAATACAGAAACCATGGAACTGACTGAAACCATTAAAGAGAAAATTGATACTTGGGTTGCAAAATTCCCTGTGGGTAAGCAACGGTCAGCCATTATTGGCTCACTTCACGTTGTCCAAGAACACAACCAAGGGTACTTGACTCCCGAACTAATGGATGCGGTTGCAGACTATTTAGATCTGCCATGCATCTACGTTTATGAAGTGGCAACGTTTTATTCGATGTTTCAAACAGAGCCGGTTGGATACAACGAAATAGCCATTTGCACCAATATATCATGCATGTTATCTGGGTCTGATGAGATCGTTCATCATGTTGAAGATAGGTTGAATATAAAATTGGGAGAAACCACAAAAGATGGGAAAATTTTTCTGAAAAAAGAAGAGGAGTGTTTAGCTGCATGCACAGGGGCACCGATGATGATGGTAAACCATCAATATATTGAGAATCTGAATATTGAGAAGGTCAACGAGATTTTGGACAAATTGGGACAGCAAAAATGATGCACGAGAATTCAATCTGTTTTTCAAACATCAATCAGCCTGAATCATGGAAGATAGAAAATTACATGGCATCGGGTGGTTATCTGCAATGGAAAAAAATCCTCCAAGGACAACCGGGTGATAAGGCTCGACAAAAAATTGTTGAAATAATTAAAACATCTGGACTCAGGGGCAGAGGCGGGGCTGGGTTTCCAACCGGCTTAAAATGGAGTTTTATGCCAAAAACAACAGAACAAAAATACCTTGTTTGCAACTCTGATGAAAGTGAACCAGGTACCTGTCACGATCGAGAAATTTTAAAGTTAAACCCACATGCTGTTATCGAGGGAATGGCCATTGCAGGCTTTGCTATGGATGCCACCGTAGGTTACCACTACGTGCGTGGTGAATTTATAAAGGATTGTTACCCAATTGTTGAATTTGCATTACAAGAAGCATACACACACAACTTATTGGGGAAAAATATACTTGGTTCAGGTGTTAATTTTGATCTATATAATTTTTTAGGTGCAGGTGCATATATATGTGGTGAAGAGACTGGGCTTTTGGAATCACTCGAAGGCAAGCAAGGAAAACCAAGATTTAAACCCCCATTTCCTGCAAAATTTGGTGTTTATGGAATGCCCACAACTGTAAACAATACCCAAACATTGGCAAGTGTTCCTAAAATCATAGAACAAGGTACCGAATGGTACAAAAGCATGGGTACCGATAAGTCACCCGGAACAAACATTTTTTCTGTCACCGGTCATGTTAACAAACCCGGTAACTATGAATTGCCTTTGGGTATTCCATTTGCAGATTTATTAGAAAGGGCAGGAGGTATGCTGGACAACAAAAAATTAAAGGCCGTCATTCCTGGCGGTTTGTCCACAAAAGTATTACCAGGAGATGTCATTGCCGATTGTACGATGGATTATGAATCACTTGCGAGTGCGGGCTCTGCCCTAGGTACAGGTGCGGTAGTCGTGATTGCGGAAGGAACCTGCATGGTTGAATTGCTGAAGAGGTCTTCACGATTCTACTATGTAGAGAATTGTGGTCAATGCACCCCATGCCGTGAAGGAACAGGTTGGCTGTATCGATTGTTGCAAAAAATCACCCAAGGCAAAGGTCAAGAAAGTGACTTGACATTATTGGTTGATGTAGCAAACAGAATAGAAGGAAATACCATATGTGCGTTTGGAGATGCTGCTGCTTGGCCGGTACAAAGTTTTATAGAACACTACTACAGTGAATTTGCGTACATGATCAATAATCATGGAAAGTCAATCGCAGCATAATACAAAGATCAAATCATGAGTGAGACTAAAATTACCATTACGATTGATGATCAGGAATATAAAGTTAATTCTGGTCAAATACTGATAGAGGTAACTGACCAATTGGGCATTCATATCCCTCGGTTTTGTTATCACGAGAAACTCTCTATCGCAGCAAACTGCAGGATGTGCCTTGTTGAAGTAGAGAACTCTACAAATGCATTACCGGCCTGTGCAACGGAAGTTTCTGAAGGGATGGTTGTTAAGACTACGTCCGAGAGTGCTGAATTGGCACAACAAGCCACCATGGAATTTTTACTAATCAATCATCCACTGGATTGTCCAATATGTGACCAAGGTGGTGAATGTGAGCTGCAAGATTTGGCTTACAGTCATGGCAGGAATGAATCAAGATTCGAAGTAAAGAAACGAACTTTACCGGATGATAATTTAGGACCTTTGATATCCACCGATATGACTCGGTGTATTTTATGCACACGATGTGTCAGATTTGGTACGGAAATAGCTGGATTGCCAGAGCTTGGAACTATAGGTAGAGGTGAATCTTCAACAATCAGTACCTTCGTAGAAAAAACAGTTGATCATGAATTATCTGGAAACATGATAGACATCTGCCCAGTTGGGGCACTCAATAACAAACCTTACCGTTATACAGATAGGACTTGGGAGCTCGATCAAATCGAAAGTGTTTCTCCCCATGACTGTGTCGGTTCAAACATGTTTTTGCACGTTAAGGGCGATAAGATCAAACGAATTGTTCCTAAAGCCAATCCAGAAATTAATGAAGTTTGGATATCGGATCGAGATCGCTTTGCATTCGATGGTATATATAGCGATGATCGACTGACCGTACCCATGCTTCGTAAAAATGGAGTGATGGAAGAGGCGACATGGGAGGAAGCAATTGATGCTTTTAGCAAAGTTTTAATAACACTGCAAAACAAGAAAAGTAAAAATGGAGTTGCAGCTCTAATTTCTTCATCAACTGCACTGCACGAGCAATACTTGTACGCATACTTAATGAGAAGTTTGGGTTTCAATAACATTGACCATAGAATCAGGCAAATTGATTTTACAGGAGATTCTTTGGATCCAATATTTCCTAATTTTGATATCAAACCGCACCAAATTGAAAACATGAAGTCAATTCTAATCATCGGTTCAGATTTAAGAAAGGAAACCCCTCTAATTGCTCATTGGGTAAAAAAAGCAGCTGATCAAGGTGCATCAGTTAATTTTATAAATCAAGAATACAGTGAATATTACTTTCCAATAGATAATTTTATTTTATCAGGCCAAGAAGCCCTAGCTGAGAATTTAGCGTTGGTTTTGAAAGCCTCAAATGATGATGCAGCAAACAAACTGCCGTCTCATATTGAAGATGTTTTGAATGCATTACCAACGCCTTCACTTTCTCATTACCAAATAGCCAAATCCTTAGCTAATCATGAACAGAGTTTCTTGCTATCTGGCCTTCTTTGTCATAGCCACTCCGAATATGCATTGATTAGAAGTTATCTCAATCTTTTATCATATGTCAGCAATTCATCGTTTGGTGAATTGACCCACGGAGCCAATGCAACAGGTGCTTATCTAACCGGCTGCATCCCGCATAGAAAAGCTTTCGGAGAAAGCCATGAGTTAGGTTTGAATGCCCTTGAGATGTGCACTAAAAATCATCAACTCATTGTATTGTATGGAATTGAACCAGAAGACTGTCTGTATCAAGAAAAACTAAATCAGTCAATTGTCGGGAGCCAAACCACCGTCCAGTTTTCACCTTTTATCACCCCTTTTATGAAAGAGAATGCAGACATTATGTTTCCACTGAAAACACCGTATGAATCCAAAGGGGTATTTATTAATGCATCTGGCATGATCCAAGATTTCAATCTTCAACTTGATCTGGCGAAAGACAACCCTTCAAACCAAGAATTATTACTTCAAATCATTGAAGGGTCAAAATTACCCATGCCCTCACTGGACAATTTGAAAGAAAAAGTTAAAAAATTTATTGATGAAACAAAAAACACTCATAATCGACTTCTGGAAATCCCAGAAAAAGTACTAAAAACAACCAAAAACTATTCATCAGTATCCTCTCATCTATACGATGTTGATTCAATCACCAGAAGATCTAGGCCGCTGCAACAGACCAAGGATGCACTGTCTCAATTCAGTGAAGACCAATAAAAATGGATGAGTTTTTAACAATATTATTTGACTTCTTGCCTCCAGAGAGCATTAGGTTTGTGGTTCCTTTTATGAAAATTATTATTTTGCTTGTTGCTTTAATATTAGGTGCCGCTTTTTTGGTTTTTTTCGAAAGAAAAGTCATTGCTTTCATGCATCAAAGAATTGGCCCCAACAGGGTTGGACCCAAGGGCTGGTTTCAATCCTTTGCTGACGTGATTAAACTCTTTATAAAAGAAGTGATTGTGCCATCGAATGCCGATCGTTTCTTATTTTTAACCGCGCCTTTGCTGTCACTGATTCCAGCTCTTGCAGCATGGGCGGTTATTCCTTTGAATGAAACGTTTATTATTGCTGACATCGATGCAGGGATTCTGTATCTTCTGGCCCTAACTTCATTCAGTGTCTATGGGGTAATTTTAGCTGGATGGGCTTCCAATTCAAAATATGCTTTTTTAGGTGCAATGCGTTCTGCAGCTCAAATGGTCGCTTACGAAATAGCAATGGGGTTTGCCCTGGTTGGAGTCTTAATGGCTGGAGGAAGTCTAAACTTAGGTGATATTGTTGCCGCTCAATCAGGAGGAATCTTACACTGGTTTTGGATCCCTTTGTTTCCATTGTTTTTTGTTTATTTTATTTCAGGTATTGCCGAAACAAATCGCCACCCTTTTGATGTCGCAGAAGGAGAGTCGGAAATTGTCGCTGGTTTCCATGTAGAGTATTCAGGCGCAGCTTTTGCAATATTCTTTTTGGCTGAATATGTCAATATGCTGTTGATTGCAACTCTAACATCAATCATGTTTTTGGGAGGATGGGAGAGTTTTTTTGCAGGATCCAATTACTTAATGAATACTTCTTTGGAATTTTTAATGGAACCGAGCATACTCTGGCTAGCGGTTAAAGTCAGTTTCTTTTTATTTACTTTTTTCTGGTTGAGGGCTTCATTTCCCCGTTATCGATACGATCAAATCATGAAACTAGGCTGGAAAGTGCTTATACCGATAACAATTATCTGGATCGGTGTAGAAGGGGTCATGTTTCTGGCGAATATAGGCCCTTGGAAAGTTGCATGAAAATTCTAAATATAATTAAAACTTTAACCTTGATAGATTTATTAAAGGGCTTAAAAGTAACCCTGAAAAACTTCTTCAAACCAAAAATCACAGTTCAGTACCCAGAAGTTAAAACACCCATTTCTAACCGATTTAGAGGCAAGCTCGCTTTGATGAAATACGAAAACGGCGAAGAACGTTGCATTGCTTGCAAACTGTGTTCAGCTGTTTGTCCTGCCAACGCTATTTCAATTGATTCAGAAGAAAGTGAAGATGGAACAAGACGAACCACACGATTTGATATAGATGCTTTCAAATGTGTTTACTGTGGCTTTTGTGAGGAAGCTTGCCCAGTAGATGCAATTGTGGAAACCGATATCTTTGAATACCACATGACTGAAAACCATCAGAGACTCCAAACCAAAGAAATGTTGTTGCAACTTGGAGACGATTACCGTGAAAAAATTGTGCGTAAAAAAGAAAAAGATCACCATTATAAATAGCTGAACATGGCATTTATTGAAATAATATTTTATGTTTTTTCCTCAATATTGGTCCTCACTAGTCTTGGCGTTATATTGTTTAAAAACCCAGTCTATTCAGCCATATCATTGATTCTAAGTTTTATCACAAGTGCCGCATTGTGGCTTTTGTTGCAAGCAGAATTTTTGGCTATTGTTTTGATTCTTGTGTATGTCGGTGCTGTTATGGTCTTGTTTTTATTTGTTGTGATGATGTTGAATATCAGTGATGTTATTCGGACATCTAGATTCAACAAAATAGCTCCATTTGCCCTGTTTATCGGACTAATTATTGTTGGCGAATTAATCACTTTAATTTGGATCCGGTCGGATCTATTTTCCATGGCATCCTCACCAATCGGCGTTTTAGACACCAGTGTTGGTAATACAACACTGCTGGGAACAGCGTTGTTTACTGATTACTTATATCCGTTTGAAATAGCAGGATTTATTTTACTGTTGGCAATCGTTGTTTCTATTTCTCTAACCTTGAGACGTCGTGAAGGTTTGAAAAGACAAATAGTCAGCGAACAAGTCAACATTGACCCAACAAAACGAATGAAATTAGTTGATTTAAAAAGTGAGAAGAATTAAGTGTTAGCTCTTCAATCATACTTAACTTTGGCTGCAATCGTATTTGCAATTGGTGTGATGGGTATTATTATCAACCGAAAAAATATCATCATCTTGTTGATGTGCACCGAATTATTGCTGCTCGCAGTCAATTTTAATTTCATTGCTTTTTCTTACTTTAATCAAGATATTACCGGTCAGATTTTTGTATTTTTTATCTTGACAGTTGCCGCTGCTGAAGCAGCTATCGGCCTTGCCATATTGGTTGTACTTTATCGCAATAAAGACTCAATTGACGTGCAGGAATTACAAACATTAAGAGAATAAATCTGTGTACGAGTTAAGTTTAATTGCTTTGATTACACCGTTGGTCGGTGGATTGTTGGCCGGTCTCATTGGGTCTAAGGTAAACAAATCTTTTACACACTGGATAACAACACTTGGTATTTTTATCTCCTTCTCAATTTCTTGTTGGATTCTGGTGGAAGTTTTCCTGAACCCGAGTTTGTTTCTAAACCAAACCATTTATGAATGGATGTCAATAGCTGGGTTTAATTTTAAAGCGGGCATTTTAATTGATCATCTGACTGTCAGCATGATGGCTGTTGTGACTTTTATATCTTTGATGGTCCATATTTATAGTATTGGTTATATGCATGATGATCCTGGTTACCATAGGTTTTTCTGCTACATATCGTTGTTTACTTTTGCAATGTTGCTGTTGGTGATGTCAAACAACCTTCTCCAATTATTTTTCGGATGGGAAGGCGTTGGTTTGATGTCCTATTTATTAATTGGATTTTGGTACAAAAAAGAATCGGCCATTCAGGCAAATTTTAAAGCTTTTATTGTGAATAGAGTAGGTGACATGGGACTGCTTTTAGGAATAGCAGTCATATTTTCAATCATCGGTTCACTTGATTATCAAACGATATTTAACTCAAGCACAGAACTGGTCAAGGCAAAGATTTCCATAACCAACGGTTATTCTGTGTCAGCTGTCACCCTGGCGTGTCTTTTGTTGTTTTTCGGGGCAATGGGTAAATCTGCCCAAATGCCACTTCACGTATGGCTGCCAGATTCTATGGAAGGCCCAACCCCAATTTCAGCACTGATTCATGCAGCGACCATGGTAACTGCCGGGGTTTACATGGTGGCTCGAATGTCACCTTTGTTTGAATTGTCTTCAGTGGCACTGTCAGTGGTTTTGATTGTTGGTGCAACCACTGCTTTATGCGCTGGATTATTAGGCATTGTTATGTGTGATATTAAAAAGATAATTGCCTACTCAACAATATCCCAATTGGGATATATGATGGTTGCTGCTGGGGTTTCTGCATATTCGGCAAGCGTATTTCATTTAATGACCCATGCTTTTTTTAAATCTTTGTTATTTCTAGCAGCAGGATCAGTGATCATTGCACTGCACCATGAACAAGATATTAGAAAAATGGGTGGATTGAAGCAATACATGCCTATCACCTATCTGGCTGCTTTGATAGGATCGCTTTCACTCATAGGTTTTCCTGGATTTGCCGGATTTTTCTCAAAAGATGCTTTAATTGAAGCAGTTGCCCATTCTTCCACCGTGGGATCAGAATTTGCTTATTATTGTGTTTTGATTGGTGTTTTTGTAACCGCACTGTATACGTTTAGATTCTTATTTATGGTTTTTCACGGTCAATCAAGATTCAAAGGCGGAGAACAAATTAAGGAATCATCGTGGGTAATTTTGATCCCATTAATCTTATTGTCCATTCCTTCTATACTTATTGCATGGCCAACATTTGGATTGCTGGTTTTTGGTGACTTTTTCTCGGACTCGATCCGTCAGATATCGAGCTATGAACTGTTTGGTTTTGAATATCAAAGCCCTTTGTCTTTTCTGATCCATTCTTTTTCTGGACCGGTTATTTACCTTTCTGTTATTGGCATATTTGCAGCATGGGTTGGTTACATTAAAAAACCTGAATTACCATACAAAATAAGTAACCAATTCACCACGATACATAGGGTGTTGGTCAATAAATTCTATTTTGATCATTTTTATGAAAATGTCATTGCAAAAAATACTGCCAAGTTAGGCTCGGCGTTTTGGAAATTTGGGGATATCAAAATTATTGATGATTTTTTGGTCAATGGAACAGCAATTAGAATTCAAAAATTGTCCACAATTACCAAAAAGATGCAGACAGGATATATATACCATTATGCCTTGATGATGGTGATAGGCCTGTCGTTATTGCTTGCCTGGGTAATTATCAAATCATGAGGGTGTAAATAGAAAACTGATCATGCTGTCTTTACTTATATTCATCCCCATCGTTGTTGCCATTGCCATCGTCCTAATGGGGGATAAGCATGCAGGGAAAGCCTATGGGTTAGCACTACTTGCATCGTTGTTTGTGTTCGCATTTGCCCTGTTTGTTGGCATCAAATTTGATCCAAGTCTGAATCAGTTCCAATTTGTTGAACAAGTCAACTGGATAACCCAATTTAATATCCAATACCATCTCGGAATTGATGGTATTTCATACCCATTAATTTTATTGACATCCTTACTGACTCCTATAGTTGTTGTGACTTCAAGAACTTCACCAAAACAAAAATATCACCAGTATCTGGCTTCTTTTCTAATTATGGAAGGATTGATGATTGGCGTATTCTGTGCCTTGGACGGGTTTTTATTTTATCTCTTTTGGGAGTCAATGCTTATTCCCATGTTCATCATTATTGGCCTCTGGGGAGGCAACAACCGGGTTTATGCAACTGTAAAATTTTTCTTGTACACGTTTCTGGGTTCGGTATTTATGCTGATTGCATTGATCTATCTTTATTTTAAAACAGGCGGTTATTCGATATCAGATTTTCACTCTGTTCCGTTGTCAATGCGTGAACAATTACTGATCTTTCTGGCATTTTTATTTGCCTTTGCAGTCAAAATACCAATGTGGCCAGTTCACACATGGTTACCGGATGCTCACGTGGAGGCACCAACAGGTGGATCTGTGATTTTGGCAGCAATCTTATTAAAAATGGGTGGTTATGGTTTTTTGAGGTTTAGTCTGCCCATCGCACCTGACGCATCAGCTTATCTTTCTAGCTTCATGATAGCTTTGTCATTAGTTGCAATTATCTATATCGGTCTGGTGGCAATAGCGCAGACCGACATGAAAAAGCTCATAGCCTACTCATCAATATCACATATGGGTTTTGTAACCCTTGGAGCATTTGTTTTCTTTAATATCGGTACCCAAACGGCTAGCTCTGAAACAATGAGCCTCGCACTTACTGGAGCTATGATTCAGATGATATCCCATGGGTTGATTTCTGCGGCCTTATTTCTGTGTGTTGGGGTTATGTACGATCGGTTGCACACCAGATTGATCTCAGGTTACCGCGGCGTTGTTAATTCCATGCCAAAATTTGCAACCTTAATGGTATTTTTCGTACTAGCCAACGCTGCTGTTCCCGGTACGTCTGGATTTGTTGGAGAATTCACTATCATTTTAGCCAGTTTCAGGATGAATCTTTGGGTAGCATTTTTTGCTGCAATAACCCTTATTATCGGCGCTTCATATTCACTGTGGTTAATTAAAAGAGTAATTTTTGGTAAACCGTTGAATGAACGAATCTCAGGAATGCAGGAGATGACTGTGATAGAAGCTTTGCCTTTGGTAACTTTGGCATTTTTGGTTTTAAGTTTGGGTCTATGGCCTGCACCACTTGTTGAAATAATGTCCACAAGCATAGAAAACTTAGTGAATCATATAACTTTTTCAAAATTATAAATCAGACTAATGATTAATATAATAAAGCCCATCATCCCTGAATTAACGTTAGCTGCGGGAATTTGTTTGATGGTCTTGGTGAACAGTTTTATTCGTACGCCCCATAGATCAACATCACAGATTCTTGCTGTTTTAACTCTTGTCATTGCAACAGCAACAGCTGTGCCTTTGTTCAACCACGATGTGGAAATTCTATTTAATGGTCAATTTATCATCGATCCACTGGCTATTGGTTTAAAAATATCGGCGTACGTAGCTGTTTTATTAGTTGTCCTGTCTACGACAATTAATGAAAAAATAAATCAGAGTGAAATATTGTTAATTGAATTGTTTGCAACACTAGGAATATCAATTATTTGTTCTGCTGCGAACTTATTAACTATTTATTTAGGATTAGAGACACTGGCTCTGTCGCTTTACGGTTTAGTTGCAGCAAACAAAAATTCAATTGAATCCACCGAAGCGGCAATGAAATTTTTTATACTTGGTGTTATTGCTTCAGCAATATTCTTATATGGAATATCTTTGATATATGGAATATACGGAACGCTCAATATTAATTTGTTAAACGTTATGATTGTTAACAATACCTTGGAGCTGAAAATTGCAGTCGGCTTTATTTTATGTGGCATTGCTTTTAAGTTTGGGGCGATTCCTTTTCACAGCTGGGTACCTGATACTTACCAAGGCGCTTCAACACCAGTGGCTTTATTTATCTCCACAGCACCAAAAATTGCTGCGTTTGCTCTGTTGTATCGACTGCTGATTGATGCATTTATAAGTATTTCAGAAACTTGGGTTGTCATGATCTATGCCTTAGGAATGATTTCATTAATTATTGGGAATTTAATCGCAATTAGCCAAAATAATTTTAAAAGGTTATTGGGATACTCGGCTATAGGGCATATTGGGTTTATCTTTTTAGGAATCGCTACTGGAACTAAAGACGGCTTGGAAAGTTCATTATTTTACCTATTAATATACGTTTTAATGACCATGGTTGCCTTTATGGTTATTGAGGTCTTGTCCTCGAAACACCGTGAAGTGAAATTGCTCAAAGACTTCAAAGACTTAAACAGCTCACACCCATGGCTCTCATTAATTATGCTGTTTGCCATGTGCAGTATGATTGGAATACCTCCTTTTGCTGGGTTTTATGCGAAATGGAGTGTTTTATCTTCTTTGGTAGAAGCCAATATGGTTTATACAGCCATAATTGCCATTCTCATGACAGTTGTCGCTGCCTTTTATTACCTGCGAGTTATTTGGTTTATTTATTTTGAGAAAACAAATCAGGAAATTGGACAATCAGAATCTACGATTTTACAAAAAGCCGTCGTATCATTCACAGGAATAGCTATACTTTTAATCGGTTTATACCCCAAACCCATACTGGATTTTTGTCGAGCGATTATTTCATCAAATCTGTTGCTAGATTGACGATAAAAAGTTAGTATCATTCACCTACAGATGCGGGGTGGAGCAGTCTGGCAGCTCGTCGGGCTCATAACCCGAAGGTCGCAGGTTCAAATCCTGCCCCCGCTACCATGTATTTGGTTTGGCCCCGTATCTGGGGCTTTATTTTTGGTGTTTAATGTGAGAGATTTGAGAGAAAAAATACAAGAAATGATTCAAACAAGTATTGAAATCATGGGCTATGAACTTATAGATATAGAGTGTCACCAGGGAAGAAAATCACTCAAGATAATTGTTTATATCGATCATACAAGGGGTATTAAAATTGATGATTGCGTAAAGATAACCAAAGTTATTTCACCAATACTTGATGATGATAATGCTTTGAATGAATACTATAATTTGGAAGTTTCATCGCCAGGATTGAATCGGAAACTCATTTTAAAAGAACATTACGACAAATTTATCGGCAAAGTGATTAAGATAAAATTAAAAATAAAAATCGATAACCGAAAGATTTATAAAGGCACATTATTAGAAAGGATAGACGGCAGCATTAGTATTATTGAAAATAACCAGAAAATTAACATACAGATGGATGCCATTGAAATTTGTAGGCTGGTACCTGCATTTGAATAACATAAATAAAATAATATAGGTGAACAATGGACGCGGATATCATACAAGTTGTTGACGCAGTTTCTACAGCCAAAGATGTGGAACCGGAAATTATATTTGATGCAATTGAGAGTGC
>LWDU01033622.1_pt1 | contig 34474 bp, 33 predicted proteins | sample 727161 | NCBI WGS metagenome assembly LWDU01 (sample SAMN04566230, study PRJNA314399) | hydrothermal vent metagenome | isolation source: deep sea hydrothermal plume seawater | place: Mexico: Gulf of California, Guaymas Basin | collected 2004-07-11 | reverse complement strand
CCTTTTCCAATTACAGCTGCGATATCTTTTTTATCAACACTAATTGTTTCAATTTTTGGAGTATATTTAGAAACACTTTCTCTAGAACCAGCTAAAGCTTTCGCCATCTCACCTAAGATGTGAATTCTTCCTTCCTTAGCTTGCGCCAAAGCTTGTTCCATTATCTCAAATGTTATTCCAGTGATTTTAATATCCATCTGTAAAGAAGTGATACCATCTGCTGTTCCAGCAACTTTAAAGTCCATATCACCTAAATGATCTTCATCACCCAAGATATCGGAAAGAACTGAAAAATCATCTCCTTCTTTAATTAGTCCCATAGCAATACCTGCAACAGGAGCTTTCGCATCCATTAATGCTAATGAAGCACCACAAACAGTTGCCATTGAAGACGAACCATTTGACTCTGTAATCTCAGATACAACTCTGTAAGTATATGGAAATGCTTCTTGCTCTGGTAATGAAGAGTTAAGCGCTCTCCAAGCTAATTTACCATGACCAATTTCTCTTCTGCCCGTTCCTATTCTCCCTGTTTCACCTACAGAAAAAGGAGGAAAATTGTAGTGAAGCATAAATCTATTACGCTTTAATCCATCAAGACTTTCTACTCTTTGCTCATCTTCAGAAGTTCCTAATGTTAAAACAACTAATGCCTGTGTCTCTCCTCTAGTAAATAAAGCAGAACCATGAGTTCTTGGTAGAACTCCAACTTGACAATCAATTTGTCTAACATCACTTAAAGAACGACCATCTATTCTAGATTTATTCTTTAAAATATCAGTTCTAACAATTTTCTTTTCAACTTTTTTAAGCATCATAGAAACATCTAGATCAGAATAAGTTTCATCTTCTTTAAACATTTCTTTACACTTTGCACTAATTTCACCTATTAGAGTTGATCTTTCCTGTTTGTCTCTAATAGCGAATGCTGCTGTTAAATCAGCGTTGAAACTATTTGAAATTTTCTTTTCTAATTCAGATAAATCTTTCTTTTCAACAGTCCATTGTTCTTTTCCACAATCTTTAACTAATGCTTCAATAGCTTCAATAACTGAAACAAATTTTTCATGTCCAAATTTAACTGCATCTAACATTACTTTTTCAGATAAACCTGAAGTTTCAGATTCTACCATTAAAACTGCATCCTTAGTTCCAGCAACTACTAGGTTTAAGTTCGATTTTTCAATTTCTTCTTTAGTTGGGTTAGATATAAACTTATCGTCTATATAGCCAACTCTTGAAGCACCAACTGGTCCTTGAAAAGGCATTCCAGATATTGCTAAAGCTGCTGAACAAGCAATAATAGCTAATACATCTGGCTCATTAATACCATCATAAGAAAGCACTGTTGGTAATACTTGTACTTCATTTCTGAATTCTTCTGGAAACAAAGGTCTAATTGGTCTATCAATTAATCTTGAGATTAATGTTTCGGCCTCTGTAGGTCTTGCTTCTCTTTTAAAATATCCACCAGGAATCTTTCCTGCTGCATAGTATTTTTCTTGGTAACTTACTTGCAGTGGAAAATAATCTATATCTGGATTAACTCTTTTTGCACCAACTGCAGTTGCGATTACTACTGTTTCACCACACGTTGCAATAATTGCTCCCGTCAACTTCTACTTCTTGTCTCGATACTTTGAACATTTATTTCCTTAAATTTAATTGTGTTAATACATTTTTGTAAGAATCTATTTTATTTTTCTTTAAATATTCTAACAATTTTTTTCTTCTATTTACTGCTCTTAACAATCCAACCGAAGAGTGTTTATCTTTTTTGAATTGCTTAATATGTTTTGAGAGAGTTTCAATCTTGTCTGTTAGCAAAGCTATTTGTACTTCTGAAGACCCTGTGTCTTTGTCATGCATTTTTAATCCTTGTGCTTTTTTCGTCATACTATATTTTTTCCTATTTATTAGTTTGTTTTATTAAGTTTTCTATTTTTTCCGCATATTCAAAAGAATCATCTTTAGCAAAAAGTATCTTTGGTAAAAATTTCATAGTTATCTTTTTAGATAAAGTCTTTCTAAATAAAAATGAATATTCTTTTAATATATTAATAATTACATCAGCATCTTTACCTCCTAGAGGTAATACATATGTTTTTGCAATTTTAAGATCTTGGCTCATTTTTACTTCTGTAACTGTAATGCTGCTTGTTTCTAAATTCGGGACCTTAGCTTCATTTCTTGCAAAAATCATGCCTAAAGATTGCTTAATCATTTCTCCAACGCGTAGTTGTCTCTGTGATACTGTTTTTCCTATTCTATCAGCCATTATACTGTTCTATCTGTTGATGTTGAGCTATATGCCTCTATTGTATCGTCTTTTTTGAAATCGATAAAATCTTTAAGCGTTATTCCACATTCTTGGCCATTATTAACCTGTTTTACCTGATTTTTTTCTCTAAAAATTGTACTAATTTTCCCTGTATATATAATTCCACCATCACGTATCAATCTAGCACTAGATCCACTGGTTACTTCACCTTCAATTACTTTTGATCCAGCAACCTTACCTGTTCCTGAAACTTTGAAAATTTCTAAAATTTGAGCAGTACCAGTAACTGTTTCTTGTACATCTGGCGAAAGAAGCCCTGACATTCTTTGTTTAATATAATCTAAAACTTCATAAATAATATTATATGAAGAAATTTTAATTTTTTCATTTTCAGCTAATTTTTTTGCTTCTTTACTTGGTTTAACATTAAACGCAATTAATACTGCGTTAGAAGCTTTAGCTAATGTTACATCTGTTTCAGTTATCATACCTATATCTGATAAAATAATTTTTGGTTTAACTTCATCATGTTTAATTTGACTAATAGCGCTTTTAATTGCTTCTGATGATCCGTGCACGTCTGATTTTACAATAATATTTAATTCTTCTGCAGATTTATCTAAAAAAGCAGATTCTTGTGTTGCAAAAGTTAATGGGTTTTTTAATTCTTTTCCCTCTTGTGCTCTATTCTCACTTAATGTTTTTGCTTCTTTTTCAGTTTCTAAAACAATAAAATCATCTCCAGATTTTGCTGCACCATTAATGCCTAAAATTTCTACTGGTGCTGACGGTGGTGCTTCATTAATACTTATACCTTTATCATTTATTAAGGCTCTTACTTTTCCCCACTTCAATCCACTAACAAAAAAATCTCCTTTTTTAATAGTGCCAGATGTTACAATTACTGTTACTATAGGCCCTCTCCCAATATCAATTTTTGACTCTAAAACTATTCCTGTTGCTTTAGATTCATAATCAGTTTTTAAATCTAAAATTTCAGCTTGTAATACAATGGATTCTACCAATTTATTTATGTTCAATTTAGTTTTTGCAGAAATCTCAACCATTAAAGTATCTCCGGATAAATCCTCTGCTATAAGCTCATGCTCTAAAAGCTGGTTTTTAATTTTTTGTGGATCAGATTCAGGTAAATCACATTTATTAATTGCCACAACAATTGGAACTTTTGCTGCTTTAGCATGCTTAATAGACTCAATAGTTTGTGGTTTTACTCCATCATCTGCTGCAACAACCAACACTACAATATCTGTTAGTTTTGAACCTCTTGCTCTCATTTCAGTGAATGCCGCGTGGCCAGGCGTGTCTATAAAAGTTAATTTATTAGATTTATGTTCTATTTGATAGGCCCCTATATGTTGAGTAATGCCACCAAATTCTCCTGATACAACGTTTGAACTTCTTAAAACATCTAATACAGATGTTTTTCCATGATCAACATGTCCCATTACCGTTATTATAGGTGGTCTATTTTTTAAATTTTCAGATCTAGACTCTTTTATTTTTTTAATAATTTCTTCTGCTTTTGTTTCTCTTATTGGGTTATGACCAAATTCTTTTACCAAATATTCAGCTGTATCAGCTGCTAACGTTTGGTTAATAGTAACTGTTACACCCATTCCTAATAAATGTTTTATTACGCTACTTGATTGTTCTGCCATCCTATTTGCTAGCTCTCTAACAGTGACAGCTTCTGGAATGTTTACGTCTCTTTTTACTGACTTTAAATTTTCTTTAATTTCTTCTTTAGTTAATTCTCTATTCTCTTTTAACTTAGCTCTTTTAAGAGACGCCATGCTTCTTGTTCTTGATTCGATCTCATCACTTAATGCCCTTGAAACAGTTAATTTTAATTCTCTTTTTTTTGTCCCTAATCTACCTTTTGAATCTTTGTCTTCAGCATCACCTTTAAGTCTTCTTGTTGCTCTTTGCTCTGCCAATTTACGTTTTTCATAATCATTAGTAATAGGTGATGATGGCTTGGGTTGAGTGGTTCTTGGAGCAAAATTTCCTTTTGGGTTAATTGGAGTTTTTGATCTTACGCTAGTTGATCTACTAAAATTATTTCTATTAGCAAATTTGCTTGGTTTTTTTTCAATTTCAACTGAATTTTTACCTTTAGTTTTGGCTAACTGAATATTTTCTATCGATTTCTTTGCTATACCAGAAAGTGTTAATTTTGTTTTTTTGTTGTCCATATTTCATTACTCAATCTTTATAAATAATATTTCGCGCAGACATTATTAACTCATCTGCTTCTGCTTTTGATAAAGCAAAATCTTCAAGATAACCTTGAATTTTAATTCTTTCACCTTTTAAAATATCATAACCACCCGTTAATTCATCTGATGCAAGATCCGCAAAGTCAGCTAGTTTTAAAATTTTTTGCTCTCCTAGAGTAACTAACATGCCAGGAGTTAATCCTTTATGATTTATAAGGTCATCTTCAAGACCCAGGTCTTTAATTCTTTTTGAAATATCTTCCTGATCTTTAATATAAAATTCTTTTGCTCTCTCTATTAAAGCCTTAGCCGTATCTTCCTCTATTCCTTCAATTTTCATTAAATTTTCAGGTGCACTATCTTTTATGTCGTCTATTGAAAAAAAACCTTCAGCTACAAGCAATTGTCCAAGAGTCTCATCTAATTCTAAATTTTTAACAAAATTTTCTGTTCTTTCCTTAAACTCTGATTGTCTTCTTTCAGAATCTTCTTGATCAGTCATTATATTGATTTCATAATTTAATAACTTTGTGGCTAATCTAACATTTTGACCTCTACGACCAATTGCCTTACTTAAATTTTCTTCATTTAAAATTACATCCAATTTTTTTGCTGTAATATCAACATTAACTCTTTGAACTTCTGCTGGTGACAGAGCATTTGAAACAACTATTGCTGGATCTTCAGACCAATTAACAATATCTATTTTTTCTCCTTGAAGTTCATTAACTACTGCTTGTACTCTAGAACCTCTCATACCAACACAAGCTCCCACTGGATCCAATGAAGTATCAACTGCTTTAACACAAATTTTTGCTCTACTTCCAGGATCTCTTGCTGATGATTTAATTTCAATTAATCCATCATAAATTTCAGGAACTTCTTGTACAAATAACTTTTCCATAAACTTTGGATGAGCTCTTGATAAGAATATTTGTTGACCCCTCGTTTCTCTTCTAACATCGTAACAATAAGCTTTGATTCGGTCACCCGCTTTAATGTTTTCTCTAGGGATCATTTCATTTTTCTGAATAATTGCCTCTGTTCTTCCTAAGTCAACTATTATATTTCCAAATTCTAAACGCTTCACAATGCCAGATAAGATTGAATCTTTTTTATCTATAAAATCATTGTATTGTTTTTCACGCTCTGCTTCTCTTACATTAAAAGTAATAACTTGTTTTGCTGTTTGTGCTGCAATTCTTCCAAAGTCAAAAGAAGGTAATGGTTGTAAAATTTCATCACCAATCTTTTTGTCTTTATTTTCTTCATTTAATATTACTGCATCTTGCAAATTAATTTCTGTATTTGTATTTTCTGGATCTTCTACAATTATCAATTTTCTAAAAATTCCAATATCACCACTATCTCTGTTAATTAAAACTTTAATCTCATTATCTTGTCCAAACTTTGACTTTGCTGCTTTAGCAATTCCAGTTTCCATAGAATCTATAATTAATTCTTTATCAATAGATTTTTCCAAAGCTACCGCTTCAGCAATTCTAAGTAATTCTAATTTATCTGATCTTTTATTTAACATATTTTTATTAGCTTCAAAAAAAAATGGGCTTAAGCCCATTTTGTAATTTCAATAATGTAAAGGCAATATATAAAGATTTTATTTTAATTCAATAGCTACTATTTAGAAAAAATATCTTTTTTATCAGTTTTTTCCCAAGAAAATGATCCATTGTCTTCTGGAATTCTTCCAAAGTGGCCATAAGCTGCTGTTTTTTCATAAATTGGTTTATTTAAAACTAACATTTCTCTTATCCCCCTTGGACTTAAATCAAAGTTTTTTAATATTTTTTCTAAAATAAATTTATTTTTATCTAAATCATTATCAAATAAATCCACATAAATAGATAAGGGTTTTGAAACCCCTATTACATAAGCTAGCTGGATCAAACACTTGTCGGCAATTTTTGATGCAACAATATTTTTTGCAATATATCTTGCTACATAAGCTGCTGATCTATCTACTTTTGTAGGATCCTTTCCTGAAAAAGCACCTCCACCATGTGGTGCTGCACCACCATAGGTATCAACAATAATTTTTCTTCCTGTTAGCCCACAATCCCCATCTGGTCCTCCTATAACAAAGTTTCCTGTGGGATTTACATATAATTCATCTTCATTAAAATCTTTTAAAAATTTTTCTGGAATTGATTTTAACATATATGGTCTTAATAATTCTCTAACTTTTTCTTGATCTACATCAGGAGAGTGTTGTGACGATATTACAACTGACTTAACTTTTGTTGGTTTTCCATCAACATACTCAAAAGTTACTTGGCTTTTTGAATCTGGTTCAATATTTTTTAATTTCCCAGATTTTCTATCTTCGGCCATAAGTTTTAAAATTTTATGAGAATAATGAATTGGTGCAGGCATTAATTCTTCAGTTTCATTGCAGGCATACCCAAACATTATTCCTTGATCACCTGCTCCCTCATCTTTGTTACCTGATGAATCTACTCCCATCGCAATGTCAGAAGACTGTGAGTGAAGATGACTTTCTATCTTAGTTGCTTCTCTCCAAGTAAAACCTTCTTGATCATACCCAATATCTTTAATGCAATCTCTAACTTTTTGAATTAATTTCTCTTGTTTAATCTCGGGGCCTCTTACTTCACCAGCCAGTACAATTTTATTTGTAGTTGTAAGCGTTTCACAAGCTACTCTAGAAAAAGGATCTTCTAAAAGATAATTATCTACCACCATGTCTGAAATGCGATCTGATACCTTGTCTGGGTGACCCTCTGATACAGATTCACTGGTAAATAAAAAGTTTTTTAAATTACTCATTTTCAATTCTATTAAATGAAAAAATGAAAAAAATATATAATAAAATTAATATTATAAAAATTATATTACCATGTATTGAAAATAATGTTGGTTTCATTGATTTACTTTCAGTAAAATCAATATAGCCAGTAGCACCATATTCTACTTCTTGTTCTATAACTCCAATAGGATTTATTATAGCTGAAATTCCATTGTTTGCAGATCTTATAATGTACTTTCCACTTTCAATAGATCTAAAAATACTGTGTGCAAAATGTTGCTTGTGTCCTATAGATTCTCCAAACCAACCATCTTCTGAAATGTTAATAATATAATCAAAGTTTTCATTTTTAAATAATTTACCTGAATAGATTATTTCATAACAAATCAGAGGAAGTAAAGTTAAATTAAATTTATCATTCTTAATATTTAGAGACTTTCTAATTGATCCACTAGAAAATGATTGATAATCATTTGTAATAGTTCTCAACCCTATAAATCCTAAAAAATTCTCAAATGGTATAAATTCACCAAATGGAACCAAATTTATCTTATTGTAGGAATTAATTAAATTAAGTTCTCTATCGAATATAGCCATCGAATTAAAAAATAAATTTTTACCATTTTTATTTATTAGCCTGTTAATACCCATAATTATTAAATGATTACTTCCAAAATTCTCAAAAAATAAATTTTTATAGATCTTCATATCACCTAAATAAGTGTCAGGAATAATTCCTTCAGGCCATAAAAAAATGGTAGTTTGTTTTTTATCTGGTTTGCTTAAGGAGATTAATTCATTAATTATTTTTAATTCATCTTCACCTGAATAAAATCTATTCAAACTAATATCGGAAGAAATTACTCGAATAGTATAATCATTTTCAACACTTTTTATTGAATCAAATTGATTATTTTTTATTGTCCCAAAAATTAAAAAACTAACAGAGATCAATATAAAGATAAAACATACCACAATTTCCTTTCTAGAATTTCTTAAAATAAATAAAGCGGGACTTGTAAATAAAGATATACAAATCAAGTTAAAAGAATATGTTCCTATAATTGATAAAATTTGTATAAAATTTTTATTTTCATAAAAACTAAATGCAATTAAATTCCATGGAAAGCCTGTGAGAATATAGCCTCTTATTAATTCAATAATACCAAATAAAATTGAAAATATCAAAAATGAACTAATTACTTTTTTTGAATATAGAATTGAAAATAGATATGTAATTAAACCATAAAATATTGCGAGAAAAGCTGGTACTAAAATTATTGCTAGTGGTATTAAAAGTTTAAAACTTTGATCAAAAGTTAATGAAATTGATATCCAATACAAACTGCTTAAAAAATATCCAAAACCAAAGCACCAGCCATATTTAAAAAAAGATTTATTTTTATTAGTTTTTTTTTTTTTATTAAAAAGAAAAATAAAAAATAAAGTAAATGTTATAAAGTTAATTATAAAATAATTATAAGGTGGTAAACTAAATGCACTTATTGTTCCTAAAAAAAAAAGATAAATAGAGTTTGAAAATTTTTTTTTAAAAAAATTTTGTATTAATAAATTCATAAATTTTTTCTTCTTGCCTAAGCATTTTTTTATAATCTTTTAATTTAATATGATCATGCCCCAATAAATGAAGGAAACCATGAATAAAAATCTTAGTTACTTTTCTTTTAAACTCTAAATTAGTTAAAAATTTTGGCTTATTCATAAATTCATAACTAATAATTATATCTCCTAAATAAGAATTTTTTTTAATATTAACTTTCTTTTCAGAAGGAAATGATAAAATATCAGTTGGCTTGTTTTTATTTCTAAATTTTTTATTTAATTTTTTAATATTAATATTGTTTGAAAGCAACACAGATAAGCTTACTTTTTTTTTAACAAATCTATATTTTTTTGGGAAAAAATTTATTAATGTATTAAAAAAAAGATGAGTTTTTTTTATCTTCTTATCCCAGAGTTTATTATCTGAAATAATATCAATACTAATCATTTTCTTTATCTGAATAAGCCTTTACAATCTTAGAAACTAAAGGGTGTCTAACTACATCAGAATGGTCAAAATCTACAACCGAAATTTCGTTTAAATTCCCTAATAATTTTTTTGATTTATTTAATCCAGACATATTTTTATTAGGTAGATCAATTTGAGAAGGGTCTCCATTAATTACTATTTTTGAATTTTCACCAAGACGTGTTAAAAACATTTTAATCTGTGTATCAGTTGCGTTTTGAGCTTCGTCCAAAATGGCAAAAGAATTTTTTAAAGTTCTTCCTCTCATAAAAGCTAAAGGTGCGATTTCAATATCTCCAATCTCAATCATTCTTTGAATCTTTTCAAAGTCAAAAAGATCATAAAGTGAATCATATAAAGGTCTTAAATATGGATCTACTTTTTCCTTCATATCACCAGGAAGAAATCCAAGACGTTCACCGGCTTCAACAGCTGGTCTTGATAAAATAATTCTTTCTATTTTTTTATCCAGTAACATTGTAAGCCCTACAGCAACTGCTAAGAATGTTTTGCCTGTTCCCGCTGGTCCAGCAGAAATTGTAATATCGCTTTGTCTTAGTGCTCTAACATATTCTTTTTGTCGTTCAGATCTTGGTATGACAGATTTTTTTGGAGTCTTAATGATATCAGAAATATTTTGATTTTTTCCTTTAGCTTTTTCTTCAATCATAAATTTATTTATGGATGAAATTATATCTTTTTTTTCAATACTACCATTATTAATAAATTGATCAGCTAAAAATTGAATAGCATTTTTGGTAATTTCATTTTTTTCTTTACTTGATTTTATTAGAATAGAATTTCCACGAGAATATAAACTTGTATTAGTAATTTTTTCTAATTCTTTTAAATTTTCATTAAATTCTCCAACAACTCCCATAAGCAGATTATTGTCATGGAAAATTACACTCAATGAATTATTATCAGAGTAAACAAATTTTAAAATTGAATTTATTTTTTTTAGTTGTCTATTCTTCAATTTTTAGGCTACCTTTTGGTTATAGTTTTCTTTTATTTTTCCAAATAAGCTAGTTTGACTGCTACCATTAATTTCTACTTCTACAATTTTTCCAATATTTTCTATATTACCGTCAAATATTACTGATGTCATGTGCTCTGTTCTGCCAAATAACTTTACTTTATCTTTCATTTGATTTTCAACTAAAACATTCAAAATTTTTTTTTCTAAAGACTTGTTATTATTAATTTGATATTCAAATAGTTTTTTTTGAATGACTTTTAATCTTTCTTGTGATTTATTTTTATCAACTAAATCTAAATCATAAGCTACAGTTCCTGGTCTAGGACTAAAAACAAATGAATATGAATTTATAAATTTAATATTGTTAATCAATTTTATAGTATCTTTAAAATCTTCTTCATTTTCTTGAGGATAGCCAATTATAAAATCACTAGAAAATTCTATATTAGGATTGATATTTTTTAATTTTTTATAAATGTTTAAATATTCTTCAATAGTGTGTTTTCTATTCATTAATTGTAAAATTCTATTAGATCCACTTTGCACTGGCAAATGAACAAGTGGCATTAATTTTTTACTTTTTTTATAAGTATTTATTAGATCATCAGTCATATCTTTTGGATGTGAAGTCGTATATCTAATTCTCAATAACTCTGAAAAATTTTCTAGTTCTAATATTAAATCTGAAAGTTTAAATTCTTTATTTTTTTCCTTATATCTATATGCGTTAACATTTTGTCCTAAAAGAATAATCTCTTTTGTGCCGTTCTGAATCAACTCTTTCGCCTCACCTATAATTTGACTAAAAGGTCTAGAATATTCTGGTCCACGTGTGTAGGGTACAACGCAAAAATGACAAAACTTATCACAACCTTCTTGGATTGTTAAAAATGAAGATATTTTACTATCTTTATTTTTAATTTTACTAAGATAATTAAATTTTGAAATAGTATCAAAATCTGTTTCTTCTTTTTTTTTTTTACTCTCAGAATAATTTAAAATTGTATCATTAATTTTATGGTAAGACTGAGGGCCTATCACGATATCTATGTAAGGTTCTCTTTTTAACATCTCATTGTTTTCCGCTTGTGCAACACACCCTGCAACAATAACAATTGGTTTTTCTCTTGATCTAAAAATTTTTTTTACTCTTCCTATTTCATGATAAACTTTTTCTTTTGCTTTATTTCTTATGTGACATGTATTTAAAAGATAACAATTTGCATCTTCATACTTATCTGTTTTTTCAAAACCAATCTTTTTGACAATATCGTAAATACGATTTGAATCATATTCATTCATTTGACATCCAAATGTTTTAATGAATATTTTTTTTATCATTAAGTTAGAATTTTTTCTTAACCCCATACAGCTCCAATTTATGATCTACTAAATGATAACCATATTTTTCTGCAATTTTTTTTTGTAACTTTTCAATTTCTTCATCAACAAATTCTATTATTTCTCCAGATTTAATATCTATTAAATGGTCATGATGACCTTCATTAAGCTCTTCATATCTGGCTTTGTCTCTTTTAAACTCATGTTTTGTTAAAATTCCACACTCTTCAAACAATTTTACTGTTCTATAAACTGTTGCGATACTTATCTTTGAATCAATTTTTAATACTCTATTATAAAGTTCATCCACATCGGGATGATCATTGGATTTGGACATAACTTTAGCAATAATTTTTCTTTGATCTGTAAGTTTAACACCCTTAGATAAACATTTTTGTTCAATATTTTCAGACATATTCAATTTTAACTTAAATAAATAGGATTAATCAAATTCTTTTTAATTTTAAATTTATCACATAAATATGGCACATCTTCATGATTAATTTTACTTAATTTATCAAAATCCGTGAAACTAAAACAATAATAATCTATCTTTTTTGTTAAGAATAAAGCTTTAATGATTGAAAGTGAATTTCTTATACCAGCAAAACTTCCAGGGCCTCTATTAACATAAATAGTGTTTATTTTATTAAGTGAACTCTTATTATTTTCTAAAAAATCATTAATTAATATAATTAATTTTTCAAAATTAATTTTGCTATTTTCATGACTACAAGTATAAATATTTTTATTAACTATGTGTGTTAAAAAAATTTTATCTCTAGCTGCATCTACAATTAAACTGTTCATAATTATAATTTTATTTACAACAAATTCTAAAGCAGATGAAATTAATATCAAATATTATTCTGAAGATATGGGTATTCTTACATTAATGTATCATAGATTTGATGAAAAAAAGTATCCATCCACCAATATCCAAATGAATATTTTTAAAGAACAAATTAAAATTATTAAAAGTTTAAATTACAATTTTTATGATCCTGGTGATTTTAAAAAAAATTTCCAAATACCAAAAAATGAAAAAAAAATTCTTATAACTATAGATGATGCTTTTTCGTCATTTTATGAGAGCGCTTGGCCCTACTTAAAAAATAATCAAATTCCTTTTATTCTTTTTGTCTCTACCGAGGCTATAGGAAAAAATGGATATATGAATTGGCAACAAATTAAAGAAATAGAAAAAGAACCAAACGTATATATTGGAAATCATTCCCATTCACATGATTATTTAGTTAACTTTAAAAAAGAAGATTTTGTAGACGATATAAATAAAGCAAATAAAATTTTAATTAATAACCTTGGATATAATCCTATATTTTTTTCATATCCTTTTGGTGAATATAGTGAATATATGAAAAAATATATTTCTAAAAATTTTCAATTTTCTTTTGGGCAGCACTCCGGTGTGATAGATATAAATAAGGATCCACATGAATTGCCTCGCTTTCCAATAAATGAAAAATATGGTGATTTAAAAAGATTTAAATTTTTAATTAATCTTCATCCACTACAGTATAAAAATCTTTTACCTATTAACAAATATATAACCAACAAAAATAACCCTCCTTCATTTTCAGTACAATTTTTTAAAAATCAAAATAATATAAATAATATTAATTGTTTTTCTAATGAAGGTGATGAATGGAAAAAATCTAATATTTATATTAATGAAAATAAATTAAATATTCAATTTAGAGAAAAATTTATTTTTCGTAGAGGAAGAATTAATTGTTCATTAAATGATGAGGGAATTTGGAGATGGTTTGGAGTGCAATTTTCTATTAATCAAAATTAAATTAAACTCTCCAATTCAATACTTGATGGAAGTAATTTAGCATCATCAAAGTCTGTTAATTTATTTTGTTTTATAATCTGCTGTAAAATTTTAATATATTTTTTTCCCGTTTGCGCATATTTATCTAAATATTCTGAAAGAACTATGCTGTCTAACGCTTTACCTTCGTCTCTTAATTCTGCTCTTACTCTTCTAAAGTCTTTATAAGAAGAGTGTGTATTGAGGTTTCTATGATATGCTTTTACCGAAGCTTGTAAAACGTTAAATTTCATTACTTTATGAGTACTATTAACCTCGGCTCCAGCAGGCTTTATACCTTCGCCTGTCCAAGTCCATTGACCAAAAAGTGCATTTCCCTCTTGAGCAAACCTAGACGTACCCCATCCAGTTTCTTTTGCTGCTTGCGCAATTGCCATTGATATTGGAATTTCATCCATTCGAACTTTTAGTGTTGATAAATCTCTATTAACTACTCCATATTGTTTAAATTTTTGTTCTAGCCATTTTTTTTCACTATTTGTGTTATGACTTTTATTTAAAATATTAAAAAGTTTTTTTCGCTCTGATCTAATATAATTATTTTCTTTAATCACTAAAGGTAAAATAATCTGAATAAATAATTCTTTTCTTTTCTTTGTATTTTCTATCATTTTCATTTCCTCAGGTAGCAATGATAGTGAAACAGGTTTAACTAATTTTTTTTTTCTAACATCATCTAAATTATAATTTGTGTCTTTAAACAATTGTTTAATTGTTGAGGCACTTAATCTAACTGTATCAGTTGGTAATTCATTAAATATAAAAACATCTTCAAATACATACTTTTCTATTATTCCTTCATCTATTTTAGATAATTTGTTAAGATTTTTATTATTTAAGATTTTTTTAAAATTATTTTTAGAATTGTTTTCAAAATCTTGAGAAAGTATTGTTTTTCCATTTATAAACTCAACAATAATTGGCATAACAAAAAAAATAGAAATTATTACTATACTACTTATAAACGTTCTTGATATATTATTTATACCACTTTTACTTAAATGGTTATTTATTTTTTTTTTCTTTATAATAAAATTTTTTTTTTTAAAATATTTATTTATCCCTGAAAAAGTTATTTTATTTTTTATCATATCTAAATTGCCACTACCTCTTTAACCTCTGGTAAATAATGACATAAAAGATTTTGAACTCCCTGTTTAAGAGTCATGGTTGAGCTTGGGCAACCAGAACAACTGCCTTGTAATTCTACTTTTACCACACCATCTTTAAATTCTTTAAATTTAATGTCTCCACCATCTTTAGCAACTGCAGGTCTTATCTTTGTATCTAAAATTTTTATTATTTTTTTTTCTATTTCGGCAAATTCTAAATTATTTTCTTCATCTAAATTCTTATCAATTACAAATTCTTTCCCATTTGAATAAAAATCATTAATTAAAGATATAACTATATGTTTTATATCTTCCCAGTTTATATTTTCTGACTTATTTATAGATAAAAAATCTGCACCTAGAAAAATTCCTGTTACTCCATTAATTGATAAAAGATTTCTAACTAGCTCATTGTTAACTTCTTCTTTTTTTACAATTTCAAAAGACCCATTATTAGACACAGGTTTTCCTGGAATAAACTTAAGTGAATTAGGGTTAGGTGTTATTTCTGTTTGAACGAACATACGTTATATATAGTGATTAATTATAATATTTAAACTAATTAATAAATTTTATTAAAAGCCTACTAATTCTTTAATTTCTCTAATTTTTTTTGAGGCAATTTTATCTGCTTTTTGAGATCCTTCTAATAAAATACCATCTAAATATTTTTCATCATTTAATAATTTTTTTATTTCTTTTGATATTGGTTCAATTTTTTCAATTAATATTTCTGAAAGTTTTTCTTTAAACTCAGAAAAGTTTTTTCCATCAAATTCATACATGGATTTTTCTAAATTTTGATTTACTAGACTAGAATAAATACCCAATAAGTTTTCTACTTCTGGTCTTTGTGATAAGTTGTTAGATTCTGATGGCATTGGTAAAGGATCTGTTTTTGCCTTTTTGATTTTATTCAATATTTGCTCTTTATCATCTGTAAGATTTATTCTACTTAAATCAGATGGATCTGACTTACTCATTTTTTTTAATCCATCTTTTAAACTCATAATTCTAGAAAATTCTTTTTGAATTAAAGGTTCGGGAAATCTTAAAAATCCTGGTGCATTAAAATCATTATTAAACTTTTGAGCAATATCTCTACACAATTCTAAATGCTGTTTTTGATCATCTCCTACCGGAACGTGTGTTGCATCATAGAGCAATATATCGGCAGCCATCAATACAGGATATGAATAAAGTCCAATACTAGCTTTTTCTTTATCTTTTCCTGCTTTTTCTTTAAATTGTGTCATTCTATTTAGCCACCCAATTCTTGAAACACAACTTAAAATCCACGCACCCTCAGAATGAGCTGGAACCATTGATTGATTAAAAATAATACTTTTTTTAGGATCTATTCCACTTGCAATAAATGTAGCGGCTGTTTCTCTTATATTTTTTTTTAATTCTTTTGGTTCTTGTTTGGTAGTGATTGCATGGAGATCTACTACACAAAAAATACACTCATTATCTTTTTGATTATTTAATTCTACAAAATTTTTAATTGCTCCCAAATAGTTTCCTAGATGAAGATTCCCTGTTGGTTGAACGCCTGAAAAAATTTTTTTGCTCATTAATTTAATACTTTAGTTTAATATCACTAGTTTTAAAAGCTTTGATCAAAACTGCAATTAGCAAATAAGAAATAAGCCCTAATAATACTGCACCAATTAAGTAGGCACCTTTAAAGTTTTGCTCATAAGACATATTAGTATCAAAAAGATTAATTAAATAATTAAAAAATAACCCCATAATACTTGAGGCTATTAGAATTCTAATAAATCTATTTATAAACAAAAAGTTAAAATTAAATAAATTATTCTTTTTTAGAAAAATAAATAATACAATTGAATTAAACCACGATGAAATACTTGTTGCGATAGGAATAATAATAAATCCAAAACTTTTAAAATAAAAAATACTAATTAGAATATTCAATAAAACTGAAATTAGAGATATATAAAATGGAATCTTGGTATTATGACGTGCAAAGAAAAAACTTGAAAAAACTTTTATTAAAGAAAATGCCGGTAAACCCAAACTAAAATAAAAAAGAGCTTTTGCAGAATTCTTAACTCCATCCTCATCAAACGTACCATAACCAAATAAAGCCGATACAATTTGTTCTGAAGCAATTAAAAGAGCAATGGCAGCAGGAATACTTAGGAATAAGCTTAATTCTAATGCTTTGTTTTGAATTAACATTATTTCATCTTTTTTCTCATTTTGAATATAGTTAGAAAGCTTTGGTAAAATAACCGTCCCTATAGCTATACCAGCAATAGCTAAATTTATTTGATAAATTCTATCTGCATAATAAAGATAAGAAACTGCACTTGCTTGAAAAGATGCAATAATAGTTCCAACTAAAATATTAATCTGCGTTACGCCTGAAGAAAATATACTTGGTAATAATTTTCTAAAAAAAATTTTTACCTTTTCATTTATTTTAATTTTAAAAGTAAATTTTGGTAAATAAAATTTTTTTACAAAAACATACAAAAATATTAACTGAATAATTCCAGATAAAGTAACTGCATAGGACAAATAATAAACAAGTTTATCATTTAAAAATTTTCCATAAAATAAAACTCCTATCAGCAGAATATTTAAAATTATTGGAGCTGCAGAAGCAATTGCAAATCTATTATGTGAATTTAAAATTGCTGAAAAAAATGATGCTAAGCTTATAAAAAACAAAAAAGGAAAGGTTATTCTAGTTAGATTAATTGCTAGCTCCATTTTTTGATTATCACCATCAAATCCAGGTGCTATCAAAAATACAAAAATGGGCATAAAAATCTCAATAACTATAACTATAAAAAATAAACCTAAAATTAATAAATTTAATATACTATTTGCAAATTCATCAGATTGGTCTTTCCCTTGTGAAAGTTCAGATGCATAGCTTGGAACAAATGCTGCATTAAATGTTCCCTCCGAAAAAAGTCTTCTAAACGTATTGGGAATTCTAAATGCAACAAAGAATGCATCGGCCAAAGGACCCGTACCAAGAAATATTGCAATCAATATATCTCTTATATAGCCAAGCACTCTGCTAATTAGAGTAAAAAAGCTAAATGTTCCTGTTGACTTTATAAGGTTCATAAATCATATTAATCTTAAAATTGTTCCATTTGTATATCTAATTAACATAAATGAAAAAAACAAAAGTTGATCATTACACTGACAAAGAAGCTTTAGAGTTTCATAATGGTAATAAACCAGGCAAGATTGAGATTAACTCATCAAAGCCCATGATAACAAAAAGAGATTTGGCTTTGGCTTATTCTCCTGGGGTAGCTGCTCCTGTAATCGCAATTGCTAAAAATTCTGATGCTGCGTATGACTATACATCAAAAGGAAATTTGGTTGCAGTTATAAGTAATGGATCGGCAATTCTTGGCATGGGTAATTTAGGTGCTTTAGCCTCAAAACCTGTAATGGAAGGAAAAGCGGTTTTGTTTAAAAGGTTTGCAGATATAGACTCAATTGATTTAGAAATTGATTCTACTGATGTAAATGAAATTATTAATAGTATTAAAAATTTTTCACCAAGTTTTGGAGGTATAAATTTAGAAGATATTGCTGCTCCAGATTGTTTTATTATTGAAGAAAAATTAAAAGAAATTTTAGATATTCCAGTATTTCATGATGATCAACATGGAACCGCTATAATTACAACTGCTGCATTAATTAACGCACTAGATATAAGTGGTAAATCAATAAAAAAAATTAAAGTTGTGGTGAATGGAGCTGGAGCATCAGCAATGGCCTGTACTAACTTATTTAAAAATAGTGGTATGCCTCAAAAAAATATAATTATGATAGATCGAAAAGGTGTGATCCACCGTGGAAGAGATAATTTGAATCAATGGAAATCATCTCATGCGATTGATACTAATCATAGAACTTTGGATGACGCCATTAAGGATGCTGATGTCTTCTTGGGACTATCTGCGAAGGGGGTTCTCTCAAAAGAAATGGTAAAAAAAATGGCAAAAAATCCTATAATTTTTGCTTGTGCAAACCCTGACCCAGAAATTACTCCCGAAGAAATTCAAGAAGTTAGGGATGATGCAATTATTGCAACTGGCAGATCTGATTATCCAAACCAAGTAAATAATTTAATTGGTTTTCCATATATTTTTAGAGGAGCCTTAGATGTTAGGGCAAAAACTATAAATGAAGAAATGAAGGTTGCTGCAGCACATGCTATTGCCGAGCTTGCAAGACAGGATGTTCCTGATGAAGTTGTTGCTGCTATGGGTGGTGATAGACCTCATTATGGAAAAGAATATATTATACCATCAACTTTTGATCCTAGATTAATTAGTATAATTCCCATCGCTGTTGCAAAAGCTGCAATGGAAACTGGTGTTGCAAGAAAAGAAATAAAAAATTTTGAAATTTATAAAGAACAACTTAACCAAAGACTTGATCCTTCTGTTACTATTATGCAAGGAATTAATTCTCAAATTAAAAAAACAAAAAAGAGAATTGTTTTTGCAGATGGAGAAGATGAAAATACTTTAAAGGCAGCAATTGCTTTTAAAAATAGTGAACTAGGAATTCCAATACTAGTCGCAAAAAAAGAAAACATTCAACAAAGACTAAAGGAAATTGGATATAATGAAAATTTTGATATTGAAATTAGTAATTCAACTGACAAAAAAAAGAGAGAGAAGTACGTAGATTTTTTATTTAAAAAAATGCAAAGAGAGCAAGGTTTACTTGAGCGAGATTGTGATCGGCTAGTAAGAAATGACAGAGTAATCTGGGCTTCTTGTATGGTTTCTTGTGGAGATGCTGATGGAGTTGTAACGGGAAACACACGAAGATATGGAGCTTCCTTAGAAAAAATAACCAAGGTAGTGGAGCCAAGACCTGGCGAAATTATGTTTGGTCTTAATATGATTGTTAATAAAGGTAAAACTGTTTTTGTAGGAGACACAAGTGTACATGAATATCCTAGTTCAGAACAATTAGCTGACATAGCTATTTCATCTGCAAGAGTTGTAAGATTATTTGGTTTTGATCCTAAAGTTGCTTTTGTTTCTCACTCAACATTTGGTCAACCTCTAACTAGTAGAACTAAACATATAAAGAATGCAGTAAACATATTAAAAGAAAAAAATGTAGATTTTAAATTCGACGGTGACATGCAGCCTGATGTCGCCTTAAATGATCAATATAAAGAATTATACCCATTTTCAGAAATAGTTGGGAATGCCAATATATTAATAATGCCTGGTCAACACAGTGCAGCAATATCATACAAAATGATGAGAGAGTTAGGAGGTGCTAAAGTTATTGGACCTCTTTTGATAGGCTTGGGACAACCAATAGAAATTGCACCTTTAAGATCGTCTACTTCTGATATTTTAAACCTGGCCTCTGTTGCGGCTTATTCTGCTGGAGTAATTAACTATAATAAAAAAAATTAATTTTTTTGAATTCTTAAATCTTCAACTAAAAAAATACTCGCTATTACATCCTCAACATCAAGTATCTCTTTTGCTTCATTAATAACTTCTTTTCTTTCTTCGACTGTATGGGCAATTCCATAAATAAAAATCTTTTTTTTATATGTATCTATTTGATAATTTGTTGAGTTAACTTTTTTATTAAATATTATGGCAGTACGTAATTGAGAAGTTATTAATAAATCTTTTGCAGACTGTTTAAAATTAAATTGTTCTTTTATTTTAATATCATTTTTAACAGATCTTACTCCTGCGGTTTCCCATGCTAACTTAGTAATTTGAAGTTTCTCTTCTGCATTTTCAACTTTTCCAGTTAAAAAAATTCTCCCGTCTAAAACCTTTGTACTTACAGATAATATATAACTTTTATTTCTTATTATAAGTCTTGCAGATAAATTTTTTTGCATAACTGAGTCATCAATTTGCGTTCCTAAAGATCTTGGATCCAGTGCAAGGCTAACACCAGTACCAAAAATTCCTTTTGATCCTGTACCCACACATCCTGTAAAAATTAGAAATATAAAAAAAATTAAAATTAATCTATTTTTCATTTTTTAATTTTAAACAATAATTATAAATTATTTTTTTTGGAATATTACTATTTTGACTAATTAAATCAGTTATATCTTTTATACTTAATTTTTTAATCATTTTTTTAATAGTTTTTTTATCTGATTCTTCTAACTTTAGCGAAGTTTTTTTTATTTTTCCCTTTTCAGAAATTACTATGGTTAATTCTCCTTTTGGATTATCTTTAAAAGGTTTAAGAATATCAACTTCTGTTCTTATATATTCTTCATAAAATTTTGTCATTTCTCTGCATACCAATATTTTTCTTCCAGAAAAATATTCTTTAATAAATTCTACTGATTTATTAAACTTTCTTGGAGATATAAAAAATATAATTGAGCTATCTAAATTTTCTAAATTTTTAAAATCTTTTTTTAATTCATTATTTTTTTCTGGAAAAAAACCATAAAAAAAGAATTTCTCTGAAAATCCACTAATCGAAACTGCTGAGGAAACTGCCGAAGGTCCTGGCAAAGGAAAAACATTAATCTCATTGAGTAAACACTCATTAATAAGTATTGCTCCCGGATCCGAAACAGATGGTGTGCCCGCATCAGAAATAAGTGATACAATACAATTTGATTTTAATATCTCAATAATTTTTGATAAGTTTTTTTTTTCATTAAATTTATGGTTTGAAACGAGTTTTGACTTAATTTCATATTTATCTAGTAATTTTTTTGAAACGCGTGTGTCTTCACACAATATATAATCTGATTTTTTTAAAACATCTATTGCTCTTAATGTAATATCACCTAAATTACCGATAGGCGTAGAAACAATATATAGTCCACTTTTAACTTGGTTATTTTTATTTTCTGAATGTAGAATCATTAAATTATAATCAATATAATAGTAACATCAAAATGATTAAAATTATTAAAATTATATTACTATTATTTTTAACTTTATTGATTCCTATAGAAAAAATATTTGCTGATGAAAAAATTAAGATTGGTCTTCTTGTTCCATTATCGGGAAAAAATGCAGAAATTGGTCAATCTATAATTAAAGCTACTCAACTCGCTATTAATAAAATTAATAATTTTTCTATAGAAATACTTCCTAAAGATACAAAATCAAACCCTGAAGCTACATTAAGAAGTGCTAAGGAACTTGATCAATTAGGAGTTAAATTAATAATTGGTCCAGTATTTAATGATAGCTTAGTATACCTTGATGAATTGAAAGATATTACTTTTTTGTCACTTACCAATAAAATTATTGATAACCCTAAAAATATTATTAGTGCCGGCATAAATGCCTCATCTCAATTAAAAACAATAAAAAAATTTATAGAATTAAATGAAATAAAAAAAACTATTTTTTTAACACCTGATGTTAATTATAAAGATGAAATAAAAAAAGCTATATCTGATTCTAAAATAAAAATATTAAAAAATTATATATATAATTCAGATCCTACAAAACTTACAAACCAAATTGAAAAAATTACAAATTATTCAAGAAGAAAGCAAAACCTTAAAGATGAAATAACAAGACTAGAAAAATCAGATGAAACTAACAAAGAACGTTTAATTGAACAATTAAATAAAAAAGATACACTTGGAGGTGTAAAATTTGATTCAGTAATAATTGCAGATTTTGAGGAAAGTTTAAAAAGTGTAACAACATCTTTATTATATACAGATATTTCTCCTAAAGAAAAATATTTTATAACTCTTAATCAGTGGTTTGATAAATCGCTTTTAAATGAAACTAGCTCACAACCAATTTATTTTCCTTCTATAAATAAAAAAAATTATGAAGATTTTACAAAAGAATATTATAAAAAATTTAACCAATATCCAAATCAGTTATCTTTTTTAAGTTTTGATTTGGTTGGGCTAGTTTACTATTTAATATTTCAAAATAATTTAATTATAGATGAAAAAATTTTTACTAAAAAAGCTATGTTCAAAGGTAAAGTAGGAATTTTTGAAATAAAAGACAATAAAATAAACCATATACTTAATTTTTATAAAGTTGAAAATAAAGAGTTTAAAAAAATTTTTTAATCTTTTTAAAGGCTTTAAATCGATGATCTATTTTATATTTTTCTATTGATTTCATTTGACCAAAAGTTATTTTTCTATTTAATGGTATAAAAATTGGATCATATCCAAATCCATTTTTTCCCCTCATTAAAGGTGATATGTAGCCTTGAATTTTGCCTACTGATTGTATTATTTTTTTATTAGGCCAATAAATAGTTAATGAACAAATAAATCTGGCTTTGATTTTTTTAATTTTCCAATCTTCATCTTTTTTTTTTAATTCTTTAAAAACTCTATTTATTGCTTTAATAAAATTACTGTTTTTGCCTCCCCATCTGGCAGAATAAACCCCAGGATCTCCACCCAAAACATCAATTTCTAATCCAGAGTCATCTGATAGACAAACCATTTTAGATTTTTCTGAAAAAAACTTCGCTTTAATTAATGAATTTTCACTAAAATTTTTTCCAATTTCAGCTGGACTTTTAATTTTAAAGTCACTAGGAGAATAAATTTTAACGTTTTTTGGAAGCAAACCCTTAATTTCTATTAGTTTTCCTCTATTATTTGTTCCAACTAATAATTTTGTTATTTTTTTATTTAACATCTAGCAATTATCAAATTTCATACCATATAAGTCTCAATGGAAAAAGATCAAAACATCATTGTAGAAGAACAAAATGAAAAAATGGAAGAAGCTACTGAAGCTACTAATGAGGGGGAGAATCCTACAGAGAAAAAAGAGGAAATAAAAGAAATTACACCTGAAGAAAAAATTAAAGAACTAGAGGATAAAGTTATCAGAACTTTCGCGGAGATGGAAAATCAAAGAAGAAGATTTGAAAAAGAAAAAGTAGATGCTTTTGAATATGGTGGCTTTGCTTTTGCAAAAGAAGCATTAAATCTAATAGATAATTTAGAAAGATCAAAACAAATTTTAGAAAATGATGAAGCGTTAAAAGACACAGAAGCTTTAAAAAAAACTTTAGACCATTTTAATATTATTAATAAAGATATGGTTTCTATTTTTTCTAAAAATAACATTAAATCTATAGATTCTATTGGAAAAAAATTAGACCCCAACCTTCATCAAGCTATGATGGAAATTGAAGATGACCAAAAAGAGCCAGGTACAATTGTTCAGGAAATTCAAAAAGGATTTATGATGAAAGATAGATTATTAAGACCTGCTTTAGTTGGAGTATCAAAAAAAACTGAGAATAAAGTAGATAAAAATGAGGAAAATAAAGAAAAATTAGACAATAAATAATTTTCATCTGACTTGTAGATCAAAAATTAACACATATATGAGAGGTAGAATTTAAAATTATGAGCAAAATTATAGGAATAGATTTAGGAACGACAAACTCTTGCGTATCTATTATGGAAGGTAGTCAACCTAAAGTTTTAGAAAATGCAGAAGGTGCAAGAACAACTCCATCAGTAGTTGCTTTTACTGATGATGGAGAAAAACTTGTTGGACAACCAGCTAAAAGACAGGCTGTAACTAATCCTGAAAATACTATTTTTGCTGTAAAAAGATTAATAGGAAGAAATTTTGAAGACCCGACGGTAAAAAAAGATATTACTGCAGCTCCTTTTAAAATAGTAAATTCAGAAAAAGGAGATGCCTGGATTGAGACAAAAGGTCAAAAATACTCACCTTCACAAATCTCTGCTTTTATTCTGCAAAAAATGAAGAAAACAGCAGAAAAGTATTTAGGTCAAGAAGTAACTAAAGCTGTAATAACTGTTCCAGCTTATTTTAATGATGCTCAAAGACAAGCAACAAAAGATGCTGGCAAAATTGCTGGCCTAGAAGTTTTAAGAATTATAAACGAACCTACAGCTGCTGCTCTAGCTTATGGTTTAGATAAGAAAAAAGAAAATAAAAAAATTGCCGTTTATGATTTGGGAGGTGGAACATTTGATGTTTCAATTCTTGAATTGGGAGATGGTGTGTTTGAAGTAAAATCTACTAATGGAGACACATTTTTAGGTGGAGAAGATTTTGATAATGCTATTGTTGATTACTTAGTTAGTGAATTTAAAAAAGATAGTGGTATTGATTTAAAAACAGATAAATTAGCTCTTCAAAGGTTAAAGGAAGCAGCTGAAAAAGCTAAAATAGAATTATCATCAGCAGAACAAACTGATGTTAATTTACCTTTTATAACGGCAGATAAAACAGGTCCAAAACATATTAACTTAAAAATGACTAGAGCTAAACTAGAAGCTTTAGTTGAAGATTTAATTTTAAGAACTATACCACCATGTAAAACAGCTTTAAAGGATGCTGGTCTTAGTTCGAGTGAAATTCATGAAATAGTATTAGTTGGTGGAATGACAAGAATGCCAAAAGTTATTTCAGAAGTAAAAAATTTCTTTGGTAAGGATCCAAATAAAAGTGTAAACCCAGATGAAGTTGTTGCAATGGGCGCTGCTATTCAGGCAGGTGTATTGCAAGGAGATGTAAAAGATGTTCTTCTTTTAGATGTTACTCCCTTATCTTTAGGAATTGAGACTTTGGGCAGTGTATCAACAAAATTAATTGAGAAAAATACAACAATACCAACTAAAAAAAGCCAAGTTTTTTCAACAGCTGAAGATAATCAACCTGCTGTATCAATAAGAGTACTTCAAGGTGAAAGAGAAATGGCTTCAGACAATAAAATGCTTGGGAACTTTGAATTAGTTGGAATTGCCCCTGCAGCAAGAGGTGTGCCTCAAATAGAAGTGACTTTTGATATTGATGCAAATGGAATTGTAAATGTTTCTGCCAAAGATAAAGGCACAGGAAAAGAGCAAAAAATTCAAATTCAAGCTTCAGGTGGATTAAGCGATGAAGAAATAGAAAAAATGGTCAAAGATGCTGAAGCAAACAAAGAAGAGGATAAAAAGAAAAGAGAATCAGTTGATGTTAGAAATCAAGCAGATACACTTTTGCACTCTACTGAAAAAAATCTAAAAGAACATGGTGTTAAAGTTTCAGATGTTGAAAAGAAAGCAATTGAGGATGCTTCATCTGACTTAAAAGAGTCAATTAAAGGAACTGATACTGAAGACATTAAGAAAAAAACAGAAACTTTAGTTCAAGCTTCCATGAAACTGGGAGAGGCAATCTACAAATCTCAACAAAGTACAAAACCTGATGCATCTAAAGATGACGGTAAAAATGACAAAGGAAAAAAAGACGATAATGTAGTTGATGCGGATTTTGAGGAAGTAAAAGAAGAAGATAAAGAAAAAAGCGCTTAAGACTAACGGTTATTTGTCTATAACAACTTATGGCCAAAAGAGATTTTTATGATGTCTTAGGTGTTGATAAAAGTTCTAGTCCAGAACAAATAAAATCAGCCTATAGAAAGTTAGCAGTAAAACATCATCCAGATAAAAATCCTGGTGATAAAGTTTCAGAAGATAAATTTAAAGAAGCTAGTGAAGCTTATAATATTCTTTCGAATCAAAAAAAAAAACAAAACTACGATAACTTTGGACATGCTGCTTTTGAAAACGGAGGCGGAAAACAAGGTGGAGGTTTTGAGGGTGGTTTTGGTGGAGCAGATTTCTCAGATATTTTTGAGGATTTTTTTGGAGATTTTGGTGGTGGTGAAAGATCTAGAGGAAGAAGAAGTTCTAATAATAGAGGTTCCGATTTAAGATACGATTTATCAATTACTCTTGAGGAAGCACACGAAGGTAAAAAACAAGATATAAAATTTTCAACTACAGAAAAATGTAATACATGTAAAGGTAACGGTTCAAAACCTGGTCATTCTCCTGACAGATGTACTGTTTGTGGGGGTAATGGAAAAGTAAGATCTAACCAAGGATTCTTTACTGTTCAACAAACATGTCCTCAATGTGCAGGAAGTGGTGAAGAAATAACAAATCCATGTAATGATTGTAATGGCCAAGGTAATAAACAGGCTTCAAAAAAAATATCTGTAAAAATACCAAAGGGTGTTGATGATGGAACAAGAATAAGATTAGCAGGAAAAGGTGAGGCTGGAACTAAAGGTGGAACAAGCGGTGATTTATATTTGTTTGTAAATGTTCATTCTCACGATCTTTTTAAGAGATCAGATGAAAACTTGTTTTTTGAATTCCCAATATCAATAGCTGATGCCGCATTGGGCACAACAATTGAAATACCTACAATTGACGGTGGGAAAGCAAAAATAAAAATTCCTGATGGAACTCAAAACGGAAAGCAATTTAGATTAAAAGGAAAAGGAATGCCTTATATGAGAGGTAGCGGCAATGGAGATCTTTATGTGCAGGTTAATACTGAAGTTCCAATATCACTAAATAAAGAGCAAAAAGAATTACTTGAAAAATTTAGAGAAATTGAAAATGAAAAATCTAATCCAAGTATCAAAAAATTCTTTCAAAAAGCAAAAAGTTTCTGGAAAAACTAAAAGACTAATTAACTAAAAAAGGTTAGTGTTAGTTTTTAGAATGAAAAAAATTAATTTAGCAATTACAGGATGTATGGGAAGAATGGGCCAACAGCTAATTAAATCTTCTAAATTAGATAAAAATTTTAAATTAGTAACTCTTACAGAAAATAGAGCTATCAATAGAAAATTTAATGGAATTAACCCTATTTTAAATACTGAAAAGGCATTTAAAAAAATAAATGTAATAATAGATTTTACCGTTCCAAAATGTACTTTGGAGGTTTTAAAAATAGCAACAAAACTTAAAAAAAAAGTTGTTATTGGAACAACTGGATTTACAAAAAAAGAAGAGAGTTTAATAAAAAAATATTCAAAAAAAATACCCATTTTAAAAGCTGGAAACATGAGCTTAGGTATTAACCTACTTATGTATTTAACTGAAATAGCATCAAAATCTCTTGATAATAATTATTTAAGCAAAGTATTTGAAATTCATCACAAACATAAAAAAGATTATCCATCAGGCACAGCTTTAATGCTCGGCAAAGGTATTGCTGATGGGAAAAAGAAAGATTTTTATAAACTAATAGGTAAAAAATTTTTAAATAAAAAAACATTTCCTTATAGTAATAAAATAAATTTTAATTCTATTAGAAAAGGAGAAATTATAGGCGAACATGAAGTAACTTTTTCAAGTGGTAAAGAAATTATAACTTTAAACCATGAAGCTTCTGATAGAGCTCTTTATTCAGAAGGAGCTTTAACCGCTGCAAAATGGCTTACATCTAAAAAACCTGGCCTTTATTCGATGAGAGACCTCTTGAACTTTAAATAATGAATGAAGATGAAAGGGCTAAATTAATATTAAAAATTTTAAATCGAATTTATCCTAAAACTCCAATTCCTCTAAAACACAAAAATAACTTTACTTTATTAGTTTCGGTACTTTTATCTGCACAATGTACAGATCTTAATGTGAATAATGTAACTAAAAATATATATCTAAAATATAATAAACCAAAACACTTCGTTAAATTAGGAAGAAAAAAAATTGAAAAATTAATAAAAAGTATAGGTATTTTCCGAGTTAAAGCAAAAAGTATTTATTTTCTCTCAAAACAATTAATAGAAATACATAATGGAAAGGTTCCTAAAACTTTTGAAGAGTTGGAAAAATTACCTGGTGTAGGTCATAAAACTGCAAGTGTGGTTATGTCTCAAGGATTTGGTTATCCTGCATTCCCAGTAGATACCCATATTCATCGATTAGCACAAAGATGGGGTTTAACAAATGGTAAAAATGTTGTTCAGACTGAAAAGGACTTAAAAAGATTATTTCCAAAAACTTCATGGAACAAACTTCATCTTCAAATAATATATTATGGAAGAGAATATTGTACCGCAAGAAGCTGTTATGGTTTAACTTGTAAAATTTGCACTACTTGTTATCCTAATAAAAAAAATCCAATTCAAACAAAAAAAGCTTAATATGAAAATTCTAGGAATCGGAAATGCTATAGTTGACGTTATATGTAAAGTTGAAGATATTTATTTAACCAATAATGGATTAACAAAAAGCACAATGAAACTTGTTGATGAGTTCGAATTTAAAAAACTGCTATCTAGTCTAAAAATTGAAGAAACAGTGTCTGGAGGTTCGGTCGCAAATTCTATCGTCGGCTTGTCTAAACTTAAAAACAAAGTTGGCTTTATTGGAAAAGTTAACGATGATGATTTAGGTAATAAATATGAAGAAGGCTTAAAAAATGAAAATGTAGAATATATTTATTCAAAGAAAAAAGAAGAATTACCTACAGGAACTTGTTTAATACTAATTACCCCTGATTCTGAGAGAACAATGTGTACATTTCTTGGTACAGCTGGAAAAATTAATGAAAATGATGTTAATATTAATTCTGTAAAAAATAGTGAAATAACTTTTTTAGAAGGGTATCTGTGGGATGAAGGAGACCCTAAAAAAGCTTTTGAAAAAGCAATAGAGTATTCAAATAAAGTTGCCATGTCTTTATCTGATCTATTTTGTGTTGAAAGACATAAACTACACTTCTTAAACTTAGTTAAAAATAAACTTGATATCACTTTTGCAAACGAACAAGAAATTATGTCGTTAATAAATGCAAAAAACTTTAATGAAGTTATCACATTTGGAAAAAAACTTGGAAAAACTATTATTATTACTCGTGGTGAAAAAGGAAGTGTTGCTATCAGTAAAAATGAGGTGGTTGAGTGTGATAGCGAAAAGAATTTAAAAATTATTGATTTAACCGGTGCTGGAGATTTATTTGCTGCTGGTTTTTTACATGGTTATATTAACAATTTGACTATAAAAGAAAGCCTTAAAAAAGGTACAGAAATGTCTTCAAAAATAATTCAAAAAATAGGCGCTAGACTAAATTAGCTTTTTTTCTCTTAAAACTTCCCTTTCCTTTTTTTGGCTTTACCACTCTTGGTTTATATTTTTTTGTTCTTAAATTTTTTGCAATAGGATTTTTTTTAAACATTTATATTTTATAGCCTGTGTCTTCACTAATAATGAAATTTTCATCATTAAATTTATCCTTAATTTTTTTTCTTAACCTATAAATATGTGTTTCAACAGTATGAGTTTCTAAGTCAAAAGAATAACCCCAAACTTTATTTTGAAGCATACTAACAGATTGTGGAATATTTTGATCTTTTAAAAATAAAATAATATCAATTTCTCTTTCTGTTAGTTTTAGTTCCTTTGTTTCATTTGAAATTATTCTTGAATTGAAATTTAAAGTATAGTTTTTAATATTCAACTTAGAATGAAAATTGTATTTTTGTTTTATTAATTGTGAATTTATCTCATCAAGAAGTCTTTCAATCTTAAGGGGCAATATATCCAATACTAAAATATTATTTCTATTTATTTTACTATTAGACAACAAAGTTTGGTTTGGTTTATCTATAATAATTGTTGAATTTATACATTCAGTATTATTAGATTCTATTTCTTGTAAAAATTCTTTAGTGTTTTGATAATTAAAAATATTAAATGAAAATAAATCATTGATTTCATGCAGAATATTATATAATTTTGAAAACTCTACTAAGCTTACTGATTGTTTAAACATTGAGATATAACTTATGCTAATAACCCTAAAAAATAAAGAGACCTTAATTATAGATGATTTTATTTTTAAATGTTCAATTGGGAAAAATGGAATTAAAACAAAGAAAATCGAAGGAGATAAAACAACCCCTAGAGGAAAATTTTCTTTGGGCAAATTATATTATAGGGCAGATAAAGTTCAAAAACCTTTAACTAAAATTCCAATTAAAATTATAACAAAAAATATGGGTTGGTGTAATGATCCAAAAAGCAAATATTACAATAAAGAAATTAAAATTAGTAATAAGTTAAAGCATGAAAAATTATTTAGAAAAGATCATATTTATAATTATTTAATAGTAATTAATTATAATACTAAAAAAATAATATCTAACAAAGGTAGTGCAATTTTTATTCATTTAACAAAAGGATATAAAAAAACAGCAGGATGTGTTTCAATAAAACAAAAGGATTTTTTAATTTTGATAAAATTAATTAATAAAAAAACAAAAATAAAAATTTGTTAATTTCTTTTTCCAAAGATTTTGGAACCAATTCTTAGAAACGTTGAATTATTTTTTACTGCTTCAATATAATCATTAGACATTCCCATACTCAGTTCACTTAAATTTAGTTTTTTTGTTAATTCATCCATCTCAGAAAAATATAATGAAGATTTTTCATTATGTGGGGGCAAACACATAAGACCAATAATATTTAATTTTAGTTCATTAGTACATTTTTTATAGAAACTTTCTAGTTGATCTACTTCAATACCATTTTTTTGCTTTTCATTACCTATATTTACTTGAATAAAAATTTTTAAACTTTTATTATTTTTTTTTTGTTCTAAAGAAATTTTTTCAGCAAGTTTAATATTATCTAGAGAATGAAGATAATCGAAAAGTGGTATTACATATTTAACTTTATTGGTCTGCAATTTTCCCAACATATGTAATTTTATATGTTTAAAATCATTTTTTAAACTTTCCCATTTTTCGAGCGCTTCTTGAACTTTATTTTCCCCAAAATGAATTTGCCCATAATTTATTACTGGTAATATATTTGATATTGAAAAAGTTTTACTTACTGCAACAATTTCGGGCATTTTGATCCTATTATTGCTTTCAGATACTTTTAATTGTATTTCTTTTTGTATTTTAATTAAATTGATAACATTGTGATCCATAATAAAGGTTTAAAAAAATTTTATTTTATAGATGATTTTAACAAAGATCATATAAGAAGTTTAAACAAAAATATTAGCATTATCTATAGAAATTATACAAAAAAATACAATCAAGAAAAAATCATAGAAATAAAAAAATTTTGTAAAAATATTAAAAAAGAATTTTTTTTAGCGAATGATGTTAACTTAACCAATAAATTAAATCTTGATGGAGCTTATATACCAGCTTTTAATAATTCTCTTTCTGTTTATAAATTAAAAAATAAGAATATGACATTGCTTGGATCTGCCCACAATCTTAAGGAAATTAATCAAAAAAAAAGGCAGGGAATAGATATAATTTTCATAGCTCCAACTTTTAAAGTAAATAAATCTAATAATTTTTTAGGTGTAACAAAATTTAATATACTTGCTAATTTATTAAATGGAAAAACTATAGCACTTGGTGGAATTAATAAAAATAATATTAAAAAAATTAAAATGTTAAACTGCTATGGTTATGCATCAATTTCTTATATTAAGGAATATAATAAAATTTAAATCTAATGGATAATAAATTCGAAAATTTTAAACTTAAGGTAAATAAATTAGTTAATCACTATAGCATTGGAAATTTTAAATTTGTAATTGAACAAATAAATTTACTCTTAAAAAAACAACCCAACAATCAATTTATATTAAATTTACTAGGATCTTGTTATCAAAAATTGGGTAATTTTAATATAGCCAAGAAAGTATTCTTAAGAGTAATTGAATTAGATAATAATAATTTAGCTGCAATGAATAATTTAGCTAATGTTTACAAAGATTTAAATGAACCTAAAAATGCCGAAGAATTTTATAAAAAAATATTAGAAATAAATCCTAATTATATTAATACCATCAATAACTACGCAAGTTTAAATTTTAAACTAAATAAACATGAGGCAGCAATTGCTCTTTATAAAAAAGCAGCAAAAATTGACAATAACACTACAATTGTACACTATAATTTAGGATTAGTTTATCAAAGCTTAGGAAAATTTAAAGAAGCAGAATTTCATTTGATAGAATCATGGGAAGGTTCATCAAATATGATAAAAATAATAATCATTTAAAAGAAATGTTACAAAAAATTGATAATAAAAAACTTAATAATGAATCAAAAATTAATTTAAATTTTGCTCTTGGAAAAGCATATGAAGATTTATTAGATTTTAAAAAGTCTTTTTTTTACTTAGAAAAGGGCAACAAAATTAAAGATTCTATATCTAAATATAATGTCAAAGCAGATAATCTATTATTTAATGATATTAAATTTTTTTTTGAAAATTATAATTATGATGAAAAAATTGTTACTCAAAAATCTAATAAAAAAATTATTTTTATTTTAGGACTACCAAGATCCGGGACTAGTTTAATTGAGCAAATAATTGCTTCTCATCCAGATGTGTATGGAAGTGGAGAGTTAAATTACTTAGAAAAATTAATAACAAATAATTTTTTTAAAGAAAATATACTTAAAATACCAAATTTAAAAAAAGAAAGCGGTCAAGAGTTGATTAAAAAAATTTCAGCAAAATATTTTGAACTAATAGACGATTTTAAGTCTAATAAACAAAATATAACTGATAAAGCACCTTTAAATTTTAGATGGATTGGTTTTATTAAGATACTTTTTCCAAATGCTAAGGTAATCCATTGTGTTAGAGATCCTAAAGATAACTGTTTATCCCTGTATAAAAATATTTTCGATGAAAGTCAAAATTGGACCTACAACAAATCAAATTTATTTAATTATTATAAAAATTATTATGAATTAATGAATTTTTGGAAAAAAAAATTCCCTAATTTTATTTTTGACTGTAAATACGAAGATTTGATCGTCAACTCAAATATAGAAATTGAAAAATTATTAAACTTTTGTGATTTAAGTTGGAATGATAATTGTCTTAAATTCTATAATACAAAAAGACTAATCAAAACTGTAAGTGTGGCTCAGGCACGACAGCCGTTATATACGTCATCTATTTCATCTAATAAAAATTTTGAACCTTTCTTATCAGATTTATTTATCAATTTAGAAAATTTAACGGGATAAAAAAAACGGCCCCACGTGGGGGCCGTTTAATAAATTATTAGAAACTATTAACTAGAATGATAATACAACACCTATTTCAGTAGTTTCATCATCAACACCAGTTACATTACCGTCATTAGACGATTTACTGTGGTTAAATCTAATAGAAGCAGCACCTACTGTATAAGCAGCACTAATTCCATCTACTTCTTCAGTAACACCTGCTGTCGCACCTATTGCTTTTTTAGTAGTGTCTTGTTGACCATAAGAAATAGCAAAATTATCATTTACGTTAAACGCAATTGAATAACCTTCAATTTCTTTTCCCGCTGTACCAGCTACACCACTGTTTGCTTCAGCCATTCTATAACCAATTGATACTGGACCAGTTGAGTATACAACATGTCCAACTATTTCTGTTGTGTCAGCAGTATCATTAGAAGTCAAGTTAGATGAAGTATTTGTTGATGAACCAGCACCAACAGTTAATCCTTCGATTGGGCTCAATGATACGTAAATATCAGTAGTTGAACCATGTTCACCTTCTCCTGAAGATCCACTTTCACCTTGTTGACCAGCTCCTTCACCATTAGTGTAACCAGCAGATATACTAAAACCAGAAATTGAGTTTTTGTAACCGATTACGTTAGTACTTCCTACACCAGCGATACCATCACCAGATACACCAGTCCAAGATTCTTCATAAGCAGTTGGCAGAAGGTCATCGTTAGCAGTAAGACCCACTAATGCACCACCAGTACTGTCAAATGATAATACTCCCGCATCACCCATGTCTAATGTTTGGAAACTAGATCCCCAACCACTATTAGTATCATTTATAGATCTAGTAGCTGAAAGAGTTCCGAATCCAACATCGCCAGATGCTTTAAAAGTAATACCAGAGTTTGCACCAAATGAGTTACCAGTAACTTCATTTACCTTTGATCCACCTGTATCAACGTAAGTTAGTTCTACACCACCCGATACAGCCATCTCCGCTGTATTTGCAGAGAAAGCAACAAGCGATCCTGCTAAA
>LWDU01032106.1_pt1 | contig 34521 bp, 32 predicted proteins | sample 727161 | NCBI WGS metagenome assembly LWDU01 (sample SAMN04566230, study PRJNA314399) | hydrothermal vent metagenome | isolation source: deep sea hydrothermal plume seawater | place: Mexico: Gulf of California, Guaymas Basin | collected 2004-07-11 | reverse complement strand
CGTTATCAATTTGAGAATTTGCAGGGGGATTACTTCTGTAATCAGTATAATCAGCTACAAAGTATAGCGAAGGATTCCATGTAATTGTCTGTTAACTCAAATTGAACATCTAGTTGTCCGGAACTTCCATTCACACTCATTTTTTCACTAGTACTGACTTCAATACCACCAATTTTCCAAGAGTATGACAGGTCATCATTGTCTAAATCATAAGAGCAAGTAGCATCAAAGAAAATCGGTAGTCCTTCAACATAAGCTCCGTTCAAATCACCTGATATTGTTACACAGGCCTTAGGTCTGTAATTGTATATTTCAAATTGAGAATCAGAATGTACTTCTCCATTAGATGAATCTGTTACTAACAGCCTAAATGTAGAAGATGATTTCTCATTTGTGATTGAAGTCTGACCTATTTCCCATGCGCCATTTGGTGGTGATATGTAATCATCCACCACAGTTCCAGAATCAATCATCATCCATATTCCAGTTTCATTAGCGACATATAATTCATAATTTTCTACAACTGATACCGTTATCAATTTGAGAATTTGCAGGGGGATTACTTCTGTAATCAGTATAATCAGCTACAAAGTATAGCGAAGGATTCCATGTAATTGTCTGCGTTGATGAATGCGAAGATGCAGGTTTCGCATTTGTTAATCCAGCAACCTCGTTTGATAAAGTGAAACTGAATGAACAGACTAGACAATCTTCCACTGCCATTAATTCCTCAGGTGATGAAGATACGTTATTGACAACCTCATTGCGATATAATTCAAATTCGGTCGCATTGAACAATAAAATGTCCAAATCGTTTGGGACATCTGTTCTAATTGCCTGTACTCGTAGTGTGTCACCAAAATTCAAATCAGGGAATGAAATCCAATAAAAATCATCTTCAGTTACATCAACCCACTCTCCCTTACTAACTGATAAATTGTATAACACATCATCGGATTGATTAGTGAAAACCCGAACATAAATATCTTGTGAAGAAGTGGCATTAAACCAAGCACGAACACTGTAATCTTGAGGTCCTCCTGTACTACCCCCATGGTACTCGTAGGTATGTAAAACAGGATTGTTTTGACTATCCAAGACATATAGTTCAAAATCAAGATAACTAAACCAAGTAAGTTCTTCCGCTACAATTCCAATTTGGTCTCCTGCATTAACTGAAAAGACATACCAGTCTTCAGAATCTACGACTCCACCTGGGCAATCAGATTTACAAACATAGCCGACATCAAGGTAGTTGCCGACCTCAATAGGAGTTGCTGTAGTGGCATGATTATCAGTTTCAACTAACAATGTAATGGAATAATTTGTACCATCATGTGAAAATCCATCATTTGCTTCAATAGAAATGAATAATTGAGTTACTTGTTCAACATTTATGCTAAGTGAATAATTATCATTTGATCCAATATTAACAGATGAATTTAGATTTGTGTCATTCCCAAGAAATAATGATGCACTCAATTCAACGGCAGAAAAATCATTCAGATTCTCAATAAATATTTGTGCCGGTTGATTGGCTTGGAGAGTTGTTGAGTACCAATCAATTGCATCTACTGTTTCTGAACCACAATCTGGAGAGCATATCCATTCAGTTATGGTATCACCATCCAAGATGGCGTTAGCGGTTTGACTGGTATCATCAGCAATAACGCTAGGTATGGTGAAGAAAAGCGCTTGGCTCAGTAAAAAAAATGATACTATCAAACAGAAAAATCTTGCCATGATGAATACTCTGAAGATTGACTAATAACATTAACCCAACAAGGATTTTGATCCGGTTCAGATATATTAGTATTGAAGTAGATATAATTATGCGAAAGATAATTACCGAAAAGAGGGCGCATGAGAGGTGAATTGTTGCTGCATCAAGAAACTTTTGGCCTTAAATAGGGAAGTGTGGCTCATCTCTGTGGATTGCTCCGCCATGAACTCATACGTGGGCCCGACTCTCAAAAAGCCGGCGGGTAATAATATCGTTAACAAATGTAGGAGGGGTGAGGGATTTATTTTTCGCACCCTGCCTTGAAAAAGTGTAAAAAAATAATTTTGTACTAATGAATGTTATAATTCCATTGAAAAAAAATCTATTATTTATACCGTAAATCATGGGTATCTAGTTCCCCCTCGCAGATGATAGGCGGGATGTGTGGAATAGAGATGGTATCGACCCGTAAGACCCGCCAAAGTGTGAATCATAAGCCGCAAGAGAATGTAAGGAGACTTACCTGTGGTAGTGTGATGATGAAACCACATTATGTCTATGATGATGCTTCTGTGTTTGATGTGGTGGAAAAAATCACCCGCCACGATTGGGATCACATTTTCATCCTAAATGATGAGGGGGTGCCGATGGGTAGGATACACGCCGTTGATGTACTCAAAATAATTGCCAAGAAAACAGTCAATCGCTCGGTGGCTTGGATGTACGCAATCCCAGCAATCCAACTGGTAAACCTCCCACCATTATGCGTGAAAATGAGTACTCCGTTACTCAAAGCAGGTGCTTTGATGTTAGCTCATGATTTAAACCATATTGGAATATTAGATGCCGAAGGCGCTTTGGTTGGTGTTGTAGGACTCAAAACAATGGCGAAACATATTCCAAGATACATCCTATAGACATAGTACTCTTGAATGAGATGGGAGTGGGGTGGCATATGAAGCCAGGCAGCCCACGCGCATGGATGTATTCAGCAAATGCATCACCAGAGCCACTTCCAAAAGTTGCATGGTTGCATAACATGTCCACTATATTTCCAATTTCTACAGATGAAGATTTTACCATTGCTGATGCCAATAAAGAAATTGATAGGAAAAGAGTGGCTGAGTGGGTTGGTTCACACACAATTATTGGAAAGAAAGGAGAAAGCCTCGGCAGTATTGATGAATGGCTAAGTAATAATTCTAAGACACCAATGTCTGAGAGGATGATGTTAATTGTTCCAGGTGAATTGGGCAACCCCTACAGACTTGCAGACATTGGAATTACTGATTTACCAATAATACCAATTAGAATGGATGGAATTTGTCGCACTTATACTGATGTAATGGATGGTCGGGAAATACAACCAGGGGTACACCATATTACCCTTGCAAGAAGTAAGGGGTGGTGGGAAAAAACTCAACTCGCTTTTCCAGATAAAAATCAAGCGAGAAAAATGTCAGAGTGGATTAACAATGGAAGAGGAACTAATTGGCTATGGCAAACACTCGATGAAGGAATTATTTCAATTACCAATGATTTAGATTTGGAAACCCCAAGCAGGGAAATGCTTGAGTGGGATGGAGAAGAAGAATGGATTGAAAAGGCGGCTCCTCCTATTTCTGGACCAATAATTAATTTAAATGATATCACTGTATTCCTCCATACAAGGCAAGGGATTTACAATCATCGCGGAAGAGTTGCACGATGTGTCCATTACCCTCAAAGAGTGTTTCATTTAGAACTATATCGCCGTGGAAGTGCAACTCAATGGGATGCTGCGATTAATACAAAATAAGGGGGACCCCGGGGGGAACCCTCAAATTAGTTATGTATTGTTTTAGACAAATAATAAACATGGCAGCAATACGTGGAAAGGGAAGTCAAAAGGCAGCACGCCAAAACCGTTTGAAGGCAGAAATTATTACTTATGTCAAAGCACATCCAGATTGTACTGCCGCTGATATTGTCTGCTATTTGTCAAATGAAAAATTAATGAGGAACCATGGATTAACAACAAGAAAAGTTGGCTTCTTTATTCCCCGTTACCTAAAAGAAATTTCTTGGTACCTAGATACTTCAACCGGAAAAAGAGTATATTCTGTCGCTTGAAGGACAAATACCTTGATTGAGCACCCCATGAGGGCGGATAATGGAGTCCTTGCCACCCTACACAAATCCAGCCTCTCTTTGGCCATCATTAAAAAATAATAATGCTGGACATGTGCCTTTTTTTACCGATAATGTGCCTTGGTCAATATTGAAATTAGAAGGTGGCGGCTGCTTAAAATCACAATTATTATCGCTATTAGAAGAAATCGGCACAAATATCCCAAAAGATCTCAACAATTGTACAATTGACAATTCCCTAGGCGTTATCCACATTGATGACTCCGCAACCATAGGCCCTGCCGTTCACATCACTGGGCCGTGTTATATTGGTCCTAATGTTGATGTCAGGCATGCGGCTTTTGTCCGAGCAAATACTTGGGCATGTGCAGGCTCAGTAATAGGACATTGCAGTGAAATAAAACACAGTATTTTGCTACCGAATGCCAAAGCCCCACATTTCAACTATGTTGGAGATTCAATAATAGGTGGTGGAGTAAACCTCGGGGCTGGAGTAAAATTATCAAACCTAAGACATGATGGGAAAGAAGTAATGGTGCGAATTCAAAATGAAAGAATACCAAGCGGAATTCGGAAATTTGGAGCGATTCTCGGTGAAGGCGTGCAACTAGGATGTAATTCGGTTACTAATCCTGGAGTGATTCTTGGGAATAACACGATGAGTTCGGCCAATTCAACAATAAGTGGGGTACATCCGCCAAACTCAATAATTAGGTGAGAATATGCAATTATTCGGCACTGATGGTATTCGCGGTGAAGTTATTTTCAATCTAGAATCTGATGATGAGGCAATAAATAAATTAACCAAATCTCGGCAAATCAGTCCTCGTCTCTTTCGCTTAATAGGCGAAGGAGTAGGAGCAACTATTGACGTAGGTGCTACAGTAGTAATCGGTTGGGACAACCGTAAGGGAAATGAGCAATTAGTTGCAAATTTAACTGTTGGTTTTCATCTTCGTGGAATAAGTGTAATACACGCCGGAGAGGTTGCAACACCTGGTTTAAATGCCTCAATGCTACTGCATAAAGCTACTATAGGGTGTATGATAACCGCTAGCCACAATGCCCATTCGGATTCGGGAATAAAAATATTTGACCGATTCGGCTTTAAAACTATGCCTGAATATGAACGAGAAATAAGCAATATTGTAATTCAATTATCTACTGAAGAACGAGAAGTTGATTCTCCTGATTTTGAAATGTTTGCTCAACCAGATTTGGTGATAGATGGTTCTGATATACATAGGAATACATTGGAAGGTAGATTGCAAGTGTTTCGAAATGTTTTTTCAGGTGGGGGGCAAACTACTAATTCGCCTTTCAATAATAAAATAATTCTGGATTTATCTGGTGGACCTGGCAGACATTGGAATATCAATTGGCTCAATAATGCCGGATTCAATTGTATTGGTTGTGATAATCCTTCAGCAATCAATTACCATTGCGGAGCAGGGCTTTACAGTCCAAGCGATGCATGGACTTGGGACGAAATACTTGATTGCAAAGAAAATCTATTATTCAAGCAAATCAGTGCGCAGTACTCAATTGGTGAATTGAAAACAATGCCTAAAGGAACTATTATTGCCGCTGCATTAGATGGTGATGGCGATAGGTGTTTAATTTTTGAAGTAAATTCAAACTCAAGTGGTTTGGCAGTTGTTGATGGCGATCAAATTGCAAATACCCTATTGTATTCTAGTTCATTACAATCCACACAAAAATGGCATTTAGCAACTTCAATTGAAGCGGACCTCGGAATAGCAAATGGCCAACAAGGAATTACTATTCACACCACTGGAGTTGGAGATAGGTGGTTGTCAAAATGCCTAAGTGAAATTGAGGAAAGAAACTGTGATTTAAGAAAATCCGCTCAAATGCCTAGACTATTGGGATGTGAAGATAGTGGGCACATCGTAATCCCTGTGCAGAAACCGCACAATAATGAGGAGTGGTCCCTTGTAGGAGATGGTTTGGCAACATTTATTGCTTATCTGTGTGCAAAGGAAAATGTTTACAGTGCGGAAAATAAAATGCAACTTCAGTTTACTAAGGGGTGGAAAACAAGAGTTTCTGTCAAAGAAAGTAACCGAGATTTATGGGATGGAAAGAATCAACTTGCTAGCCATGTTGAGAAAATAGTTGGAAATGAGTTCAATAGATGGGGGGCCACAAATATTGAATTAATGGACATTATTGGGGAAAACAATTTGTTATTCATCAAATCAGAAATTAAGGATGTAAGTGTATTCCTTGGAATACGCAACTCTGGAACCGAGGCAAAAACAAATATCACACTTAGATTGCCCCCCGCATTGAATGATTTTTCAGAACGCGGAAAATTACTAGTAAAGACTCTGCATAAAGAATTGGTTGAAGCCCTTTGCAACAATTAGCGCATATTAACTCGCAAACCGCGTCACAATGAGTATTCGTTGCTTTATTCAAGGAATAATTATTTGTAAACGCAAGTGATTATTTAGTCATAGTGAAGTTGTTTTCTATTCAGGCACAGTTTGCCGGGTCAAACTATAAGTTAGGATTCCCAAATCGCCTAATATGGGCGCCCTCGATTCGTTGACTGTCGTCGAATTGAAGCAACGGTTGAAGGACAAGGGGCTCCCTGTCTCCGGCAAGAAAGCAGAACTCATTGCCCGCCTTGAACTAGAGGACGATTTCATCTATCTCAAAGAGGAAGAGGAAGTGGATAATGTACCAGAAGTGAAAAAATCTTCAGAAGACAAGGTTGAGATGAACTGCTTTTCATGTGATGTAAGGATCAAAGTTCCGTCTGATTATTCTGGAAAGGTGAAATGCCCCGCCTGCAATTCTTCGTTCAGGGTTTCAGAGATTGAAAACCCATCTGACCCATTCCGTTCTCTTTTATTGAGGGTGAGAGGAGGTCTGGTAGAGAAAGAAAATTTCCTTTGGTCTCACTTCTGGTTTGGTTTTTTTGCACCATTGGTTATTGTTGGAGCATCTGTTGTAGCAACGAATTCACTAAGCAGTGCAGCGTATTACTATAACTTGCTGCCGTATGGTTGTTTTCTTGCACCAATCTTTGGAATTGTGTTATTGTTCTATGGCCACTCAATTGGAGATAGAGCACTGTATCAGGGGGTCCTCGCCGGATTCGTGGTTGCTCCAGTCATCCTCTTCCTCCTCCTCATCCTCAGCGATCCCTTCGCTGGAGTGGAGATGCCATGAATTTTGGTTCAGGAGTTGGGATGACCTCCATCTCAAAGGGGGGCCCATTGAAATGAAAACCGGCTCAACCCTTATTTAATAGCAGTTAGTGGTAACTCTATGGTCGAAATTCAATGCCCTCATTGTGATGAAAATGTTGAATTAGAGGATGACGTTTTTGGATTGTTTGATTGCCCACATTGTGATGAGGAATTCATCTGGGAAGATGATGAAGATGTTTCAAACGAGCACACAACCAATTCTCCAGTGATTAGCGGGGTAAAAATTGGAATCGGAATCGTCGGTTTTGTTCTACTCTTATCAGTGATATTCTTTGTCTGGTTGAGCTCTCTCGGCCCTTTGAACATGTCTTGAACATCTTAGTGTTTAGAAACAAGTTTGAGAATAGAATAATCGAATATAGATGATTCGCAAGGGTCTATCCAAATACCCATTGAAACGGATTTACAATTGCAAAGGGCTTTCAGTGGGTGCTATTCGTCACTACCCATCAATATAGCCCGCAACGAATGCTCTATTCCTAACTTCGGTAAATCTATTTGGGATGACTAATTAATTGCTAATTCATCCCCATATGTTTGATTTAACCAAGTTACTATTCCCAAAACAAAGCCCGTTGATGCTAACATTATCAATAGAGAAACATAGTCAACAGAAGTTTGTAATGAGAATATTGCAGCAAGCCACGATGCTAATAAATTTCCTGCGCCAACTATTCGCCAGCCTTTTCTTTGCTGCAATACTCCACACACCCATGCGCAAAGAGAAACTATTAGCAAACTTACAACTACTGCACTCACTTCACCAAATAACATTACTGCGGCAACAGGGAGGATAAATTGAGCATCCCATAGCCAAGCAGTAGTCCAAGGTGGGCGTACTGTTTTCACAGAATATACCACTAACAATAATACTGAAATGGCAATAATTAACCCTACATACATTGTTAATTCGCTGAGAGATGGAATCCATTGTGACATTGAAATAAAACCCGCTAAAATGAATGGTACTGCAAACATTCCCACTGCAGGTTGATCCCAATTAATTGACCTCCTAATTGAAAACGCTGAGCCCAATAATGCCGCCGGACCAAGCGATGAAAATACTATCATTGTCAATACGCCAATTCTGGCTGAAGTGCTTCGGTGATCGCCTAAACTTCTCTTTAGGCGTTGCCCTTCAATCCAATCCCAAATGAATACAATACCGAGAAGAACCACTTCTTGCCCAAACCAAGGGAGTTGCCAATTTAATAGTTCTCCGTCAAAGGGGTTCACTGTAAATGGCGAAGGCATTCTACCTCCTAATAACAAAGAAATGACTCTCGTTCCGGTGAAAATATACAAGGCCCATTCAAGGGCTGAAGGAATACGAATGGGTAAATCTTTCCTCCCAATCAATGCGAAACCGAGAAGAATTACTGTGGCCAATACCAATACTAACAATGTACCTTGATCAGTTGAAGAAACATGATGAACAGTTAATCTCGCTGCTAAATATGTTAATGAAATCCCCCCCAAAGTCCAAACAATAGGCAATTCAACACCCGCAACATCAGGCAAACTCAAGTTTAGAGATGAGGCCCTCCAGCGAGATATACCGATAAATAACATTGATATTACTGCTCCAACAATAAGCATTGCTTCCCCTTGACCAAATGCGAATGCCCCCCAAGAAGTGCCGAGTAATAATCCGCTAACAAATACTAGAACAACGATAGGTTTGTGATGAATATCTCCTACTAAAAGGTCCATTTCACCAGTTGAGCCAGAACGCTTGCGGCGTCTTTTTTGTTTCTCAGCCAACTCAATCATTTTGGGGTCAATAAGGACTAAGTTTTCTCCTGCCGCAGTTGTTCCTTGCGTTGATAGAACACTAGATGCTTCATTGTTTTCGGAAATTTGCTTTGATAAAGAATACTCTGCAACCCTTGTTTCTTGACGTGCAATGCTACGTAAACCGGAGCGAATCTCTCCTTGAGCTGCAAGCCAAGCCCCTGTGGCTACAAACATAATGGAAATAGAAATCCAAGGAATTGGCCCAAACTGTTCCGAATCGAAAAATGCTGCTGCAAGGGCTGCAAGCATTATTATTGAGGATAGTGCTGGTTGCAATAATTTTTCAAAAATTGCTGCTTTCGGCAAATACAATCCCAAACTAATCATCGCAGAAAATACAAATGCAATTCCTGTTTGACTTTCGTTAAACCAATAAGTGACATTCAATTCATTATGGACTGGATTCATTACAACAATAGCGGCGCTGGCTGCAATAAATCCCATTTGCAAGGAAAGCATTTGTTCGGGCATTGGTTGTAATGCAGTACCATCTAGACTTCCTGAAGATTCAAGTTCAATCTCATTTGCTTGCCATGCCTTTAGCACCTTTAGTTCCTTTATGATTAACGGGGTTGCTGACAATGCAATGAATAACGGCCATGCTGCATCTAGTCCATGACGCCATTGAGACCACAATGCTGCAACTCCAAATGCAATTAATAAAAAGCGCGGATTTGATTGATGGCGGCCCAATAATTCAGCACCTACATGAGTTGAGAGTAGCAAACCAAAAGCCAAAATAAGTCCTTCTGCAGGTAAACCAGCAGGCCTAGCAACTGCAAGTATTCCCATTAATGCAGAGATATATCCGAGATTCCACAAGCGCATTAATCCCGAGTCGCGTAGATGGGAACTTATTTCCGACATTCCCAATAGCCGCCCAGCTAAATTTACTCCTGTTTTTCCCAATTTGAGATTTATTGGGATTTGCAAAATAATCATTGTAACAATGAATGCAGTTAAATCCCATTCGTTCAATATGATTGGAATTATATCGGCATTTACTACTCTAGATTCTAAATCTGTTGCAAACAAAAAGATCCATAACCAAGGCATCAATACCGAAACTCCGGCTATTGAAGGTGAATTACGAATTATCGCCAGTGCGCCTAATCCAATACATGTCAATGCAATACCCAATAGCATTTTCCTCCCACCCGATTCTTCAGAAGCAGGTACAAGTAATGTTAACAATATTATTATCGCAATTGAGCCCATCCAAAGCACATGGTCGCTTACTGCTGATTGGTTTCTCAATAATGCGTAGGAAGTGATTATTGCCGCAAGGCCAGCAAAAATGCTATAATTTGAGTAAGTGCCATCTAATTGAATAATATTACCTTCAAAAACAACTAATAGAAGCAAAAATAATGATAGTGGGATTATTATTGTATTTCGTAACTCCTTGAGTTCCACCCCTCTAACGGATAAATATGAGCCACCAAACAAGGTGAATAATAATACAACTTGTGCTAATGAATATCCTGTCTCAAGACGATGGGCTGCAATTGCTAAGAGTGCGCCGATAAGCCCCAAACCAATCGAGACTCCCCAAAGACCTGGTTTTCCAAGGCCAATTCCCTTTAGTGCTGAGGAAAACCAATTTTCGTGTTTACAAAATATTGCCGCCATAGTTGCATTTCCCCCATTTACAACTGCGAGTAATCCGAATAATAATAGCGGGTCAGAGAAATTAATAAATTCAAGGCCAAATAATTCCCAATCGTTTGATAGTGCATGTAAACCAATCCACAAGTTACTAGCGGCAATTCCAAGAGAAGTCAAATTCCCTGAGTTTCTCATTAATGCTAACCCATGTAATAATGTTGTAGCAATAACAATCATTATTGCAAGGCCAAATTCGCCAAACACCATCCCTACTGCACTACTCAAAGCCAATAACACCAACGTGGCTTGTGCTGAAATTGCGTCTTCATCATGGTGATGAGCGACAACCACATTTATCCCAACAATTGCCAATAATGAAGAAACAAGGAGGGCTTCTGGAGCAAAACCGAATCCTTCAAGCCAACCCCAATGATATGCATCAATAGCAAAACCGTAAAGAAGTTTCATCGCAATTATTACCCAAGTCACTCCAAGAAGTCGCATTGAGGGGTTAGGTATCCATTTTTCACCTAGAAACAATCCAAACAAAGCCAATCCAATTAGACCCACTGCACCTAATACTGGTGGCAAGGTTGTGCCAATGATAGTTCCAAATATGGAGTAAATTACAATCATTATGACCATAAGGCTCCAATGCAAACGTTTCTCTCCTTCAGTAGATAACTCGCTTACAGAATCTATTTCTGGAGGAATAACAACGGTACCGTCGCGTAATATTTGGCCTGGTTTAGGAGATTTCTTTTCATCAGTATCGGGTGATTCAAACGGATTGATCATTTGACCCATTGCCTCATCCTTCACTTCAACTTCAGAAATAACCTTTGCAATGATTTCTTCTCGTATTGTTTGTGATTCTTTTTCATCACTCTTTGCTTCCTCAATTGCATCGCCTACTAAGAAAGTGGAAAGATCAAGCCCACTACCTCGATCAAACTCTCGTTGTTGGAGAAGATTATCTTTGGTGATATTTTCGCTGCCAAGGCCGCCTTCTTCTTCACTAGAAGGGGCATCTTCGGCATCAGCCATACTACTGTGGAGAACTGCATTACTCAAGAATGCGCCGCATAATAACATTCTTATCTTGCTTTTTTACAGTCACACATTTATTACCAATTCAAAATAAAATAATTCTCTGACTACAATATGAAATGGTAGAATTACCGAAAGCAACAAAGAGGGGGGGCGTAGGGACAACACCATGGCAATCCCTGCTAACGAAGGGCCCGGCGTTCCCACGGGTGCTTCTTTGGATGCTCATGGCTTATTCCCAAGTGGTAATATTCACTGGAATTTAGGGACAACTACCCTAATTAACATGGCAGTGGAAAGAAATGAAGGTATCCTTTCCGCACATGGCGCATTGGTGACAGAAACAGGGGAACGCACCGGTCGAAGTCCAAATGACAAATTTATTGTTAGAGAAGATTCATCCTCCCAGCATATTAATTGGGGAGATGTAAACATTGATACAGATAAGGAAACTTTTGAACATTTGAAAGCAAAAGTTATCGCCTATCTAAATAGTCAGGGCGACTTATTTGTCCAGGACCTATTTTGTGGAAGTGACAAGGATGTTCAACTGCCAATTAGGGTTGTTTCACAGAATGCTTGGCATGCAGCATTTGCCCGAAATATGTTTGTCCGCCCAAATAGTGATGAACTCGCCACCCACATGCATAATTTTGTTGTATTGCATGCGCCTCATTTAGAAGCCGACCCCGAGATTGATGGCACCAATAGTTCTGCATTTGTTGTAGTAAATTATGCAGAAAAAATAGTATTAATTGCCGGAACAAGATATGCAGGTGAGATAAAAAAATCAATATTCTCGGTAATGAATTACAATTTACCATTACTTGGTATGCTGCCAATGCATTGCTCCGCAAACACAACTGGTGAAAATACTGCAATTTTCTTTGGCCTTTCTGGAACTGGAAAAACCACTCTATCTGCTGACCCGAAAAGGAAATTAATAGGGGATGACGAACACGGCTGGGGGCCAAATGGGGTTTTTAATTTTGAAGGCGGCTGCTATGCTAAGTTAATTAATCTAAAACAAGAGGATGAACCGGCCATTTTCGCTACTACCAAGATGTTTGGTTCTGTATTAGAAAATGTTGTGTTAAATGATGGAGTTCCCGACTTCTTTGATACCACAAAAACTGAGAATACCAGAGGTTCATACCCAATTGAGTTCATAGATAATCGTACTGAAAATTCAATGGGCGGTCACCCACAAAATGTAATTTTCCTAACTTGTGATGCATTTGGAGTCTTACCTCCAATCTCCAAACTTACATCTGCTCAAGCAGCATATCATTTCATTTCAGGATACACGGCGAAGGTTGCAGGAACTGAAATTGGAATTAAGGAGCCACAGGCTACCTTTTCTGCCTGTTTCGGAGAACCTTTTATGCCGATGCACCCCGGGAAATATGCCCACTTGTTATCGGAAAAAATGGAAAGCCATGGTTCAAATTGCTGGCTGATTAATACTGGTTGGTCAGGAGGAGAATACGGTGTTGGAAAGAGAATGAAAATACCCTACACGCGAGCAATGCTTAACGCTGCCCTTGATGGAGATCTCACAGATGTTGAATATGTGGTGGATGAAAGGTTTGGCTTCAAAGTCCCCACAACCTGTCCTGGGGTACCAAGTGAATTATTAATTCCCAAAAATACTTGGAACGATGGAGATAAATATGAAGCAAAGGCAGATATGTTGGCAAATATGTTCAACCAAAACTTTACTCGCTACAAAGATGGAGTTAGTGATGATGTTAATGCTGCAGCGCCACAACCGCTCAATTAATATTACAAAATAATAATCATTACATTGAATTATTGAACCGATGAACTCAAACACCCCATGCCTTTCGCGGTAAAACATGACGAAGGTCAAAATGGAAACCTCTGCCGGAGATATAACTCTAAATATGTACACTGAACAATGCCCTGAAACAACTTCAAATTTTTTGAAGTTAGTTGACGATGGCTACTACGACGGCCTTCATTTTCACCGTGTAATACCTCAATTCATGTTGCAAGGCGGCTGCCCTCACTCAAAAGACCCTTTTGCACGAAGAGCTGGAACCGGCGGACCTGGATGGCAAATACCATGTGAAAAGAGTGCACTTGCACTCAAGCACGACAAACCTGGGCTACTTTCAATGGCCAATTCCGGAAGAGATACCGGTGGGTCACAATTCTTCCTAACCACTATTCCAACACCATGGCTAAATGGAAATCATGCGGTTTTCGGTGAAGTAGAATCTGGTATGGACGTCGTGACGCAAATTGAAAATTGTGACAAAATGCCCGGCGATAAACCAGCACAACCACAAAAAATCATCCGCGTTTACCGCCTCTAATTTGAATGAGGTAGAGTAGATGGTAGTTTTGGCCATTCATGGCGGAGCAGGTGGAGATGGACCTTGGGGTGGCCCCACTGATTTAGACCCGGCTCGAATTGAATGTATGCAAAGTATTCTTGCAAATGTTGGAAAGGCACTTGAAGAAGGAAAAATAACTGCCCTTGAAGCAGTAACTGAAGCGGTTTCTCTTCTTGAAGATGAACCCCTATTCAATGCAGGAAGGGGCGCAGTGATTGGTGCTGATGGTAAAATAACCATGGATGCTTCAATAATGAATGGTAAAGATTGCTCTGCTGGTGCGTGTGCAGGAGTAAGTAATTTAAGGCACCCAATAAGGCTTGCAAATCATTTGCTTAAAGGAAATTGGCCATTAATGCTTTTTGGAAAGGGTGCGGATGAGGCTGGACGAAAGGCTGGCCTCGAAGTTGTTTCACAGGAATGGTTAGCAACTCCTCTCCGTTGGGCCCAATGGAAAAAATGGAGAGATTCAAACCTAAGGCCCGGTGCAACTGATGAGGATGATAATGTGCTCAATGCAGTACTTGATCATGATATTGAAATAGGGCCTATTTCAGAATTTTCTCATGAAAATTTACTGGAAGAAATTGATGGACCGGGCACAGTTGGTGCAGTTGCATTAGACAAAGAGGGAAATCTTGCTGCCGCCACCTCAACCGGAGGTATGACTGGTAAACCACTAGGTCGGGTTGGAGATACTCCGTTGATTGGTGCCGGAACCTGGGCAGATTCGCGCGTTGCAGTTTCCAATACTGGAATAGGAGAAGCATACATTCGTACTTGTGCTGCAAAAAGAGTTGCCGACTTAGTTGAATTAGCCAATATGGATTTAGAAACTGCTTGTAATATGATGTTGGATGAAGTTGAACCGTTTGGAGGCAGGGGCGGAATAATTGCAATTAGTTCAAAAGGAGAAGTTTGTATGCCTTTTCAAGTAACTTTAATGTATAGGGGAACCTATATTGAAGGTGGAGTATTTACTGCGATTGGTCCCAATTAGGCATTATTATTACCTAACTTAATCAAAACCCGTATTAGTGGCCGATACTACGAGGTATTGCCGAAGGTGGTAAAATGGGCGAGGATACCAGAATTGAAAGAGACTCAATGGGGGAATTAGAAGTTCCAACAGATAGATATTATGGTTGCCAAACCGCCCGTTCATTGATTAATTTTAATATTGGAGATGACACAATGCCAAAGTCGATAATTCGAGCATTTGGCATACTAAAACAATCTGCCGCAGAAGTAAATCATAAATTGGGCCAACTCGATGGTGAACGTAGTGAATTAATACAATCTGCTGCTCAAGAAGTGATTGATGGTAAATTGGATGAACACTTTCCTTTACGCATTTGGCAAACCGGCAGTGGAACGCAAACCAATATGAATACAAATGAAGTTATTGCAAATAGGGCGATTGAATTGGCCGGTGGAGTTCTCGGCTCTATGGAGCCTGTCCACCCCAATGACCATGTTAATAGGGCACAATCGAGTAATGATACGTTTCCAACTGCCATGCATATTGCGGCTGCCGAAGAAATTACTCACTCTGTTATTCCTTCTGTGAAGAAATTACGAGATTCCCTTCAGCAAAAAGTTGAAGATTTTGAGGGTATTGTAAAAATTGGTCGGACTCATTTAATGGATGCTGTACCACTCACATTATCTCAGGAGTTCAGTGGGTATGTTGCAATGTTAGATGCAGATATCAAGCGCTTGAACTTTGCTTTATTGGATTTATTTGAATTAGCACTCGGCGGCACTGCTGTAGGAACTGGGTTAAACACCCACCCTAAATTTGCAAAGCAGGTGGCTAAATCAATTGCAAGTAAAACGGGCTTGGATTTTGTAAGTGCGGACAATAAATTCGCTGCACTTGCCGGCCATGACGCAATAGTTTCAATGAGTGGGGCTATGAATACCCTTGCCGTTTCGCTAATGAAAATCGCCAATGATATTAGATGGCTTGGAAGTGGTCCAAGATGTGGTTTTGGTGAATTGAATCTACCAGCAAATGAACCTGGGTCATCTATCATGCCGGGGAAGGTAAACCCCACACAGGCCGAAGCACTAACCATGGTTTGTGCTCAAGTAATGGGCAATCATACTGCCATTACAATTGGAGGTAGCCAAGGTAATTTTGAATTGAATGTGTACAAGCCAATGATGATTCACAACTTATTACATTCTTGTCGGATTATGTCCGATAGTTGTATTTCATTTGCCGAAAGATGTATTGATGGACTTCAAGCAAATGAAGGAAATATCAAATCTCACCTAGAAAATTCATTGATGCTTGTAACCGCATTAAACAATCACATCGGTTATGATAATGCTGCAAACATTGCTAAACATGCGCATAAAAATAATCTAACATTACGACAATCGGCATTAGAATTAGGGTTGTTAACCAATGAGCAGTTTGATGAATGGGTAAGGCCAGAAAATATGACTGGTCCGAAGGAATAATACCTTAATTATCACGTAATTTACGCAGTTTGGCTTGCATTATTCTTCGCTTTTCAAGTGCATTTAAGTCAGCCTCGGACAACTCCGTGGAAGAATCTTTTTGTTCATCTGTAGAATTATTACTTATTTTTTCAACTTCGTCTTTTCCACTCAATCTATTTGCAAGACGACGATTCAGCAAATCTGCTTCAAATAATAATATTCTTCCGTCTTCGCAACCAATTACAGTATGCTCATCAGTACTATTGTAGGCGGTAACTAATGACCCAAGTGGGGTATTAATATATTCATCACCCGAATTAATTGAACAAATCTGCAAAATATGTTCATCATTATTTTGCGAAATTAACCAAGAAGTTCTACCTCCATCAATAATCAATCCGCTTTGAAAAATAAGTGCATTATCAATACCCATTGATTCTGTTTGCATTTTTCCATTAATATCTAACAGACATGCACCCCCTGTATCAAATGTTAATAGATAGCCATCCTCATGAATTGAAATATGCTCAATGCCATTTTCCAATGTCTTGCTATTGACTACCGTGCCTTTCTCAAGGAAAGATAGGCCCCCTTTGGCATGGCCTAATACGATATATTTGCCCTTACTACAACCGCAAGTAACAGGATCGTCTTCAATTAACTCTGTCCATTTTGAAGAAGACCCTTCAATCGTCAAATATCCACCTCTTGGCCGGCCCAACCCAAGAATTATTTCTCCCTCATATATTGTACTGAACCAAGGGCGCTCATCCATTCTTTCGACAACTAGTAATTCGCCAGTTTTACTATACTGCCAACAAGCACTCTCCATGAAGTCTCCATATTCAATATCATATACTGAAGAAATTGCAATAATCAATTCGCCATCAGAAGAACATAATATTGTATCTGCTGAACCTTCTGTTGTTTGAGACCAAAGTATCTCGCCATCATTTAAATTTAATGCAACTGCATTTAGTCCGGCTGCAACATATAATCGTTGTTCGTAACGACAAATACTCTGAATTCTACTTGAGAGAGTAATTGCCCACTTTTGCACTCCATCTAAATCCCAACAAGAAATATTTCCATCCCAGCCACCAGCGACCACAACATCATTATCAACATACAAATTGGAAGGGCGGTCGTTTAATTGGCGCACTGACCAAGCCAGTGATTCAATGTCTTCACCCATCCCCATCAACCATAGGATAGATGCTTGAGGGATAAGTCAAACCCTTATTTGATTATTAGGTAATACGCTTTGGAAGGGCAAATGAAAGTGCCAAGGCAAGTAGTGCGAAACAACATGCCGAGTAATAGAAACCAACGGTAAAAAAGGATAAGGCTGCTGAAATTCTAATTTGTCCAACAGAACCACTTCTAAAGGCCAATATTGCAAAAAATCCAGCCAATACTGCAAGCCCAATGAACATAAAACCCATCATGACATAAGTTCCAATTGCACCTGGATCAAGTAGTGGAAAATCCATTTCTTCTTCGCTATAATCAACCCAATATGAACTTCCACTTTTTTCCCACACAGCAAGATGTTCTTCTTCCGATGGCATCGCTAACTCAAGATAAGTAAATCCAATTGGCTCAAACATTGCAGAGGGGGGAGTAAGGAGGAGTCTATGTTGCATACCTTTAGTCACATTATCACTAGCATTCACTTCAAAAGAAACCATACCCGGGTCTAAGTTTTCAAGAATAAAATACCCCTTAGTATCTGTTGAGGTTTCTGCTAACCATGAATACTGAGCAGAACTAGTGCTTGGGTCCATCACAACTACAACTGTGTGATTGACTGCTGGTGTACCATCTGCCAAGGTGATTATTCCGGATAATGTGGCTGTGCCATTTGGCGCCGACATTCCCATGGACCATACCCATTCATGCGGCCTCACAATACCCTTTTCCGGCTGCGTATAATCAATCCCATTTGCAAATCCAGAAAGGGCTGAAATTAATAATAGAGCAGCCAATATTTTTGCTGACGAACTCACTTTTTGGTCGCTGGGTAAGAATAATTTTTTGCCACTAGAAGTGAAAGTTAATTCTTCTTCAGGTAGCCCAATTATTGGTTCTTGAGAAGGGTCAATTTCCATGTCATGATTATTTTCTGACAACCCTACTCCTCCTCAACCTTTTGAGAATGGGCATCCCCTATATTCTTTGGTGACTGGGAATTGGTCTTCATCACCTCTATTTGGTTAGGATTTTTTGCCATCAATTTTGCAATACTAACCCTATCTGCCCACAATGTTATTACTTTATTTTCACCTTGAAATGAAGTATTTGTTACTAATCCAATATCATGTAAACGGGAAACAATAGCAGGTATCGCCAATCCACCATCTACATTTTTCAATAAAAGTGAATGAGGAAGTCCGTATATTTTCAATAATATCATATCTCGGAGTTGGGCTATTCCTTCACCAGAAAAACTACTCACCACTACAGCCGAAGGAAGGGCTAAATCATCGACAATTTTTTTGGCGACATCATATTGCTCAGGTGATGCAAGATCACATTTTGTCAGCACAACAAAAACTTCGGGTGAATCTTCAGTATCCATCCTATCTAACAAATCACGCCTACTCGTACATAATTTACGCTCAATTTCAATAGGCTCATCCCCCACATCAGCAAGAAGTAATAGCAAATCACACTCAAGGCTTTCAGATAATGTCGCCTTGAAAGCATCCAACAATTCTGCGGGAACTCTATCAATAAATCCAATTGTATCTGCCAATAAAATGCGAGGGCTCGCCAGCATACGGCCAACTGTTGTTTCCAATGTTGAAAATAATTTATCTTCAACTAATACTTCCTTACCCGATAGTACCCTAAACAGACTGGATTTGCCGGCATTCGTATATCCCGCCAACCCAACTGTCTTCGCCCCAGTTCTCCTTCGCTGACGGCGACGTTCGGCTTGACTTGCCGCATGCCGTCGCTGACGCTTTTGCAATGATGCTACCTCCCTTCCGACCACTTCTAAAATACCACTCCAACCAGTTTTTCCACCTGCTCCAAATCCAAGCCTTTCTCCAGTGGTTTCTCGTCGTACAACTTCTCGTAATACAGAACGGTCTGCGCGCAATCTTGCAAGTCGAACTTGAGTTCTAGCTTCAACGCTAGATGCATGTGTTGTAAAAAGTGCTAGAAGAAGGCGAACTCTATCCCAAACTTCCACCCCAACTACTTTAGAGATAGATACTAATTGCCGTGGGCTAGCATTTTGGTGTACCAATACAAGGTCAATACCATTCCAAGGGTGGCCGGTTGGGCTTTGTGATAATTCATCACCCACATCTTGTAGGCGACCTTTGCCGAAAAAACCGTGTGGGTCTTCCTTTCCCGATTGAAATATTACTTCAATAATGTCCAAGCCCATCGTTTCAGCCAATTCTTCAAATTCCCAGGTGTCCTTATCTCTTGTGAGTAATATGGCCTTGCGGCCACTGTGGTCTGTTGCAAAATCCGCAATATCCATGCCGCCAGCGCCCGCCAAAACCAGAGGGGTGCTTTGCGCCATACTACCTGTGCGAGAGTCTTCATCCCTCAATGCTTGCCTCCGTTATGCTTGAGTGAGAGTTACCCTTCGCACAAACATGGGCGAACAAGAATATGAGGTTGAAATAACCCATGAGGGCGAGGAAGAAGTATTGCGTAAATTCCTTGCCGCAATGCCTAACTTTGGCGATAATGGTTCGAAAATTGTGGCGGAAATATCTAACAATATTTTGCGAATAAAAATCACTGCTGGTGACATTAAAACAATTCGTTCTTTGGGTGACAAAGTAATGGTTGCGATGGCTGAAATTGAAGATTCACTTTAATATTCTACAACAATAACCCAGTGAACTCATTTCCTATCATTGACTCAAGTAAGAATGGAAGGCGCGGTTACTGCTGAGGTGGTTGACTGAATGCATCAAGAGGCGGTGAACTTGTTGGGCGCTGCGTTTGAAGCATTTGCTCCCCTTCACCCTGTTTGTCAACAAGCGTTTCGGACTCATCCCATTTTATTTGGCCTTCGGACTGACGGTAGCGAAAAAAGTAGGCGGCGACCCCAAGAACGAGGAAGAGGACACCTCCAATTCTAGTGATGATATCGAACCAAGAATCAAGATTAGCATTATTCGGGAATGGGTCATGAGCGTTGGCAATACCATCCTGATCGGAATCGTATTTTGCCGAACTATCGTTTGGAAACAGGTCGGAGTTATCTCCTAAACCGTCACCATCGGAATCCAACCATTCTAATGCACTATCTGGGAAAGCGTCAATGTTATCGCCAACACCATCAAAATCTCGGTCACCGCATTCAAGTGGGTCTAACGGCCAAACATCTGCGTTGTCACCACAACCATCGGCATCGGAATCCATCCACTCCGTAGGATCGGTTGGAAAAGCATCTTGATTGTCACCTACTGTATCCAAGTCCGTATCATTCCACTCGGAAGCATCAAAAGGAAACGCATCTCGGTTATCGCCGTAACTGTCGTTATCCATATCGCTCCAGTCAAATGAGTCATTTGGAAAAGCATCACTATTGTCGCCAAAGCCATCTCCATCACTATCATTCCACTCAAATGGGTCGGTGGGAAATGCATCTACCGCATCTGCGTAGCCATCGCCGTCAAAGTCTGGGCAACCCAAAGGAACTAATGAAGTGCCAAATACTAAGAAACATTCGTCAGAATTGTCCCCTACACCATCTCCATCTTGATCAGCCCACTCGCTATCGTCTGTAGGAAATAGGTCTTCGTTATCCCCAACACCGTCTCCATCGGAATCAAAGCATTCTTCGGCATTGAAGGGGAAGGCATCTTTGTTGTCACCACAGCCATCTGCGTCAGCGTCGTTCCACTCAGATGGGTCGGTGGGAAATGCATCCGAGCCATCGTTGACCGAGTCATCATCCGAATCAGTATCGCGCTCATCAGTGCCTGCTTGTTCTTCCTGTTCGTTAGTGAGCCCATCGCCGTCAATGTCACTATCCTCATCGTCATGGCAACCATCCATGTCTAAATCTTGGTCGTGCACACCAAGGAAGCCAGTAGGGCATTCATCGTCCACATCGTATACGCCATCGTTATCATCATCAAGGTCAACTTCGTCAGTGCAACCATCATTGTCATGGTCAAATTGCCCTTCACTAAACGGGCATGGATCGACGGCATCGTTCAATCCATCGTTATCTGAATCACGTTGGACTGCAGAGCAGCCATTTTCATCAACGGTTGAATTTAGTACGGTGTCTTGACAAGCATCTTTACCATTGGCAACGCCGTCGGCATCATCATCTCTTTGAGCCCAATCACAACCCACCATATCGCTAGTTGAGCGATCCTCGGTCCAGTCACATTGATCGAATTCATCTTCTACTCCATCGCCATCAGTGTCTGCCATTCCAATAGCCTCCACCGCAAATCTCCCAATGAAGTGATGCATGACTCGAGTTGGGTGGGCCTTGTCAAAGAAGAGATATTCATCAACATTTGGTGCCACCGTGTCACCACTGCTACAAATTGGGAGTGGCAGAAGTGAAATACCACCACTACAGGCAGCGTCAGCCGTGTTGGTCAACCCCAAAGCCTCCTTGTTTTGGAGAATGTCATTGAAAATCGTCCAAGCATCAATCGAATGTACCGTGATGCCGAGTTCGGCTGAGAGGTTCACTAATAGACCACTCAATTTCTGATTGTAACGCACCACTTCTTGACCGATTGCATTTTGCTGGCTTTGACTACGACTTAATACCTCAGGAGTTTTTTCCAATGGCGGTAAATTTGGAATTATGAATTCCGTTGCACCCGCGTTTGCAAGTTGACGGATATGAGTTTCCATGTTGGCAGCAATGGTGTCTGCATTGGCGGTTCCGTAAAGGAAATCATTTCCGCCAGACCAAAGCGAAATAATGTCATTGGAGGGAATGGATGATTGAACATTAGCAAAGTAATTGCTGATTTGTGTACCTACATTTGGCAACAATACATAGGAATATCCTGAGCCCGTTTGTGAACCACCGAAGGCTCTGTTGTCTCCGGCAGAAGTTCCTGAACCTATGGTTGTTTGAACGCCGAACGAGTCGGACACATATTCTATCCAAATCTCTCCATTTGAAAATCGACCTTGCCAATATGGAGGGACATCAGGTACATTAACAATTGAATTCTTTGCATTGCCCATGTCGCTTAACGAATCACCAAAGGCAAGGAAATTACCGATTGTAGGCATTATTGAGTTTTGAAACACAGCAAAGGCCTGTGTGCCTTGTATCAATGAATTGTTGGATGAATCGAGGACAACGAGTGTCACATTGTAGAATGTGTCATTGTTATAGAAATGTTTTGCTTCTAATATCAGGGTTGTGACAGTTCCTGTTGCTTGGAAAGTGTCGTTCATTTGAAACACAATCTCACTAGATTCATCTTGGAGCGTCCATTCTGCTATGAGCACAACCCCATAGGGAAGATTTGACAGGTCTGCTTGAATTTCAGCGGTTTGGTTGGATAACCAACCTTGATTGGACGTGATTAATTCAATACCAATTGCTCTTCCACTTGTGGCATGAACCCCTGTGGTAGCCTGTAATAATAAGGCGGCCAGAATCAAAAACGCCCGCCGCCGCATGATTATGTGGAGCGTTCTCTAGTTGAAAGCAGTTCGCACATCAAAAAAAATTGCATCAGAGGGGATGTGGTACTACATAACTGAACACTGCAAAGAAATGAAATATGCTGCCGGCGAGAACAAATAAATGCCAAATCAGATGATTATATGCCATTTCATCTCGCTTATAGAAGAATGTACCAAACGAATAAAACAATCCTCCTGCAAGTAAAAGAGCAAACATATTCCAACCAAAATCAAGTGAATAATCATAAAGAGGTTTGATTGCAAAAAGTGCTAACCATCCCATTACAAGATAGGGGGCAGTTGAAGCATATTGAGGTAGTTCTGTTTTTGAAAATAGCAATAATATACCTACTATTGCCATAATCCAAACAGCAATCAGAATTGCACCCCCCAGCCAGCCCTTGACAATTATCAGCATAAACGGAGTATAGGTTCCTGCAATCCATAAAAAAATGCAGCCGTGGTCAACAAGTCGCATGATTCCTTTCCACTTTTCATCTCGCAGTCCATGATACAAGGCAGAGGCGGCGAAACCAAAAAATAAGCAAAGACCATACACAATAAATGATGCTGTTTTGAGCCAATGCATATTACCCGAAAAGAAAACTAATATCACTAATCCGATGATTGCTAATAATGCACCAATTGCATGAGAAATAGTATTGGCAAACTCTTCATTCGGCGAATAAAATGCATCGCCTACCTCGATATTTCTCAAAGATTCACCTCAACATTTTTTTCTAATGAAAAATCCACAATAAGTGGGGCATGATCACTTACAATCAAACCTCCTTGGCGTAATACTTCAACATGTTGCACATATTCTGCAGCCACATCATTCGCCAACACGTAATCAATACGCCATCCTCTATTTTTTTCACGGGCCTGCCCGCGATTAGACCACCATGTGTAAGGTCCTTTGATATCGCCAAAGTGCATTCTATGTAAGTCGTTCCAACCACTATTCAAAAAACGTGAAAACCACTCTCTTTCCTGAATTAAGAAGCCTGATGTTCTTCTGTTTCCGCTAGGATTCCAAATGTCATTTTCCTCATGAGCAATATTTAAATCTCCACAAAGAACAACCGCTTCATCAGACTTTGCCCACTTTTGAGCCCATAATAATAAATCTTCCAACCACTCTTCCTTGTATGCCTGTCTCTCAGGACTTGCCCCGCCATTAGGCAAGTAAATATTGATGCAATGAATGGGTCCAATATCGGTATTATGGCGGGTGTGTAAGATCCTACCTTCATTATCATCTGGGTCAATAACGCTGGGCATCCCACGCCCTATTTCTTGAATAGAGTGCTGGGATTTATCCCATGTTGAAACTCCAGAATAGCCTTTTTTTTCTGCCGGATGCCAAATTACACCTTCCATTGAAGGTGTCCAATCTTTGGGTAATTGTTCAGGTAATGCTCGTACTTCTTGTAATAATAGAACATCTGGATTCATTCTAATAATAAATTCATCAAATCCCTTACGAATAGCGGCGCGGATTCCATTTAGGTTCCAAGTGACTAGTCGCATCAAGCCTTGTAATTGGCGATATCATTTGAAGATGTTCTATTCTCAATTGTTATTCCCGAGCATAGCACCAGCCCTCAAGCCAGAATCTATCGCTGCATCAGCGAGAATGTATTTACTTTCAACAAAATCGCCAGCTAATAGCAAACCTCTATTGGCATATTCAGTGATAGTGGGGCGTTGGTCCCGAAGTAGGGCTGATGTAATCGTTATTTGTTTGCTTAATCTCCTTTTCACTACACATTCAGACCACCCTAGGGCAAAATCTTGAAGAAAAGTATCTATTTCTATTTCTGCTTCTTCAACCATCTTTGTCGTTACTTTACCAGGTGGATGCACAAGCATCATTGCAATTGAGGAAGTATCTTGATTATGTCTTACTAGTGAGAGTATATTGGAATTATGGTCAAACGAAAGACCGGTTGGAAGGAAAGTGCCGTTGAGCACTAGGTCCAATGTTGTTGCTTTTTGCCCTAATAATTTTGTGAAAACTGTTGTTTCAAGGCCGCTATTATGGATGATTTTTTGCGAGAGGTGGCTTGGAATCGCGAGAATTACATTATGGGATTCTATTTTTATATCTCCTTTAATGAATACACCTCTTACCTTTCCTTCAACAATATTTAGCCGCTCAACCTTTGCATTGGAATGAATTTCAACACCTTGGCGATCAAGAATTGCCAATAACCTCCCTACTAATTCTGCCCAACCAAATTTTACATCAAGCAAACCCCTATTCCAAATGCCTGAAAGAGATTGTTGGCTATGAAATGATAAACTTCCACAGTTTTCTAAATTTAACCAAGTGGTCATCATGGCCCAAGTTTCTAGTTCAGACTGAATGTGTGGTGGTTGGGTCATTACCCAATCTGCAAAAGACATTTCGGGGTGCTTTTTTGCTGCCTTTTTCATTAGCCGACGTAATCCCATTAACTTTACTCTTTTCTCAAAATCCAAACCTGTTGACTTAATTGAATCTGTATCTAGGGCGAGAGGTTGCCATGATTTACCTTTAAGACATTGATGGAACATTTTTGTATCAAGGCGACGCCCTTTTATCGGCACTTTACTAGATTTGTTTAAAAATATGTGGAATGGCCCACCCCATTTTAGCAAATGTGGGCCTGTATTAAAGGGGAATTCACCCATGTTAATGCTCGTCCCTCGACCACCTACTTTTTGTCCCGCTTCTAATATTGTAACGTTGTGGCCATGCCTTGATGCCTCGTATGCTGCAGCCAATCCGGCTAATCCCGAACCAACAACAACAACCTCCGCCATACCTCTGCTAAGGTGTCAATCAACATCAAATAAGCACATGGTATTTCCTTATTCAAAAGGTAAAGACTCAAGCGATTCGCCCCACTGCCTTCAATCATGCGCCACATAGAAGATGACCGCCTCCCGCATGACCGCGGTTTTATGTTGTGGCGCATGAATAAACCAACCCCGCAGTTATTGCAAAGTATTGATACTTGGTCTGAAGCATTATTATTGGATGATGATGTGACTGGACCGATCAAACCTCAAACAGAACAAGCCATTTTCACCATCATTGCAAAGGAAAATGGAATGATTGCAGGAGCGGAAATGGTAAACAGAATCATTGAAAAATACTCATCTGAAATTGATATTCTTTGGTATGTTAAGGATGGGGAGCATGCGCATAAGGGGCAAGAAATTGCAGTTATTATTGGATGCAAAAAAACCCTACTATTGTTGGAAAGGGCTTTACTAAATTGTTTAGGACAATTATCAGGAATTGCCACAAATACTGCCGCATGGATAAATGAAAGCCCAATACCTCTCGCCTGTACTCGAAAAACCGTTTGGGGGTTATTGGATAAATGGGCAGTTCACCTTGGAGGTGGACTTACTCACCGATTATCAAAAAAAGATGCCTGTATGATAAAGGAAAACGATATTTCTTCGGTGGGGGTAGAGCAAGGGGTTGCTATTGAGCAAAAAATAATTTCAATAACAAGACATCAAATTGCCGCTTTCTTTACTATTGAAGTCCGAGATATTTCAGAAGCCATAATTGCTGCGAAGGCATGGAAGGAGAGGGGAGAAACACAAAAATGTGTAATAATGCTGGATAATTTCTCACCAGCAAGAGCATTTGAAACTCATGAACTGTTAACTGCCGAGGGATTGAGGAAATATGTCCTTCTCGAAGGTAGCGGGGGGGTTGATTACTCTCAATTGCTTGAGTGGGGGGGTAAAGGAGTGGATGTTATTTCAACAAGTTTGTTAAATCGCTCAACTACTCCCTTGGATTTGTCTATGTTAGTGGAGGGTGCTTGATGGGACACGCAGCAGATCCGAGCCACCCGCGTTACAAATCCTTACTAGCAAGAGGGTTACTTGAGGAGGCGGCAAATCGAGGGATGTTGGCTGGCTCTGCACTAATTGCACATGGGAGAGGTGAGGCTTTTGATTATCTTCTTGGTGAAGAAACTAGTAATTCGGCAATGAAGGCCACTATTGAAATTGCAAAGCGATTGAAATCTGCTGAAAAGGCAGTAATTAGTTTAAATGGAAACACCGCTGCATTAGCAGGTGATGATTTACTTCGTTGTGCTGCCGTATTAGGCTGCGCTATTGAAATAAATATTTTCTACCGAACTCCAGAACGAATGAAGGCTTTGCTAAAATATATTGATGAAAGAAAGAAGTATATCCACTCACAACAACCTCCTAAAGAGTGGAAGGGTGGGGTTGATGAATGGCACACTGCGATTATGGAAGTTCCAATACTCGGTGCAGAGCCGGATGGATTAATTCCCGGCTTAAAGGGCCCAAGAGCAAAATGCCATAAAGAAGGGATTATATCGTGTGATACAATATTAGTTCCGTTGGAAGATGGAGATAGGTGTGAAGCATTAGTGGCGATGGGAAAACAAGTATTGGTTGTTGATCTAAACCCAATGTCACGAAGTGCAAAAATGGCCAGTGTCACAATTGTTGATGAGTTGTGCCGTTTTGCCAATAATCTTCTTCAACTGCTAATTGAACTAGATGAATATTCAATAGATAGTAATTGGGATAATCAGCAAATATTGCAAGATGCGCTCGATGTCATGGCAACAAATATGAAAAATGTAACAAAATGAAATTACCGTTTTCAATCATTAATTGAGATTGTTGGCTCACCTTTCCTCGGATAATCGGCATTTTATTGCCGTATTGTGCAATAATAGAGTGGCGTCGTAGAAAGGTTCTTTATCATGTGCATTTAGTTAATAACGAAAGGGATGGAAGAAAAACGAAGGTTGGATACGCTGGAAGGAGGCGGGTTTTTTCAATCCTCAATTACTTTTGATGAAGTTGAAAAGGTACCAATAGCCCGACGAAAGCGTCCCAAAAGAGGATCTTCGGATAAAAATAAGGACAACCCTTTTGACGCAAAAGGTCAAACTTCTTGCCCTGGTTGTGGGGCTGAAATTGAGAATGATGAGTTTCTTGACTGCTTAATATCCTTTGTGATTGGGGGATATGACCATTCAGTAAATGATCCAGTTAGAATTAGATTTATTCAAACATTAAGAAATGAAGTAGGCAAATTATCTCTGCCTCGGCCATCCCAGTCATGGGAATTGGAAACTGTAAATCGGATTGAAAATCAAGTTAGAATTCTAATTGAGGCAGAAGTTAGACGGCAGGAGGCAAAGACGCAGGGAGAAACTAGTGGCAATATTAGTGAAGAACAAATTAGGGAAATTGAGGTCGCGTTGATTAAACTAATTACCCCCAAAATCGAACAAAAAGTTCGCCAGCAAATAGAAGAAGAAATGTATCTAGATATCAGAGAAAGGGTGAAAGGAGATATTGAAAAGAATATGTGGTTACAATTTGAAGAGGCGTGGCGTGTGAGAAATATTGCAGAATCAGAATGATGAGGAATATTATTCCAATTGACAAGCACTCATACAATGCTAGTTCTTGCGCCAAACATGATTCTTTTTTTCCCCACACCAAAACTACGGTTGAGGTCCGTAATCCAAATTGCCACACTACCACTTTTTCTATTGAGAACATTATTCAATTATAGTTCGGACAAGATGTCCGAAATACGCTGTGATATTGAGACTCCTACTTGAGATGTAGAGGCAGTTCCCCCTAAATCATAAGTCAATTCATTTCCAAACTTAAGGTGCTCTGCAACTGCTTGATCAACCACTGCTGAAACATTTAGTAATTCTTCATTGTTGTTCTTATTCCCTAACCAACCAAGCATTTGTTGAACCGATAATATTGTTGCAATTGGATTTACTTTGTTTTGGCCGGCGTGCTTTGGAGATGAACCATGAACCGGTTCAAACATTCCATGCTTCTCGCCAATGTTTGCGCTTGAAGCCATACCCATGCCTCCTTGAAGTACACTTCCTAAATCCGTTGCAATGTCTCCAAACATGTTAGATGTCACTACAACATCAAACCACTCTGGGTTACGAATCAACCACATTGTAAAAGCGTCGATGTAAGCAAAGTCTGTATTAATTTGGGGGTAAGAAGATGATACTTCTTTAAACACCTTTCTAAACAATTGACAACCACGGGTAACATTACTTTTGTCAACGCAATGAACCAATGATTTGCCGCTGGAGTTGCCGTTTCTTTGCGAGGCTATTTCAAAACCAGCCCGGATTAATCTCTCGCTTCCATTTTGAGAAATTGGGCGCGGGTCCCATGCTACTTCCCCCTCAAGTCCTGGGAAATCCAGTTGAGGTGGTTCATAATCGCTCTTGCCATTTACCTTTAATGCTGAACGATGTAATAAGCTGTGGTAAAGCCCTTCAGTATTTTCGCGTAATATTACCATATCTACAAGCCCTGGTTGCCAATGCTGAGCGAATTTGTCATGTACTTTATGTAATACTCCTTCATACAATTTGATTGGCCTTACATTTGCATATAGTTCAAGTCCAGCCCTCAATCCTAGAATAACTTCGCCGCCGGCCAAATCTCCATTATCCAATTTAGCACCGGGCCAGCCAATAGCTCCAAGAATCAAGGCATCGGATTCGTCACGGCAAAATTCATATGAACCTTCGGCCCAAACTTTTCCGGTTTCAAGGAAATGTTGGCCGCCACAAGGGATGACCTCTTGTTCAAAACCAATATTAGTATTTTCTGAAATCGCATCGAGAACACGTTGTGCTTCAAGAACAACCTCGCGGCCGGTGCCATCGCCGGGGAGGATGGTGATTCGATGCTCTACCATAGTGCTGGGCAAAAGGCACTCCTACATGAACGCGCCCGTCCTTTTTTTTGGGTTTTTAATACTAATATTATGCAATTCTAATAATTATTGCATTTGGCAACAATAAGGGGGTGGTTTCCGATGGAGTTACTAATTTGTCTAAAATGCACTACTAAGTTGCATGATGGAAAGGAAGAAAAGGTTTCAAAAAGAGGGTAGCATTCATAGGCCCTCAATAATAGGAGTAATAATCATGAAGGATGAAAATAACCCCGGCGAAGAATCTCGGCTCGATTCTTCAAAATTACCGAAGGCGGTTCAAAGACTTGCAGATGCTATGCTTGGAATTGATCCTGCTTGGCAATTAAAAGATTGGTTACAAAATAAAGCAGAGGAAGATTTGAAATTACTTTCAGCAGATTTACAAAGGGAGACGCTACAGGCAGAACAACGTTTGCATCGTATTGAATCTTTATCACGACGCCTAGATGTTGATGTCAAAGGGGGAGATGTAGATCTTGGACAGAAAAATCTGTTTGACTGTTTTGATATTATTCAAAGAGGATTAAATATTTCGTCTGATTCGACCCCTGATAGCCCCTATTCCTCAAATGAATGCGAGGAGTTTCATCCCGCTGGGATGTTAACAAATCTACTTCCTAGTGGGGAAACTGATGACCCCTTTTTGGCAATTACTGCCCAACATGTATTATTGCAAATTGGCCGTTTGATGGAGGAAAATGTTGGCGTTGCCCCCGCTGAAGAAATATTCAATCATCTAAACGAACGACAGATTGAAGATGAGGAAATAAATGAGGCTATCAATTTCCTTTTATTGCAAGGTTCTATTATTGAAATTGATGAAGATATTTTCATTCTTGGTGATGAATGAGAAAGTCAATAAGGGCTTTTCATTAAGACAGTTTTTCGCACTGAAAGAAGCAAACTGATGTGCAATAGACGCTCTTTTAACCTCCAATAAGAATACTACTATGTTTCAAACAATAAATGAATACTCTTAATATCCACGCGGCCGTTTATCATATTATGGGATTAATGCGATCATTTTCAGCAGGTGGAGTAAGTTATTGGATTTCTTTGATAATTTGGCATGATAATATCGTGGCCCTTTGGGCTGCTATCCTCGGATTTTTTTTGGCAGAAAGAATTACTCATAGCGCCCATGAACGAAAACTATTGCATCAACACAGGATGCTCAATCGTCGCTTACTTCAGGCAAACGACACAATTCATGGAATGGATGAACAACTGATATCTACTCAAGAACAATTGATAATAAACAATGATAAACTTAGTATTGCAATTATTGAATTAGAACGAAGAGATGCTGTTGGTTCACCGGCAACTAGAGAATTAATAAAAAGGCAAGATGAAACTTTAGCAATCCAATCATCAGCCATTGCTGAAAATGCTAAATCCCATGAAAGAGCCATGGAAATGTTTTCAGTATTGGAAAGAGCGGTGGGTGCACAAAGTGAACAAGGGGGGGAAATGTTGGCCAAAATGTCACAAATAGTTGAACGCTTAGCACTTGAGCCGAGAAACACAACAGTAACAATGCAAGACTCGGTATTGGTCCAGGGAGATGAAAGAAACAGACCGCCGGTGGGCCGTCCTTCCCAGCAAAAGCAAACAGTGGGGGAAAATAATAATTATTCACATCAACCAACAATAATAGAAACAGGTGCGGCATTTACTACCATGATTAACCCCCAAGAAGGTATTTCTGAAAGTGACAAGAGAAAGTTGAATTCGTTATTGCAGACATTACTTTAAACCAATAACTATCTATGTAAGCCCCCTTTACCGAGTTTGAATGTTATCTGGTGACTTACCAAGTCAAATTCGGCAACGAGAAGAAGAACTTTCAAATTATAGGGATGTATTGCTAACTGCAATTGTAGTCTCAGCTTGTCTGACCATTATTGGAATTTTTTGGCGCGCAGGGGAGCCTTCACTGCCTCTCACTTTGTTAGGACTCAGTTGCCTCATTCTTTTTTCACTACTATTGAGTATTGCAAAAAACAGTCACACAACCTGGATTCATGAAAAATTGGCTGAATTGGATATAGAATGGCATTCGGGCTCAAAAGATGAATTAGAAAACTTACTCGGTGAAATTGAACAATATCGCGGAAAAATAATGGAAAAAGAAACCGTAGGGGATTCTGGAGGGCAAAGGTATCGAACTAGAGGTAAGGATGAGAAAGGCCCTGATTGGGGGAGGAGTGATTCGGCTCTTTCGGGGAAAATGCCTCGACGAGATGGCCTAAAGGGATCGAAGATCTATGACAATCTAGAAGGCCCACTTACTGAAAATGAAAAATTAATGCATCAATTTGATATTCGTAATGCAACTGAAGCACAAAAACGTTGGTTAAGAGAAGAAGAAAAGGATTTGGATATTATCGAAGCAGGAGTTGACAATCTCGGAGATTTGCTGAAAAGTGGATTTTTTGAAAAAGGGGTTGGCCTAGATGAGGAAGGGCAAGAAGAAGAAAAGAAATGATTACTTTTAATTATTATTTGTATATTTTAATGGCCTTTTTGAGTGGGTGGGTTCAAAAGAGGGAAGTTGGGCCAATTGATTATGGCGGTAATCAACTTAACCGAGGCTGAATTTGCGAATACTATTGAGAATAATGAATTGGTCATCCTTGATTTTTGGGCCGAATGGTGTGGGCCGTGTAAGGCATATGGGCCGGTCTATGAGCGTGTTTCGAATGAATTTCCAGATGTTGTTTTTGCAAAAATAAATACTGAAGAAGAACAAGCACTTTCCGGTGCTTTTAATGTTCGTTCAATTCCTACGACCATGGCGTTTAAGGAAAGCATTGGAGTATTTACTCAACCCGGCGCACTACCCGAAGAGGCTCTTAGAGACCTTGTTTCACAATTGCTAAAACTCAACATGGATGAAGTTAGAGTTGAAATTGAAGCTGATACGAATAAAGATAATTAATAGTTGGACTTAATAACTGCTCTGTGGGCAATAATTCAACAATATTCATAGAGAGTATGAAAAAGAAGCCACCCCCGCACCTTAACTGGGGAATGGTATGCAAGTCAAGGCGATATTAGTTGCTGGTGGGCATGGGTGTCGCCTATACCCCTTTACAAGGTACACCCATAAAACTCTCTTACCTTTGCACCGTAGGCCTGTTATTGATTATGCATTAGGAACTATTCGCCGTGCTGGAATAACCGATATTACGATTATTGGAAACCGGTTTATTGGCCAAATTGCGCAACATGTAGGGACTGGATTGCCTGGCGAGAACATTCACTATGTTATAGAAGAAGAACCAAGGGGAGTGAAATATGCTCTTGACTTGGCGCGCTCTCATGTCAAAAATTGCCGTATTATGGTATATTTTTCAGATAATATTACTACTGCAAATATGGATGCTGAGGTAGAACATTTTCGTTCAAGTGAAGCGCCCCCTGGTTGTGTATTGCTGGGTAGAGAGGTTGAAGATCCAGAAAGATTTGGAGTTGGTGTTTTTGATGAGGATGGGAATCTTTCCAATATTATAGAAAAACCAGATGTGGCTCCAAGTAAAATGGCAATTGGAGGAATATATCTCTATGATGAACGCTTTTGGGATATTTTCGACTCGATGGAAAAAGAGTTTGGTGAAAAGGTTACAATTTCTGACGTCAACAAAAAATATATTGATTTGGGTTGCGCTCAATTGAAAGACCTTGGTCAAGAAGTTTGGATTGATTGTGGAACGCCTGATGCTCTACAAGAAGGAGCGGTTTTGGCGAAATTGGGTGTGCTTAACTGTGAGCCATGTAATATTCGAGAAGGAGATGCTGTCGCCTTTTTCAAGGACTAATGCTGAGGTGATTGTGTGAAAGTAGGAATTATTGGGGCGGGAATTGTAGGCGGAGCGATTGAACATTGGTTTGGCCCAAAGCATGAATTATTTATTCATGACCCAGTAAGAGGGACAACTCTGCAAGAAGTAACTGAAAATGTGGATATGGCATATATTGCAGTCCCAACCCCACCTCATCCGGAAACCGGCGCATGTGATACGAGAATCGTTGAAGGTATTTTGGATGAATTGCCGAATGGTTTTAGTGCGGTAATAAAATCCACTGTAGTGCCGGGTACAACACAATCCTATCATCAAAAATACCCTCATTTGAAAATAGCATATTCGCCAGAATTTTTAGTTGAGCGAAGGCACCTTGAAGATTTTGGCAATCAGGATATTTTAGTTTGTGGCACCCACCATGCAGATTTGGCTGAGCGCGTATTTCAACAACACCGTGAAGCAGGAGTAATGAATAGAGACCAATGTTTTCAAGTGACTCCTACTCAGGCAGAATTAGTAAAATATTCAAAGAATACATTTTACGCAGTGAAAGTAATTTTTGCGAACCAGATGTATGACATTTGTCGAGCAATGGGCGAGGATTGGGCGGCTATAAGGGAAATAATCACTGCCGAACAAGCACAACCAATTGGCCCTAGTCACTTAGATCCAATATTTGGACTAAATCGTGGTTTTGGTGGAAAATGTCTACCAAAGGACTCTAATGCATTGCGAGTTCTTGCTGATGATTTAGGTGTCAAGTATGAATGGATGGATGCTTTGCAGAATGACAATGACAAACTTCGTAATATCCTAACTGGGAAGCCCAGTGATGTTGAAACTCAAGATGACTAAATTATTGAATTATTTGTTTATACAATGCTCAATGAAGAAAGGGCCAATATTGAAAATA
>LWDU01033651.1_pt1 | contig 34538 bp, 37 predicted proteins | sample 727161 | NCBI WGS metagenome assembly LWDU01 (sample SAMN04566230, study PRJNA314399) | hydrothermal vent metagenome | isolation source: deep sea hydrothermal plume seawater | place: Mexico: Gulf of California, Guaymas Basin | collected 2004-07-11 | reverse complement strand
CATGATAAGCAGTTAATTTTTTTTCTTCTTCTGTCATTACCATAGATCTTCTTTCGGCACCCATCATAACTTTATCCTTAGCTTCTTCAAATTCAGCATACGTTACTATTCTTTTGTTTTTTCTTGCTGCTAGTAAAGCTGCTTCATTAACTAAGTTTGCTAAATCTGCACCTGAAAAACCAGGCGTTCCTCTTGCTACAGTTCTTAAATTAATATCTGGAGTCATTGATATTTTTTTAACATGAACTTTTAAAATTTTTTCTCTACCAAGAATGTCAGGAAGTGGCACGACCACCTGTCTATCAAATCTTCCTGGTCTTAAAAGAGCAGGATCTAAAACATCTGGTCTGTTAGTTGCTGCAATTATTATTACTCCTTCATTAGTGTCAAAACCATCCATCTCTACTAACAATTGATTTAAAGTTTGTTCTCTCTCATCATTGCCGCCACCTAATCCAGCTCCTCGACTTCTTCCAACGGCATCTATTTCGTCTATAAAAATTATACATGGAGAATGTTTTTTTCCTTGTTCAAACATATCTCTAACTCTTGAAGCACCAACTCCAACAAACATTTCAACAAAGTCTGATCCTGAAATAGTAAAGAATGGAACACCTGCTTCTCCAGCTATAGCCCTTGCTAGTAAAGTTTTACCAGTACCTGGAGCTCCTACCAATAAACATCCTCTTGGTATTTTTCCCCCAAGCCGACTAAATTTTTTTGGATCTTTTAAAAATTCGACAACTTCTTCAACTTCTTCTTTTGCTTCTTCAATACCAGCTACATCATTAAAAGTTACCTTGTCTTTTAATTCACTCATCAATTTCGCTTTTGATCTACCAAAACCCATAGCACCACCTTTACCGCCTTGCATTTGTCTCATAAAGAAAATCCAGACTGCAATTAATAACAACATTGGAAACCATGATAAAAACACTCCAAACAATGAAGGCATTTTTTCTTCTAAAGGTGCAGCTGAAATACTTACACCTCTGTTAGTAAGCTTCTCAATTAAGTTAGGATCATTAGGTGAGTAGGTTGAAAATCTACTTCCGTTAGATAAAATTCCATGAATATTATTTCCTTGGATTTGAACTTCGACAACTCTACCATTGTCAACTTCTGATAAAAATTCAGAAAATATTATTGTATCTTTTTTGTTAATCGATCTTTGTGGATGCTTGAACATATTGTATAAGCCAATAGTTAAAAAAACTATTACACCCCACATCGCTAAATTTTTTAAATTCATATGATTAAGATAAGAATTATTATTAATTAAACAAGTATCATTTTACAACAATATTGCGTTTCAAAGTTAGTTTTCATTAGAAATTAAGACGGTTTCGTTAACTTTTTCAATGTAACACCCGCCAAGAGTCAATTTTTTAATCTTATTAGATTTAATATTATAAATTACATTTAAAATACTTTTTCCTCTTGGTGAATAGTATCTGTCACTAACTAATTTTAAAATTGAAGAAATACTTCTAAAAATTACTTCTTCAGATTGATTAAAAAAAAATTTATTCAAAATATAAATATTTTTTTGTTTAATAAATTTTGCATTATCTTGAATATTTTTTTCTACATAAAAATTTATTGCACTATCTGCAGATTTAAGATTTTTAATTGTTAAGTCTAATTTTTTTTTATCAAACCCTTCTTTGTTTAACTCAAAAATAAGTTTTCTTATTCTGCTTCTTTGAAAAAGAAAATTTTTATTAGATGGATCTTCAATAAAAAATTGAAAAACGTTTTTAGAAATATAAATTAGATCTTTTTTTTCAAAATCGATCAGTGGTCTTAAAATTAAAATATTATTTTCTTTTTTTTTAACGATTTCGCCGAAAGATGAAAGTCCTTTTAATCCACTGCCTCTTAAAAGCCTTATAAAAAAATTTTCATATAGGTCGTCGATATGATGCCCTATTAAAAGTTGATTAATATTTTTTTTTTTACAGGCATTTTTTAAAAGATCATACCTATTATTTCTAGCAATTCCCTGAATATTGGAATGAGGTTTCTTGCCTTTCCACTTTAAAATCTTACAATCAATATCGAATTTCCTTAAAAATAATTTAACTAGTTTAGCTTCCTTTGAAGAATTTTTCCTTAGCTTATGATCTACAATAAAAAATTTAGCCTCTAATTTATTTATTAATGAATAACATTTTGTTAAAAATGCCAAAGCTAGGCTGTCAGGACCTCCTGAAACAGCTACGCCAATTTTAATTTTTTTCTTACCATTTTTTTCTAAATAATTTTTAAATTTCTTAAAAATTTTATTAATCTTTTTATTTTTTAAATGATTAAGAAGTAATTTATGTATTATCTTTTTTGCACTCAAACTTTTTTTCTTCATATTTTGCTTTTTGAAGAACAGATTGATTTGCTTGTGGATATTGCTCTTTAACACCAGAGATCATTAAGCAACCTTGATCTTTTTCTCCTATTTGAACTAATGATACACCAAGTTTTAATAAATTTATAGGAGCCTTATTGCTCTTTGGATATTTTTGATATCCTTCCAAATAGGCTGAAGCAGCATCAGTATATAGTTCCCTAATTCTAAAAGTTTCTGCATACCAGTATTGTGCGTTCCCTGCTAATTGATGTTCTGAATTAGTGATGACAAATTCTCTAAAAGCTCTTTCTGCAGTATTATAATCACCTACTTTCAAAAAACTTGTTGCAAATTCATATTGTTTTTCTGGTGTTTCGTTTGGTAAAATTTTTTCTTCTGTTTGAACAACTTCGCTCACAACTGTACTTGTTGTATCCACTGATTGAGTTTGTTGTGTTGTTTCATTTGTAGCTGTATCTTTATAAGAAATTGAACCTAAGTCTTGTGGTTCTGAAGATCCTGGTAAAGTTTTGCTTTCACCTTCTTTTGGTTTTAAGACTAATTCTTTGGAATCTTCTAATTGTTGAAACCTCATTTGATTATCAGCTTGAACTTTTGATAATCTACTTGATAGTTTATCTAATTTAAAATTAATTGATTCAAACTTATTAGTTAATTCTTTAAATTGACCTTCAATTTCAGATAATTTTAGTAAATGCCGTGTTAAAACATCTTCGGTATTTTGATCAAATTCTACTGTGGAGCTTGAAATAACAGAATCAGAATCTGAATAAACAGCTTTTTCAAGAGTTTTTAAATCTTTTTGAATTATTTCAAGAATTTCCAAAACATTTTGATCCTCTGAAAAAGAGTTTTGAGTAAATAATAAGAAAAATAAAAAAAATGTGATTGTTATTTTTTTTTTAAAACTAATCATTCAAATACTTCTAATGATAATGATGGCAAAAAAAAGACCCTAGGCACTTTCATGCCAGGGTCTTTTATAATATTTTAATTTAATTAGCTTTAACTGTAACTGATCTTCTGTTTTTTGACCAAGACAATGGATTTGATCCTGAATCAACGGGTCTTTCTTTTCCATAGCTAATTACTGAAATTCTACTAGCAGAAACTCCATATGTCATTAGATAATCTTTTGCTGAATTAGCTCTTCTCTCACCTAATGCTAAGTTATATTCTCTAGTTCCCCGTTCGTCTGCATGTCCTTCTAACACAACATTTATTCCTGAATTTTCTCTTAACCAAGTTGCCTGTTTTCTAAGAGTTTCTCTTGAACGAGTTGTTAAAATTGATTCATTTGTTGCAAAGAAAACTCTATCTGGAACACCCGATGCTAAGTATTCAATTGTATCTGTCCCAGTATAAACATCGCCTTGCATTTGTCCTGTTGTAGAAACTTTTTTCGTAGTAGCACAGGCCGTTAAAATTAAACTTGCCATAAGTACTAATAAAATATTTTTAAAAATTTTGCTCAAAGTCATTAATGCTCCTTAAGTTGAATAATGTAAGTTATTCACAACTAAATAGATGTTTCAAGGTAAAAAATCAACTTATTTAATTATTTCACCATTAATTGCTTAATAAAGATGACCAGGATGGGTCTGAAGCGTCAGTTTTTGTAGGAACTTGTCTCTCATTATAGCCTGTTAAATCAATAGACCATAATTTTGCTGAAAATCCTTCTCCTCTTTCGTCTGTTTTAGTCTCCCTATAAAAAACCAAAACTCTTCCATTTGGTGACCATGAAGGAGCTTCTTGATAAAAATTTTCGGTTAATAATCTTTCTCCCGAGCCATCGATTCTCATAACTCCTATGTAAAATTTTCCTTTATGTAATTTTGTAAAAGCAATTAGATCACCTCTGGGAGACCATACTGGTGTTCCATATAAACCTCTACCAAATGAAATTCTTTTAACGTTAGAACCATCACTTTTCATAACATAAATCTGCTGGTAACCACTTCTATCTGAATTAAAACAAATATACTTTCCATTTGGTGAATAAGAAGGCGAAGTATCAATAGAAGGATGATTTGTAATACGTTCAACAATTCTATTTTCTAAATCCATTGTATAAATATCAGAGTTTCCATCTGAAGCAAAACTCATAATTATTTTTTTTCCATCTGGTGAAAATCGTGGAGCAAACGTCATTCCTGCAAAATCTCCTACAACTTCTTGAATACCTGTTTCAATATCTAAAAGATAAACTCTTGGTAAATTTCTAAAATAAGATAAATAAGTTATCATTTGATTGGTAGGATTAAATCTTGGAGTTAAAACTAATTCATTTCCAAGCGTTAAATATTTTACATTAAAACCATCTTGATCCATTATTGCTAATTTTTTTATTCTTTTTGTTTTGGGTCCTTCTTCTGCAACATATATAATTCTTGTATCAAAATACCCTTTTTCACCAGTTAAGCGTTCATAAACTTTATCAGTAATAATATGTCCTACTCTTCTCCAATTTGTTGGCACCGTCGTAAATGCAATTGCAAGCATTTCTTTTGCTGCCAAAACATCCCATAATCTAAATTCAACTCTTAAATTTTCATTAATAATTTCTACTCTTCCTGTGATTAAAGCTTGTGCTTTTATTAATTTCCAATCTTCAAATCTTGGTTTAAAATGAGCAATGTCAGGTTTTTGTAAAAATGCATCTTTTGCAAGTGGATTAAAAAGTCCTGTTTGTTTTAAATTATTTTCAACTACTAATGATATTTCTGATCCGATGTCTTTTATTTTTAAAATTTTTTCAACTTCAACTAGTGATTTTTTATCTGATGCTAATGGCGAGACAGCCACTGGAAGAGGGCTTAAATTTCCCCTGGTAATATCTACCTCTATTAAAGCATGAGCTTTAAATTGAATTAACAATAGTATTAATAAAGTTCTTAAAAGTTTCAAATTTTTATCCTTCCAACATTTCTCTCGCATCAAAATTTAACTGCAAATCTTTCCACCTTTCATAGCCTGTTGTTGGCACTCTTAATGGTTGACACAGTCTTATTGCTCTTAAAGCGCTCTCAGCTAGCACTTTATAAAAACTTTGTCCAGGTTTATTCATTCTTACATGATCTAATATTTCAGATTTTATTACTGATCCATCGGGTTTTAATTTAAGTTTAATACGAACTAGTAAATTTTCATTATAAGGCAATCCTAGTGGAATACTCCAACATCCAAAAATTTGTGCTTTCAATGCGTCTTCTTCACTTAATGAAAGTCCTGTTCTTTCAACATTTCTATCCTGAGATTGAGTAATTTTGTCAGTTGTTTGAATTGTTTTTGCATACTCTTCTTTAGATTTATCAATTAATGCGGCTATATTAGTCGGATCAAATAATTCTTTTTTTTCAAATTCAGAAACTTGCTTAACTTCTGTTTCAATTTTTTCTGGATTTTGTTTTTTTTCCTCTATTTTTTTCACTTTTTTATTTTTTTCATTTGGAAGGGGTACAGCTTTAGGTTTTTCTTTTTTTATTTTTTTTGGTGGAGCTTGTTCTGAAACTATTCTCTCTTTTTCTTTTTTTTTAATTTTTTCAATAATTTTTTTTGCCTTTGGGGCAAATGGAATGTTTGTTTTTTCGCTAATTTGAATTAATTCAATAGAGATAATTGGCGGAAGATCAATGGGTGTTTTTGCTATAAAAGGCAAGCTTAATGTTGCAATTATAATTATTATTAAATGAAAGCCAGATGAAATAATAATATTTCTAGTCACTTTTATTATCTTTCTTTATAAGGCTCAGAAATTAATGCAACTTTTGTAAATCCTGAACCAGATAGCATGCCCATTATTTCCAAAACCCTTCCATAATTAATTGTTTTATCTCCTCTTACATAAATTCTTGTATCGGTTCTATTTTTTGAAACTGCTAATATTTTTGCAATAACTTTTTCATAACCCACTTTGGATTCTTGTATAAAAATTTCACCTTTTGAATTAATAGTGAGAGTTAAAGGTTCCTGTTCGTCTGGAAGAGAATCTGCTGAACTTTCAGGTAAATCTACTTGTACTCCTACTGTTAATAATGGAGCTGTTACCATAAATATTATTAATAAAACTAACATAACATCAACAAAGGGTGTTACATTGATTTCGCTCATAGGTTCTCTTGATGAACGTTTTAATTTAAAAGCCATTACTAAATAATTGATAAAAATCTTTTCGAGAAATTTTCTAATTTTTGAGAATATTTTTTTGAATCACTGGTAAATTTATTAAATGCAACAACTGCTGGAATTGCAGCTAAAAGACCTAATGCAGTTGCAAACAATGCTTCAGCAATTCCTGGTGCAACGATTGCTAAACTTGTATTCCTTGAAATTGCGATTGATTGAAAAGAATTCATGATTCCCCATACTGTTCCAAATAATCCAATAAAAGGTGCTGTCGATCCTACTGTTGCAAGAAATGTATATTTTTTCTCAATTTTTTCCATTTGTTGTCCAATATTTATTTCTAACATATTGGACATTTTTTCATCAAGGGTAGAACTTTTTTTATATTTTAGTAGTACTTGCATTGAACTTTTAAATACATTTGTCATTGGATCTTCAACGTTCGTTGGTAGGTTGCTGTAAAAAGATTCTGCTGATTTAGATTTCCAAAACTTATTTTCAAAATCTTGACTACTTGAATTAATTTTCTTAAATAATCTCATTTTTTCAAAAATAATTGCCCATGAATAAATTGAACTCACAATTAAAATAATTATTACACTTTTTACTATAATGTCTGCTCGAATAAACAATTGTGATATCGAAAAATCTGTACTGCTGGCTAAACCAACTGCTTGTGAAGTAATATCTGCTTCCATTATGAATAATTCACATTAAAATGTGTCATGAATTTGTCTTTATTTTAACTGTCTAGTCCTCAAATTTATAAGTTTCATAGAAAAAACTAGAAATTAAGATGGCATCAGCTTTGTTTGAATCTTTTTTTCTAGATAATTGTGCTGAAAAATGTGGAAATATCTCTATTGCTTTAGTTCTACTTGCATCTTTTTCAGAGTTTATAAGATTAAAATATTTTTTCCATTTAGCCGGCCTTACAAAATACATTGGTATTTGCATAGCAGCACATATACCTTTTAAAACTCCAAATGATTGTCCAAAATTAAACATACTAGTTACACCTTGGCCTGGCATTGCTGCAACTTGTTCTATAATTACTTTAATATCTTTTTTTTCAAGATTTTTTATTCTTTTAGAAATTTCATGATAAATTTGAGCGCCATTAACTTGTCTTTTATTTTTTTTTCCTTCTGCCATATTAGGCATTTCTACAACATCAATAATTTTTCCATCCTCAAAAAAACATATTGAACCTGTGATTCCTGGATCAATTCCAATAATAAGCATTAATTACTTCCAAATTTTAAGTTTGTATAAACATGCTGAACATCATCATCACTCTCTAGTGTTTCCAAAAATTGTGTGGCATTTTCTATTTGCTCTCCATTAACTTCAACATTATTAGTCGGTATCCATTCTATTTCTGTAGAAATAAAATTTTGGATTTTCGACTCTAATTTATTTTTTATATTGTATATTTCACTCTTTTCACAATGAATTTCATGAAAATTCTTATTTGAAATACATTCGTTTGCACCAGCTTCTATTGCAAGTTCAAAAACTTTTTCGTCTGATATTTCTTTTTTATCTATTTTAATAACACCCAGCTGATTAAAATTATGAGACGCTGAGCCTTGCGCCCCTAAATTTCCTCCATTTTTTTGAAAAATAGTTCTTATGTTTGAAGCTGTTCTATTTTTATTATCTGTTAAAGATTCAACAATGACTGCTATCTTATTTGGACCAAATCCTTCGTATCTTAAACTTTCAAAATTCGCTTCTGTATTAACTGACGATTTATCGATAGCCCTTTCTATGTTATCTCTTGGCATATTTTCTGCTCTTGCCGCTTGAATAGCAGATCTTAATCTTGAATTCATATCGGGATCCTTATCGCCTAATTTTGCAGCAACAGTAATTTCTCTTGATAGTTTAGAAAAAATTTTTGATTTTTGTTTATCAGCTTTACCTTTTTTGTGTTTAATTCCTGCCCAATGAGAATGTCCTGCCATATTTAATGTGAATTTTTTAAATCACCTCCAAATATAAATTGATTTATATTTGTTGCAAGACCGGTTTCTACGTTGCATTCAATAATCGATCCACACAAACTCGCTTCACCAGTTGCCGGGAAATGTTTTAGAGAACTTTTTTTTAAAAACCTATTTATTGAATTCTCTTTATTCATTCCTATTACTGAATTATAATCACCACACATACCTGCGTCTGTTTGATAGGCTGTACCTTTTTTTAAAATCATTGTATCTGAAGTTGGTACATGTGTATGAGTGCCAATCACTAAAGTAGCTTCCCCATCAAAAAAATGTCCCATTGCCATTTTTTCACTTGTTATTTCTCCATGAAAATCAACAACTAAAAAATCGTAATCTTTTTTCAATTTATTATTTGAAATAAATTTTTGTGCAGTTTCAAAAACGTCATCGCATTTCTTCATAAAAATATTGCCCATTAAATTGAGCACACCAACTTTCAATCCATTTTTTGTTTTGTAAATTCCAAAACCTTTGCCCGGAGAAACCTGTGTCAAATTTTCAGGTCTTAAAAGTTTATTTTCTTTTTCAATATGTTTGCTAGTTTCTTTTTGATCCCACACATGGTTGCCTGTAGTGATCACATTAACTCCACAATCAAATAAATTATTGGTAATTTCTTCAGTAATACCCACTCCTTCTTTGGCTGCATTTTCTCCATTAACAATAACAAAATCAATTTTATTTTGTGTAATTTTTTCTGGTAAATATTTTTTAACAGCATTGCAACCGGACTCACCTACTATGTCGCCTAAAAAAAGAATTTTCATTGTAAAACATTTTTATTTGTTATTATATAATCTAATTTTTGATCATACTTTGAAACTGGTATAGAAAATAATTCTTGAAAATCAAAAGCCAATCCTATTGTTATGATTTTTTTCTTTTTTTTTATAGACTGTATAAGTCGATCATAATATCCAGCACCATAACCCAATCGATTTAAATTTTTATCAAAAGCTACTAATGGAACTAATATGATATCTGGACAAACAACTTTTCCTATACTTGGTTCTGGTATTCCATATTGATTAATAACGAAAGGCTCATTTAGTGAACATTTAATAAAGTTCATTTTAAAATTGTTCTTAATAGCTGGTAATGAGATCTTAATTTTTTTTTTCTCAAATTGTCTAAGAATATCTAAATCGCCTATCTCATGATTTACTGGATAATAACCTCCAATAATTTTTTTTCTCAAATCAGTTATTTTGTTTAATAGCTTGTAAACATTGTTAAATTTAATCTGGACATTGTTTGTATTTCTATTTTTTCTAATTTTTATAATTTTTTTTCTGATTTTAGATTTTAACACGACTTATTACTGAATTTGATTGTTTAAATTTGTTTTTTGAATGAAATTTTCAATCTTATCAGCTGCATCATCAATTATTTTTTCGTAAACTTCTTTATTCTTTTCTATTTCTTCTTTAAAGTTTGTTTGATTGTCCGTTAACGCTTTAATTTCCTTTTCTTTGATATCTTTGTATTCATAAACTAAAGATTTTAACTCCTTAAAATTATTAGACAAATCATTTAACTCTTTTTTTTTTTCATCAATTTTTTTCTTTGTTTCAAAATATTCATCCATTATTTTAATAGAGGTAATAAGTAACAATTTATTCTCGCCAATATTACCTAATTCAGATTTTAAATGAGAAAATTTTTTATTTAGATGTTCTGATAACTCTCCAAGATGCTCTTCTTGTCCATCATCGCACGATAAAAGGAATTCTTTTCCATTAAAATTAATATTTACATTTGCCATTTATCAATTTCCTCAAGCAGAGTATCTGTTTCCTGATTTAATTCATCTATTTTCTCAGAAAACTCGTTCGCTTTTGATTGTTCATTATTTTTTCGTTTTTTATAGTTATCTAGCTCTTGTTTAATTTTTTCATGTTCCTTAATAAGTTCTTCGTATTTATTTATTATTTCTTTCTTTTCAATTTCTAATTGATTTTTTTGATTATTTAAATGTTGTAAATTTTCTTTAAGATTTGTGTTTAAGTTTAAACTTATTAATTTGTTTAATACCGTATCAAGTTTTTTTTCTTTTTCACTCTGAGTTTTCATATATATATACTTATATTATAAAATTGAATCTTCTTAGTCTAGATAGGATAGTATTTGAACAAACAAAATAGAGATTTAGCAAACGCAATTAGATTTTTATCAATTGATGCAGTTGAAAAGGCTAACTCTGGTCATCCTGGTATGCCGATGGGAATGGCTGATGTTGCCACCATACTATTTAAATACTACCTTAAGTTTAACCCAAAAAATCCAAACTGGACGAATAGAGATAGGTTTGTTTTGTCAGCAGGTCATGGATCAATGCTTCTTTACTCACTGTTGTATTTAACTGGCTACCAAAGCATATCTTTAAATGATATTAAGAATTTTCGACAATTAAATTCTATTTGTGCTGGACATCCAGAATATGAAAAAAATACTGGAATTGAAACTACTACTGGTCCGTTAGGGCAAGGTATTGCAAATGCAGTTGGTTTTGCTTTGGCAGAAGAAATTTTAAAAAAAAGATTTGGCAAAGATATTTTTGATCATAAAACTTATGTTGTAGCAGGAGATGGTTGTTTAATGGAAGGCATTAGTCATGAAGCTCTAAGTCTTGCAGGACATTTAAAGCTAAAAAATTTAGTAATGCTATTTGATAATAATTCTATTTCAATTGACGGTCCTACTAGTCTTGCAGTATCTGACAATTTTAAAAAAAGATTTGAAAGTTATGGATGGAATTATATTGGAATTAATGGTCACAACGAAAAACAAATATTTAAGACTCTTAAAAAAGTCCAAAAGGCAAAAAAACCTACGGTTATATCGTGTAAAACCACAATAGGTTATGGCTCACCAAATAAATCTGGAACTGCTTCTGCTCACGGAAGTCCTTTAGGTAAAGAAGAAATAAATTTAGTTAGAAAAAAATTAAAATGGAAACATGAACCTTTTAAAATACCTGAAAAAATTTTAAAGGAATGGAGAAAGGTTGGCAACAAAGGTTTAAAAGAAGAAATGAAGTGGAAAAAAAATTATAATAAAAAAAAAAATGTTATAGAAAAAACTTTTTCAAATAAATTTGAAAACATTTTTGAAATTGAAAAGCAAAAGGTAATTAAAAATTTAGAAACGCTTGCGACAAGAAAATCTTCAGAAAAAATTTTAACTATTTTGACTGAAACAAATAGTAATATTATTGGGGGCTCTGCAGATCTGTCAGGTTCAAACAATACCAAAACAAATAATCACAAAATAATTAAACCTGGTGACTTTAAAGGTAATTATATTCATTATGGAGTAAGAGAACATGCAATGTGTGGCATAATGAGTGGTCTGGCCCTGCATAGTAGTTTAATACCTTATGGCGGAACTTTTCTTATTTTTAGTGATTATAGCAAACCCTCTATGCGTCTAGCTGCATTTATGAAACAAAGAGTCGTATATGTGATGTCTCATGACTCAATTGGTCTTGGTGAAGATGGACCTACTCACCAACCTGTAGAACAATTATCTCATTTAAGATCTATTCCTAATTTAAATGTTTTTAGACCCGCCGACACAACAGAAACTTTAGAGTGTTGGCAAATAGCTTTGAATAGTTTGAATTCTCCAAGTGTCCTTGCTTTAACCAGGCAAAAAATTAATCCTATCAGGAAAGAATTTATAAAAGAAAATAAATGTTCTTTTGGAGCTTATGAACTATCAAGAACAAATCAAGAAATTGGAATAACTATATTTGCTAGTGGTTCCGAAGTTAATTTAGCTCTTGAAGTTAGTCATAAATTAGCCACAGAAAATATCTATTCAAAGGTTATATCTGTGCCTTGCCAAGAGTTATTCGAAAAACAATTGACAAATTACAAAGAAAAAATTTTAAATGAAACAAAATTTAAAATATCAATTGAAGCTGGATCAACAGATTGCTGGAGAAAATATGTTGGTGAAAAAGGATTGACATTTGGAATTAATGATTTTGGTAAAAGCGCTCCTTATAAGGAAATATATAAACATTTTGGATTAACAAGTGAAATTATTGCCCAAAAAACAAAGAAAATGATAAAAAAATAAATATGTCTATAAAAATTGGAATTAATGGTTTGGGTAGAATTGGTAGAATGGTCATTAGGTCTCTTGTTGAAAATAAAAATAAAAACATAGAAATTAGACATATAAACAATAGAACTAATTCTGAAACTAGTAGCCTGTTATTAAAATATGACTCTGTTCATGGAAAGTTTAATTCGAATATTAATTACAATAAAAATAATTTAATAATAAGTAAAAAAAAAATATCATTTTCTCAAGAAACTGAGTTAAGCAAAATTAATTGGAAAAAATATGGTGTAGATATAGTTCTAGAATGTACTGGAAAATATAATTCAAAAGAAAAATGTATCCAGCATATAAAAAATGGAGCAAAAAAAGTGATTGTTTCGGCCCCTTGTAAAAATGCCGATAAAACTATTGTTTATGGCGTGAACCACAAAACCATAAATAAAAACGATTTAATAATTTCTGCGGCTTCTTGCACTACAAATTGCTTTGCGCCAGTTGCATTTGTAATTAACAAAGAATTCAAAATAGAAAAAGGTTTTATGACCACTATTCATTCTTATACAGCTGACCAAAGATTATTAGATAATTCTCACAAAGATCCAAGACGTGCTAGATCTGCTGGACAATCAATTGTTCCAACTTCTACTGGTGCATCAAAAGCACTTGGGGAAATTATTCCAGAATTAAAAGGGAAACTTGACGGTCTTGCACTGAGAGTTCCAACGCCAAATGTTTCATTGGTAGATTTTGTTTTCAATTCTAAAAATAAATTATCTGTTAAAAAAATTAATGACTCTTTTATAAAAGCATCAAATAAAGAATTAAAAAATGTTCTTGATACAACTAATGAAAGATTGGTTTCGGTTGATTTCAACCACAACCCCAATTCAGCTATCATAGATTTATCTCTAACTAGCGTTGTGGGTGATAATATGGGTAAAGTTTCTGCTTGGTACGATAATGAATGGGGTTTTGCTTCAAGAATGAATGATTTAGTTGAATATATTCATAAAGTTTAAATTTTAATGAATAATATTTCAGATCAAAATTTAATATTACAAGGTAAAAAAGTATTACTAAGAGTTGATTTGAACGTTCCAATGAAAAATGGAGCGATAACAGAAACTTCAAGAATAGAAAAAATATTACCAACAATAAAATTATTAATAGAAAAAAAAGCTAAAATAATTATATTGTCTCATATTGGTCGTCCAAAAGGAAAAGTGGTGAGTGAAATGTCTTTAGAGCCTATTTCAAAAAAACTATCACAATATTTAAATAAAGAAGTTTTATTTAATAAAAATAAAATTAATGAAAATACCATTTCTGAAATAAATAAAGTTTCTAATGGTTCTATTATGATGTTAGAAAATATTCGTTTCAATGAAGGAGAAGAAACTAATGACAAAGAATTTTCAAAAAAAATTTCAACTCTAGGTGATATATATGTCAATGATGCATTTTCTTGTTCTCATAGAGCTCATGCTTCAATTGATGGAATTACAAAATATCTCCCTTCATATTTTGGCTTGCAAATTACTGAAGAAATCAACGCGCTTAAAAAAATAACTTCAGAAATAAAAAATCCAATAACGCTTATCATTGGAGGTTCAAAAATTTCAACTAAAATTAAAATTATCAAAAATTTAATAAAAAAATTTGATAATATAATTATTGTTGGAGGAATGGCTAATACAATGCTAAAACACACCGGTTCAAATATAGGAAAATCAATTTATGAACATGATTGTGAAAACTTAATAAAAGAAATTTTAGAAAAATCTAAATTACATAATTGTCAAATTAATTGTCCAATAGATGTTGTTGTTGCAAAAAACTTGGATGGACCAGGAAAAAATAAGGATATTAAAAAAATAGAAGAAGATGATATAATATTAGATATTGGGTCAAAAACAATTTTGTCTATTAAAGAAATAATTAATAATTCAAATACTGTGTTATGGAATGGTCCTGCTGGATATTTTGAAAATCCAAATTTTGAAAATGGTACAAAAAAAATTTTAGAAATAATTAAAGAAAAAAACACAAAGAGTAAAATTTTTTCTGTAGCAGGAGGAGGAGAAACGGTTGCAGCTATAAATAAATTTAATAATTTAAATTCATTTACATTTGTTTCAACTGCTGGTGGAGCCTTTTTAGAATTTCTTGAAGGCAAAACTTTACCTGGTATAAAAGCATTAAATTAAAATGTCCGAATTAAACAAAATTGCACTAAAAATAATTTCTAATGGCAAAGGAATTCTAGCCACGGATGAAAGTACTGGAACAATGACTCAAAGACTTGAAAGTGTCCAAGTTCCTTCAACTTCTGAAAATCGACAGTCATTTAGAGAAATTCTTTTTTCATCATCAAGCATGAAAAATTGCATTGGTGGAGTAATTCTTTATGATGAAACCATTAAACAAGTTTCTAAATCGAAAAAAAATATTCCTGAATTAATTGCTGAAACTGGAGCAGTTCCAGGTATTAAAGTTGATGCAGGAGCAAAAGTTTTATCAAATTCTATTAATGAAAAAATTACCGAAGGACTTGATGGATTAAGAGAACGTTTAAAAGGATATTATAAACTTGGCGCAAGATTTACTAAATGGAGAGCTGTTTATATAATTTCTGAAAAATATCCTAGCAAACTCTCTGTTCATTCTAATGCGCATGCTCTAGCAAGATATGCTGCTTTAGTTCAAGAATCTGGAATGGTACCAATTGTTGAACCAGAAGTATTAATGGATGGAAATCATAATGTCGAAGTATGCTTTAAAAAAACTTCTGAAATTATAAAAAAATGTTTTGAAGAACTAATTTTTCATAAAGTAGAACTTAATGGAACAATCCTTAAACCAAATATGATTTTGCCAGGAACAAATTCAAGTCAAAAAATTGATAATAAAGAAATTGCTGAAATGACTATAAAATGTCTTAAAGAATCAGTGCCACCTGAAGTGCCGGGAATAGCTTTTTTGTCTGGCGGTCAATCTGAAAGAGATGCTACAAAAAACTTAAACCTAATCAACATTCACAATAATACAAATTTCATAATGACATATTCTTACGGAAGAGCTTTGCAACAGAGTGCTCTAAAATTTTGGTCTAAAAACATAAAAGATGTCGAAAATACTCAAAAAATCTTTAATCATAGAGCTAATATGAATTCCCTTGCTGCACAAGGAAAATGGACAGAAGAGATTGATAAAGTCTAAAATTAATAAAAGTTTTATTTATTTAATTTCTCCAAACAAAATTAAAAACAACTATTTTTATATAGAGATAGAAAAAATGTTCAAAACTAAGAAAATTAGTTTTTTTCAATTAAGACTAAAAAATCATAGTCTAAAAGATAAAATGATAATAGGAAAAAAAATACTTAAAATTTGTAAAAAACATAAGGTAAAATTCATTGTTAATGATGATCCTTTTCTTGCAAAAAAAGTAATGGCTGATGGTTGTCATTTAGGACAAAAAGATATGGATTATAGAGAAGCTAGAAAAATATTAGGTAAAAAAATTATTGGCGCTACTTGTCATAATTCAAAAAAATTAATTAAAAAGGCAATAAAAAATAAAGTAAGTTATATTGCATTAGGTGCTTTTTTTTCAACAAAGACTAAGCTTGTCAAATACCGGGCAAATATCAAAACTTTAAAATGGGCAAAAAAAACAACTAATATTCCTATTGTGGCAATAGGTGGTATAAAATTTGATAATTATAATAAACTTTTATTGAATAAAGCAAACTTTTTAGCTATTTCAAGCTACATTTGGAATAATAAAAAATACAAACCATTAGAAGCTATAAATAAACTAAAATGAAAATATCTAGTAATGAAATAAGAGTTGGAATGTTGATCGAACACAAAGATGACTTATGGCAAGTATTAAAAACTCAGCATGTAAAACCTGGAAAAGGTGGAGCATTTGCTCAGATTGAAATGAAAAGTGTCAGCAAAAATACAAAACTTAATGAAAGATTTAGATCAAGTGATTATGTTGAAAAAGCATCATTAGATGAAATTAAATTCAACTTTTTATATGAAGATGAAACTGACTATTATTTTATCAATCAAAAATCTTTTGAACAAATTAATATAAAAAAAAATATTGTGGGTGAAAAAGGCAAAATGCTTACTGAAAATTTACAAGTTAGTATAAATTTTTATAATGATAGACCTTTAACAGTAGAATTACCAAATCAAGTAACTTGTAAAATTTTAACGACAGATGTTGCCCTAAAAGGTCAAACTGTCTCCTCATCTTACAAGCCTGCAACTTTGGACAATGGTATAAATATACAAGTTCCACCTTTTATTAAAAGTGAAGATATAATCATAGTTGATACAAGAAACATGGAGTATATTAAAAAAATTTAATTTGTCATGCCTTCTATATCAGCCAATCTTAATATTATGATTAAAGCAAGCGAAAAAGCTTCCAAAGGTTTAATTAGAGATTTTGGTGAATTAGAGCAATTACAAGTATCAATTAAAGGACCGTCAGACTTTGTAACCAATGCTGATACAAAATCAGAAAAAATTATTATTGATGAACTCACTAAATCCCGAAAAAACTATTCCATATTAAGTGAGGAAAGTGGATCAAAAAAAAACAAAGATATAGAAAATGTCTGGATTATTGATCCTATAGATGGAACAATTAATTTTTTACATGGTGTGCCACACTTTGCAATTTCAATAGCCTTGAAATCTAACAACGAAATTGTATCTGGATTAATTTATGATCCAATTAAAGATGAAATGTTTTATGCTGAAAAAAATAATGGTGCATACTTTAATAATAAAAGAATAAGAGTTTCAAAAAGAAAAAAAATTGAAGATTGTTTATTTGCAAGTGGTGAAATTGATAACGAAAATATTAAGCAAAAAACAAATGCTAAACTAAAAACAAGAAAATCAGGCAGCGCAGCTTTGGATATGGCTTACGTTGCTAGTGGAAGATATGATGGATATTTTCAAAAAAATTTAAATTTATGGGATATCGCAGCTGGTATTATAATTGTAAAAGAAGCAGGAGGCCAAGTTAATGATTTAAATTTAAAACAAAATAATAACATTGATATTATTGCCTCTAGTTCCTCAATAAACGAAAAATTGCTTAAAAATCTTATCAACTTTTAATTGTTTTCTTAAATTCTTTTGTTATAAGTCTCGATATGAAAAAAAATATTCATCCAAATTATCATACTATAAAAGTTGAAATGACTGATGGCAGTCAGTTTGAAACCAAATCAACTTGGGGTTCGGAGGATGAAGTATTAAAATTAGAAATTGATCCAAAATCTCATTCTGCCTGGACTGGTGGTAAACAAAAAATTTTAGATAAGGGTCGAGTAAGTAAATTTAATAAAAAATTCAAAAATTTTAGATCAGAAAACAACAAATAAATGGCTAACACCACACCACTAATGCCGATGGCCACCGCTGTTTGGCTGGTAGAAAATACAACTTTAACATTTAAACAAATAGCTAATTTTTGTAATTTGCATGAAGTAGAAATTCAAGGAATTGCGGATGGGGAAGTTGCGAAAGGTATAATTGCTTATAATCCTATTATTTCTGGCCAATTAACTAGAGAAGAAATTTCATTATCATCTAATGATTATAATAGACCATTAAAAATTAATAGCACTGATATTGAAATTTCAAGTTCAGAAAATAAAATTAAAAAATATATTCCTTTGTCAAAAAGACAAGATAAACCAGATTCTGCTTTATGGTTGTTAAAACATCATCCTGAATTAAAAGATTCACAAATCGCAAAACTAGTATCAATTACTACAAATTCAGTAAAGGCTATAAGAAATAAAAATTATTGGAACTATAATAATTTAAATGCAAAAGATCCTGTGGCTATGAGCTTATTTTCGCAAAAAGATTTAATGGAAGCAATAGAAAAAGCCCAAAGACGTATAAAAAAAGAAAAAAGTGATAAAAAAAAATAATTTTTCATGTCAAAATAAATTTAATAGACATCAAAATTATAAAGTGATATCACACTTTTTTTTTGGAGGTATTTATTAAAATAGAAGTAAAAGATAATAATGTTGATCAAGCTCTAAGAGTTCTTAAAAGAAGACTTCAGAGAGATGGCTTCTTTAAGATAGTAAAATTAAAAAATACTTATGAAAAACCATCTGAAAAAAAAAAAAGAATTAAACAAGAAAATATTAAAAGAACAAAATTTAAATATCGCGGGGTGGAGCAGTCTGGTAGCTCGTCAGGCTCATAACCTGAAGGTCGTAGGTTCAAATCCTACCCCCGCAACCAATTAGATAAACTTTTCTAATTCTTTATCAAATTTCCAAATTTTAATAAGAATTTTTTTTTTTTGGAAATAATTTTTTAATTACATCTTGTTTAAAATTTCTGGCTGCTCTGTCTATAATTTTTGCTAAATTCGCATATTTTTTTACAAATCTATAATTTGTAAAATTTAAACCCAATAGATCATCAGTGACTAAAACCTGTCCGTCACAATCAATTGAAGCTCCAATGCCTATTGTGGGTATTTTTACTGAACTAGTGATTTTCTTTGACAAAGATTTTTCTGTACACTCTAAAACAATTGAAAAAACACCTGCCGAGACAAGTAATTTTGCATCGTTAAAAATTTTATTTTTTTCAATTTCAGTTTTTCCTTTAAACCTAAATTTTCCTTTTTCAAATTGTGGAAGAAGACCCACATGTCCCATCACTTGAACTTTATTTTTGACTAAATGCTTTATAATTTTTATTATTTTTTTTCCTCCTTCTAGTTTAACTGCATCACATCCTGTTTGAGAAATAATATATTTAGCATTTTTAAGAGCTTCTTTAGGATTTTTATATGTTCGATATGGCATATCAACAACCATAAGGCTTTTTTTAATTCCTTTTTTTACACTTTTAGAATGTTCAATCATTGTTTTTAAAGAAACATTTCTTGTTGTATCGTAATTATAAAGAACAGATCCTAAAGAATCCCCAACTAAAACAATATCGCAGTGTCTATCTAAAATTTCAGCTATATTTTTTGAATATGCGGTAAGACAAATTATTTTTTTATTATTTTTTTTATTTATTATTTTTTTTATTTTTTTAGAAAACATTTTATTCTAACTCAATTGTACTAGGTGGTTTGGAGGTTACGTCATAAACCACTCTATTAATTCCCTTAATGTTATTTATAATTTTATTAGAAATAGATTGCAAAAATTTTTTATTGAAATTGAAAAAATCAGCAGTCATGCCATCTTCAGAAGTAATTGCTCTTAGAAGACAAATATGTTCATAAGTTCTATTATCTCCCATAACTCCAACAGTTTTCACTGGAAGTAAGGCCGCATAAGCCTGCCATATTTTATGATAAAGATTATATTTACGTAAGTGATTAATAAAATAATAATCCGCTTCTTTTAAAATATTTATTTTTTCTTTTGTTATAATCCCTGGTATTCTTATTGCTAAACCGGGCCCGGGAAAAGGATGCCTAGAAATTATTTCTTTTGATAATTTTAATTCTAATCCAAGTTTTCTAACCTCATCTTTAAATAAATATTTTAAAGGTTCAATTAATTTAAGTTTCATTTTTTTTGGTAAACCACCAACATTATGATGTGATTTAATTTTTGAAGTTTGACTCCCTGTAACAGATTTGCTTTCAACCAAGTCAGGATATAAAGTGCCTTGAGCCAAAAATTTAACATTTTTAATTTTTCTAGAGTATTTTTCAAAAATCTTGATAAACAATTTACCAATTATTTTTCTTTTTTTTTCAGGATCCGAAACATTTTTTAATTTATTCAAAAATTCATTAGAAGCATCAACATAAATTAAATTCATTTTTAATTTTTTTTTAAATGTATTAACTACTTGGTTCTCTTCATTTTTCCTTAATAATCCTGTATTAACAAAAATACAAGTTAGTTTTTTTCCGATTGCGCTGTTAATTAGTTTAGCAACAACACTACTATCAACTCCTCCTGATAAAGCGCATATAACTTTTACATTGCCAACTTGTTTTCTAACAGCTTTAATTAATTTAAATTTTTGCTGTTTGAAAGACCAGTTTCTTTGAACTTTGCATATTAGAAACAAAAAATTTTTTAATAAAATTTTTCCTTTATCGGTATGAGTTACTTCTGGATGAAATTGTACTCCATATAGTTTTTTTTTGTTATTTTCTATAATTGCTAAATTTGAATTTTTGCTTGATGCAATTATTTTAAATCCTTTTGGTAGTTTGGAAACTTGATCCGCGTGACTCATCCAAACATTATTTACATTGTTTTTACTAAAGAAATTTTTAACTAATAGACTATTATTTTTTTTTTTGATTTTGGCTAAACCAAACTCTCTGAATTTTGATTGCTTAACTTTGCCTCCCATTATTTTTGAAATTATCTGATGACCAAAACATATACCTAAAATTGGTATGTCTAATTCAATAATTTTCTTATTAAATCTAATTTTATGGCTTTGATAGACGTTAAGTGGACCACCAGATAAAATTATACCCTTTACATCTTTAAAAATTTTTAAATTATTTGTTTCTTTATGACTTATAATTTCAGAAAAAACTCCTAACTCTCTAACTCTACGAGCTATTAATTGTGTAAATTGAGAACCAAAGTCAATAATTAAAATTTTTTTTAAATTATTGTTTAGACTCATCTTTTGCTTCAATGTTTTTTAATCTTTCATCTATACTTTTAGTTTTATTACAAAGGATTGAGCAAACAATTTTGAATTTTTTTGTTAAATCTTTAACTTCTGAAAAATTTGAATTCTTTAGTTTTATGTCTATTAGCATATATAGTGCATCTTCATTATCTGGTTCTAATAACAAAGTAGTTTTTAAATATTTTATTTCTTCTCTTTCGTTTTCTTCTGATTTGTAAATTTTTGCTAAATAAAGATATGATTTAGCGTCTTTTGGGTTAAAAACAATATTTCTCTGAAATAAAAATTTTGAATCTTCTAATTTTTTTTTATCATACATGTTCTTTGCTTCGTCAAAAAAATTGTCTTTTGCACTACCTGTAATATTAAAAAAAAGATGGATTAATAGAGTATAAATAAATAGCTTTTTCATTAAAATTTACTTTCTTTCTTAACTTCATCTATATTATGTACCATACTTTCGTAAAAACCTGCTTTGGTAATTTTTAAAAATTTAGGTTTATTTCTTAAATTAATTATTTTTTTCGCCCCTAAATATCCCATAGATGATTTAAGGCCCCCAATTAATTTATATATAATTTTTTTTAGATCACCTTTATATTTAACTAACCCTTCTACGCCTTCCGGAACATATTTTGATGTATCTTGTTGAATTGTTTGAAAATACCTTTCTGCTGATCCTTTGTTCATAGCTCCAACAGAGCCCATGCCACGAAAATTTTTGTATAGTTGACCATTTTTTTTAATTAGCTTACCAGGTGTCTCTTTGGTTCCAGCAAACAATGAACCTATCATTACTGCGTCAGCACCTGCAGACAATGCTTTTGCAATATCTCCTGAAAATTTTATTCCTCCATCAGAAATTATTGAAACTTTTTTATTTTTTGTTCCTTTTTTTACTTCTAAAATTGCACTTAATTGTGGAACTCCTATTCCCGCCACTAATCTTGTAGTGCAAATAGAACCAGGGCCAATTCCAACTTTTATTATATCTACACCAAGTTTTATTAAAAACTTAGCTGCTTCAGCTGTAGCTATATTTCCAGCACAAAGTGTTGTGTGTTTTGATTTTTTTTTTTTAATTTTTTTAATTATTTCGGATACCTTTTTGGTATGAGCGTGTGCGGTATCTACAACAATTAAATCTACTTTTTCTTTTAATATTGCTTCAGCTCTTTTTATTTCTTTTGGGCCTGCTCCAACTGCAGCTCCAACTATAAGATTTTTTTTTTTAACTTTATTGATTTCATAAATTTGTTTCTTAATATCAAGATTTCTATGAATAATTCCAATACCCCCAGCTTTGGCAATGGCTATTGCCATTTTAGATTCTGTTACTGTATCCATGGCTGATGACAAAATAGGAATTTTTAAAGTTAAATTTTTTGACAAAACAATTTTAGTGTCAACGTCTGAGGGCAAAACTTCAGAATATCTAGGAGCTAGAGTAACATCATCGAAAGTAAGTGCTTCTTTTATAGAGCCCATATCAATGTATATATGTTTTTTTAAAAATTAAAAGTCTCTAACGTAAATTTTTACAAATAATAAAATTTTCTTTGGAATCTTTTCTACTGGATTTTGGTTTAAATACATTAACTTTTTTAAATACATTGTTTGCCATACTAACTACCTCATTAAAAGTCGAGCCCATGAAGATTTTTGAGACAAATTTACCGTCTTTGCTCAACATATCTTTAGCAAAAATTATTGCCTCTTTGCATAGTTCTCCAGTAGAAATTGAATCAACGCTTTTATTTCCTGTAGTATTAGCTGCCATATCAGAAACAACTACATCAACTTTAGATTTAAAATGTTCTTTAATTTGTGCTTGAAAATTTGTCTCTGTAAAATCACCTGTAATCTGTGCTGTATTATCGATGTTTTCCATTTTTTTTAAATCAATAGATAAAATTTTTCCACTTTTTACTTTCTTTGCTGCATATTGTGACCATCCGCCAGGAGCGGCTCCAAGATCAATTAAGGAAATATTATTTCTTAAAATTTTAAATTTTTCGTCAATTTCTTGTAATTTATACGCAGATCTAGATCTATATCCATCAACTTTGGATTGTCGAACATAAATGTCTCTTCTTTGTCTGTTGATCCAATTTTTTGAAATTTTATTCTTTTTCAATTATTTACTAAATCTTAAACTTTTTTTAATTATTTTGTTATCTAAGGTTTTGACATCGCTTAAGACATTTTTATCTTTTCTTACATTATCGTTGTTTTTTCCAGCCAAATGAACAATTCCAATTTTGTGATTTGGTAAATATGATTCTACAAAAGTATTACTTATTGTATCAAATTTCATAGCTTCCATTAAAGTCCAATTGCAATAAGCAGGTAAAATTTCTACTTCCATATTATCTACATATATCGAAATATTCATTGCAATCTGTTCGGATCCCCAAATTTTTCCTGAAGAAAGAGCTAGTTTAAGATTTTTTTGCCAAACACCCCAATGTGGCGCTTTTTCATTTAAACAAAAAACTCCGATGTTAAGATGTGGTTTTAGAGCTACTTGTCTACAAATTTTTTCTGAAAATCCAGATGATTTAGCATGCTTATAGTTTTGTGATTTAATTTTTGCAAAACCACCGATTAACCATTCGGCTCTTAAAACTCTTCCATATGCTCTATCTGCAGATGTTGAAATGGCGAGTTTATTGTTATCACTTCCATTAAAGTATAAATCAATAACTTCCCATGAGTTAACCCAGGCATCAGCATCTATCCAAAGATATTTTTTGTAACCTGGAAAGTACCTGGGAAGAAAAGCTCTTGAAACTTGGCTTTTAAGCCATTCTTTTCCTATAGCTTTGAATGCAGAAACATCAATATCCCATTCTGCACTTTTTATTTCATCAACTTTTTTTCTTAAAGTATTTTTTTGATCGTGTTTTAGGCCAGCATCTAAAACACAAATTGCTACACTTTTACTTTCATCAAATCTTTTAATTGAATCGATTAATTCGTTTAATAGCTCAAAATAATTAGAGTTTGCTAATGAAATGATTGCATTTTTTTTCATTTATAACACATCCTCAAAATCTTCATTTTCATCATTTAGATTTTTAATATTGTGTTTTTTATTCAACTTTTGATAATGAATAAAGCTTAAAGGAATAATGCATAAATATATTGTACCAGTTATAATCATTACTTTAAAAGGATATATTAATAAAAGGCCAAAAAACAAAACTATTCCAAACAATAAAAAAATAGTCATACTTCTAGGAACAATAATTTTTTTTAACGAATAAGTTGGAAACTTGCTTATTAAGAGAAGTGAAATTGATATAAATAAAATTGGTACCGATAATTCATAGTTAACATTAAACAACTCAAGTTCACTTAAACTATATATTAAAGGCATTAAAACTAACATACCTCCTGATGGGGATGGTACTCCTTGGAAAAAATTATCTTTCCATGAAGGTTCCTCATTAGAACTAACATTAAATCTAGCAAGTCTTAAAGCTACACACACAACATAAATTAAGCATATTAACCAACCAATTTTTCCTAAATTGTTTAAAGACCAAAAATACATTATAAAAGCTGGGGCAACACCAAAACTTATTACATCTGTTAGTGAATCTAGCTCTTTACCAACTTTTGAAGTGGCTTTAATTAATCTCGCTATACGACCATCCAAACCATCAATTAAAGCTGCAAATACAATCGCTATAATAGACAGCTCATATTTTGCATCAATTGCAAATTTAATTGAACTTAATCCTACACATACTCCAATTAAAGTAAGTGTATTTGGCAAAATCATCCTCACTTTTTTTTCTGAGACTAATCTAAAATTACTTTTCTCCAGCAATAGTTTTTTGATTTACTTTAATAAGAGTATTATAATTTTCAAAATACATCTCTGCTCTACTTCCAAATCTTATCATTCCAATTCTAGAGCCCTGTTGTAATTCCTGGTCTTTTGAAGTTTCACAAACAATTCTTCTTGCTATTAATCCGGCTATCTGAACTACAATAATATCTTCACCCTGTTTATTTGTAATTTTATAATAATTTCTCTCATTGTCCTCACTTGCTTTATCTAACGAAGCATTTAAAAATTTTCCAGGTTTATAAAGAATTTCCGAAACTTTTCCAGCACATGGTGATCTATTTACATGGCAATCAAAAGCATTCATAAAGATGCTAATTTTTTTAAAATTTTTATTTTCCAAACCAAGTTCTTTAGGTCCTTTTGTTTCAATTACTTCTAAAACTAATCCGTCTGCTGGACTAACCAGATAGTTTTCATCATTAATTGAAATTCTTTCAGGATCTCTAAAAAAATAATAAACCCAAGTTGTAAGTAACAAACTTACTAACCCTAAAAAACTACTGACAAAATATATTACGATTGTGATTAAAACAGCTATAATTAAAAATTTATAACCCTCTGGGTGAATTTTTGGAAAAATCTTGTCTAGCATAATCTTTAATTTGATAATTGTTTATTAATATGTATATAAAACTCTAAAATTCAATTATTAAGATATATAATCAATTATGAGCAAAATTAAGGTAAAAAATCCCATTGTTGAGTTAGATGGTGATGAAATGACAAGAATAATATGGCATTTTATCAAAAAAAAGCTGATCCTACCTTATTTAGACTTAGGAATAGAATATTTCGATTTAAGTATAAAAAATAGGGACAACACTTCTGATCAAATCACTATTGATTGTGCAAAAGCCATAAAAAAGAATGGTGTTGGAATTAAATGTGCAACAATTACTCCAGATGAAGAAAGAGTAAAGGAATTTAATTTAAAAAAAATGTGGAGATCACCAAATGGAACAATTCGAAATATAATTGGAGGAACTGTTTTTAGAGAACCAATAATTTGTAAAAATATTCCAAAACTTGTGCCAACTTGGACAGACCCTATCATAATAGGCCGACATGCTTTTGGTGATCAATATAGAGCAACTGACTTTAAGGTGCCTGGTAAAGGTAAATTGGAAATCAAATGGACAGCACAAGATGGAAGTGATGAAAAAAAATATGAGGTGTTTAATTTTCCAGGACCAGGAATTGCTTTATCAATGTATAATTTAGATAAATCAATTGAAGACTTTGCAAGATCTTGTTTCAGCTACGGATTAATAAAAAAATGGCCTGTCTACTTTTCAAGTAAAAACACAATATTAAAAATATATGATGGAAGATTTAAAGATATTTTTGCTTCTATCTTTGAAAAAGAATTTAAATCAGAATTTGAAAAAAATAAAATCACCTATCAACATAAATTAATTGACGATATGGTTGCATGTGCTATGAAATGGAGCGGTAAATACATTTGGGCATGTAAAAATTATGATGGAGATGTTCAATCTGACACCGTTGCTCAAGGTTATGGCTCTCTAGGTTTAATGACTAGTGTCCTTCTAGCACCCGGTGGAAGAACTATGGAGGCAGAAGCCGCCCATGGAACTGTGACTAGGCATTATAGATTGCACCAGCAAGGTAAAGAAACATCAACAAACCCTATAGCTTCTATATTTGCTTGGACACGCGGCTTAGCTCATAGAGGCAAGTTAGATCATAATGAAGATTTAATTAAATTTTCACTAACTTTAGAACAAGTGTGTGTTGATTGTGTTGAAAATGGATCAATGACAAAAGATCTTGCAATCTTAATTGGTCCTTCTAATAAATACATGACAACCAATCAATTTCTAGATGAATTAGATGGACAACTCAAAATAAAGCTTAATTAATTAAACTTTTAATTTTTTCAAAAGACTCATCTATTTTTTCAACTAAGGAACCTCCTGTTTGAGCAAAATCGGCTCTTCCTCCTCCACCTTTTCCACCTATAATATCTGAACCTGTCTTAACTAATTCAACTGCATTTATTTTTTTTGAAAGTTCCTGCGTAACTCCAACAGCTAAACCAATTTTATTATCTTTAACTGCATAAACAATAACCACACCGTTGCTTAATTCTTTTTTTCCATTATCAATTAATGATCTTAAATCTTTAAAAGGAAGTTCATAAACTTTTTGGAATCTTACCTTTATGCTATTAACTGAAATATCTTTAACAATATTTTTTGATTTATTTTCTAAAATTGAAGCAACTAAAAGTTTTTCATATTGTTTGGTTAAATCCTTAATTAGATCATTTTGATCTTTTTCCTGATTTAAATGAGGTTTGCCTTTTAGTGATTTAATTTTACTTATTAAATTGTATATTTTCTCTTCATTTTTTTCTTTAGCTTCTCCAGTTTGTTTATCTTTATTTTTTAAATAATTTTGTAACTGTTTATCTCTTAAAGCCTCTACTCTTCTAACTCCTGCAGCTATTGATGATTGACTCACTATTTTAAATTTCCCAATATCACCGGTATTTCTAACGTGTGTTCCTCCACACAATTCAGTTGAAAAATATTTATCACTTTCGTCACCCATAGATAAAACTCTTACTTCGTCTCCATATTTTTCACCGAAAAGTGCCAATGCACCATTTTCCACTGCTTCTTTTGGTGTCATGATTCTAGTTTTAACATCAGATTTTTTTTCAACCATAGAATTTATATAATTTTCAATTTTTTCAATTTCTGCAAAAGAAACTGGTTTCATATGACTAAAATCAAATCGTAATCGATCTGATTCTACTAATGAGCCCTTTTGAATAACATGAGTTCCTAAAACTCTTCTAAGTGACTCATGTAACAAATGAGTTGCCGAATGATATGCCCTTATGTTTTCTCTTCTTTCAACATCTATTTTTAATTCAACTGGATCATTAATTTTTACTGAACCAGATTTAACTTTCCCGTAATGTACAAATAAATCTCCTAACTTTTTTTGTACACCGGTCACTTCAAATGTAAAATTTCCAGAAATTATTTCACCGATATCTCCAACTTGACCTCCTGACTCACCATAAAAAGATGTTTGGTTTGTAATGATCATTCCCTCTTCATTTTCTTTTAATTCTTTTATTTCTTTATTATTTTTTAATAATGAAATAACTACACCTTCAGCTTTGTTGGTTTCATATCCTAAAAAATCTGTAGCACCTAAACGATCTTTTATTTCAAACCAAATTTCATCAACTGAACTATCTCCTGAACCTTTCCAATTTTTTTTAGCCAGCTCTCTACTTTCTTTCATTAAAGATTTAAATTTTTCATGATCAATCTTCAATGATTTATTTTTTAGAATGTCTTCCGTTAAATCTATTGGAAACCCATAAGTATCATACAGTTTAAAAGCAACTTCACCTGGCAAAATTTTATCTATTTTTGAAATTTCATCGTTTAAAATTTTTATTCCACGTTCCAGAAGAACCAAAAATTTTTCTTCTTCCATTCTTAAAGTTTCTTTAATCAAAGATTGTGCCCTGTTAAGTTCGGGATAATTATCTGACATTTCTTCTTGTAAAGTTTTAAAAATATTAAAAAAAATTGGCTCTTTTGCTCCTAGTAAATGAGAATGTCTCATTCCTCTCCTCATTATTCTTCTAAGTACATAACCTCTGCCTTCATTAGAAGGCAAAACTCCTTCAGCAATTAAAAATGAACTTGCTCTTAAATGATCGGCAATGACTCTAAAACTTGAAATATTTGTACTATCAGGTTTTTTATTTACTGCATTTGATGTTGATTGAATTAATTTTTTAAAATGATCAGTTTCGTAATTATCATGACTTCCTTGTAGTAAAGCTGCTATCCTCTCTAAACCCATACCAGTATCAACGGATGGTTTTGGTAAATCAATTCTTTTATCTTTGGTTACTTGTTCAAATTGCATAAAGACCAAATTCCAAATTTCTATAAATCTGTCTCCTTCTTGATCTTTAGTGCCTGGTAGACCTCCTTTCAGATGGTTTCCATGATCGAAGAAAATCTCAGAACAAGGACCACATGGGCCAGTTTCTCCCATAGACCAAAAATTGTCAGAAGTTGCTATTTTAATTATTCTACTTTCATTTAAACCAGCTACTTTTTTCCATAAATTAAAAGCATCATCATCTTCTTTAAAAACTGTTACATAAAGTTTATCTTTGCTAATTCCAAATTCTTTTGTAATTAAATCCCAAGCTAAACTGATTGCTTTTTCTTTAAAATAATCGCCAAAAGAAAAATTACCTAACATTTCAAAAAATGTGTGATGTCTTGGGGTATAACCTACGTTTTCTAAATCATTATGTTTGCCGCCTGCTCTTACACATTTTTGTGAAGTGGCTGCTTTTTTATAATCTCTTTTTTCCAATCCAGTAAAAACATTTTTAAACTGGACCATTCCAGAATTAACAAACATTAAAGTAGGATCATTATTTGGAACTAAATTGCTAGATTCAACGATCTTATGATCGTTTTTTTCAAAATACTTTAGAAAAGTATTTCTTATTTCTTTTAACGATTTGCTAGCCATATTTTTAAAATACAGCTTTTTTATTTGATGTCTAGATAACTGTAAGGGAAAAAAGGCGCTTAAAATATGCACGTGAGGTACACACTACCCCACACTACCCCACAATACCTCACACTACATCACACTAGTTATGCGGATAATAAAAAATTGATTAAAAATAATTTGCGTAAAGACTCATCAAATTAAGCAATAAACTAGAACCACAACTAGAACTTTTTGAGATAAATCAAATGGTTAATTCTCGAGTCTTTTGATAACATTTAATAATGAAAAAACTTTTAGGGATCGTGGTTATAGGATTTTGTAGGATAAACTAGAACCAAGACTAGAACTTTTAGAGATAAAGCAAGTTTTGAGGTCGAGTGTCTTTGAATAAGCCTTGGTTTTCCTAAACATAGTAAGGGAAAAAAGGCGCTTAAAATAAGCGCCTTTTATTAACTAAAGATGATTTTTAACTAATTCTTTTGTGTTGGAATTTCTTCCTTAGGATCAGTTTTATCTTTTTCTTGATCTAAAGGATTGCCTTCTATCTTTTTAGATATAACTCCAGCTTTTTCTCTTATTGCCATTTCAATTTCAGCTGCAACTTTTGGATTTTGTTCTAAATAAAGCTTAGCATTTTCTCTGCCTTGACCTATTTTTTCTCCTTTATAAGCATACCATGCGCCTGCTTTTTCAACTATATCGGCTTTAGCTCCAAGATCAACTAACTCTCCAACTTTGCTAATTCCTTTGCCATACATCAAGTCAAACTCTACAACTTTAAAAGGTGGTGATACTTTATTTTTTACTACTTTCACTCTTGTAGAATTCCCAATAATAGCTTCTTTATCTTTTATTGCTCCAATTCTTCTAATATCCAGTCTCACTGAAGAATAAAATTTTAATGCATTTCCTCCTGATGTTGTTTCAGGACTTCCAAACATCACTCCAATTTTCATTCTTATTTGGTTTATAAAAATAACCATTGTATTTGTTCTAGAAATTGAGCTTGTAAGTTTTCTTAATGCTTGACTCATTAATCTTGATTGAAGACCTACGTGATGATCACCCATCTCACCTTCGAGTTCTGCCCTTGGAGTAAGTGCCGCAACTGAGTCTATTACTAAAACTGAAACTGATCCTGATTTTATTAGTGTGTCAGCTATTTCTAATGCCTGTTCACCTGTATCAGGTTGCGAAATTAATAATTCTTCAGTATCAACTCCTAATTTTTTTGCATATACTGGGTCTAAAGCATGTTCTGCATCTATAAAACCACATATACCTCCAGTTTTCTGAGCTTCGGCAACAACTTGTAAAGCTAGCGTAGTTTTTCCTGATGACTCAGGACCATAAATTTCAATAACTCTTCCTTTTGGCAAACCTCCTATTCCTAATGCCAGGTCTAAACTTAAAGATCCTGTAGAAATAGATTCAATGTCCATTGTTGTTTGTTGGCCAAGTTTCATTACTGAACCTTTGCCAAAATTATCTGTGATTTGACTGATTGCTGCGTCTAAAGCTTTATTCTTTTCTTTTTTATCTAAATCTTGGTCTTTTGTAGATTTAACTACTTTTAGGTTGTTTTTAGTCATTTTTACCTCTTTTTTTTATAATAATTAGTGTTCGAATCATATTTTTAAATGTACACATTTTGTTCTCATTATCAATATAATAATTGCTAAACCTTATAAAATGCTTGATTTACTTAGTTAATTTGAAGGTGATTCAATGTCAATAATCCAATAGACTGTAATAACTTGAATTGAGATAGAAGATAATTTCTTTCAGAGTTGGCAAGGCTGATTTTTGAATCTAAAAGTAAACTATTAGATTGAATAACGTCTAGAGTGGATCTTCCAAGACCAGACTCATATTCAACTGTAATCCCTTCATTTGCTATTTCTGCAGCTTTAACCTGAGATTTAACTGAATCTAATAAGCTTTTTGATGATTGAAAATTAGACCAAGCACTTGCAACATCTGTATTATTTGTGTTGATTACATTATCTAATAACAATTTTTTTTGATATTTTATATTTCTACTTTTATTAACTTCAGCCTTATTTTTTCCACCAGTATAAAAAGGCCACTTAACTGTAGCTTTAAGTATTTTTTTATCACGTTCATTATAAGTAGAACTTAAGTTTTCAGTTTGTGAAGCTTCAAAGGATAAAGATGCTGAAGGTAACATATCTGACTCGGCTATTCGTATGTCTTTTTCTGACTGTAAATATTCTAATTTGGCAATAATTAATTTTGGATTTCTCTTTTTAGAAATATCATTAGCTTCATTTAAATTTTTAGGAATTTCAATATTTAGTTTTGAATTTTCATTTAAATCATCAGAATTAATAATTGGACCAATCACATTTTCATAAATTAGTCGACTTGTCATAGTATCATTTTTTGCTTGTATAAATTTTGCTTTGGCTCCAGCTAAAGAAGACTCTGACTGGGCTAGGTCTGAAATAGTAATTTGTCCTCTTTCTAACCTTGCTTGGTCTGTCTCTACTTGTCTATCAAGTAGACTAATATTGCTTTGATTAATTTTTAATTTTCTATTTGTAAAAATTAATCCAGTATATGCTTCAACAGCTTTATAAAGTATTTCTTGTTCTACTTTAAAAATTTTTGCTTTAGCTAAATCTATTCCAATTTCACTTTTTTCTAAATCTGCACTTCTTCCTTTTCCATCATATAAAGTTTGTTCAATCAATATGGATTTTGTTAATGGATCAACATCGGTAATTGTTGCATCTCCTCCACTTTGATTTGTAAGTTTAGTTGTATCTTCTCTACTTTTAGTTCCTGTGATAGTTATAGTAGGTAAAAATTCACTTTTCGAAATGTTTAAATTTTCTTGTGAAATATTTATATTTTCTCTCTCTGCATTTAAAACTGGATTATTTTTGTAAGCTTCTAATAATGCTTCAGACAAAGTTACTGCTAATAAATTAGTGTTAAAAAGAAAACTTATAAAAGAAATAATAAATATTTGTTTCATTAAGATGCAAATCTTATGTTATTAATTTGATGAAATTTATTTAAACTTAAAACTACTTTTGAAATTTTTGGCATGTCTTTAAACATTTGTAATGTTAATCTTTCATAGGTCATCATAAATCTTTTAACTTCTTTATTTGTCATAACCTTTGAATTAATATTTTTTTTGGTTTTTAATTTTCTTTCTTGTTTAATCCTCCAAGACCTTAACAAATTAAAGTTTTGAGTTTTTAGATATATAACGCTTGTAAGTTGAGAGTATAATTTTTTATATTTAGTTTTAAGTTGAAAATTTACATATTTTCTCCATTTAACTGACATGTCTTCATTTTTTTCCATTAAATTTACAGGTTTTATCAATTGTTTATTTTTTTGAGGTCTGGCTCCTACACACCAACCTTCCAAAATAACAATATCTGGTTTTTTTTTTAATTTATACCACTTATCTTTTTTAAATCTATCATCTACAGATTTATCAAATTTAGGCAATGATATTAGTTTAAAATTATTAGTATTTAATTTTCTAAAAAAATTAAGAATTATTTTAACATCATGTGTTCCTGGAACGCCTCTTGTTTGCAATAATGGATGTATATTTTGTGATAATTTATATCTTTCTTTTATTGTTTTATAAAAATCATCTATAGAAATAACAAAAATTTTTTTATTAAAGTATTTTTTTAATATAGTGGAAATAATAGATGTGATCGTTGTTTTACCTGATCCCTGCCCTCCGGACAAACCAAGAATTAATGTTTTAGATTTATTTTTTTTTTGATCAACAATCCAAAAACATAAGGGTATCAAGTAAGACCTCAGCATTTTTGTTTTATTTTTAAACTTTGCAGTCTTTGTTTCTTGAGAATCAATGTACTTAAAACAATCAGTCTTTACTTTATGAAAACACTCATTAACAGATTGCATAAATTAGATTATTTTTTTTGATCAAGCGGATGATTTTTACCATCATTTATACCCACATTTTCTAACTCAAAAGGTTTTACGCCCTCAAGACATGCTACATTAATCCCATACATGTTTGGATTGCTACGCATTTTGTGATGGGTGTAAATTCCACAATTTGAGCAAAAAAAATGTTCGGCTACTTTTGTATGATACTGATAAAGTTTTAAAAGATCTTGGCCTTTAACAATTTTTAAATCATCACGTCCAACCATTGTCATGATAATTCCTTTTCTTTTACAAAGTGAGCAGTTGCATCTCATTAACTTCTTAAATTGATCAGGCACGTTCACTTCGATCTCTACTTCACCGCAATGACAAGTTAATTTTTTCATTTTTTTAATGTGTTTTATTTAACATGATTTTCTTAGCTTAGTAATGGTTATCCACACCACACTTAGTGCTGCTTTAAATGTTCACGTTTTGATTCACTTCCGATTCTAGTTTGGACTCAAAATACAACCTAGTTGACTATATGGCAAATTTATAATAGAACAAAACAAGAACATGAAACTAACAATCCCATTTTACCTAAATAAAGCAGGCGCTGGATTTCCCTCTCCTGCTACAGATTACATAGAAGAAGACATTGATCTAAATGTTCATCTAATCAAAAACGTTCCGGCAACTTTTATTATTAGAGTTCAGGGAAAATCAATGATGGATGCTGGGATCTACGATGGAGATTTATTGGTTGTTGATAAAAGCCTTAAACCAAAAAATTTTTCTACTGTGGTTGCAAATGTTTATGATGAACTTGTGGTAAAAAACTTTGTTAAAGAAAAAGATGAACAGTTTCTTATTTCAGGTTCAAAAAAAATTGAAGATAAAATTATTATAAATAACGATTCAGAAATTTTTATTTGGGGAGTTGTCACTTATGTCATCCACTCAGTATACT
>LWDU01043785.1_pt1 | contig 34556 bp, 103 predicted proteins | sample 727161 | NCBI WGS metagenome assembly LWDU01 (sample SAMN04566230, study PRJNA314399) | hydrothermal vent metagenome | isolation source: deep sea hydrothermal plume seawater | place: Mexico: Gulf of California, Guaymas Basin | collected 2004-07-11 | reverse complement strand
TCTTGCAATGTGATTGAGAGTCTTGAGTACATCATGAGAATGAATGATATTGAAGATCCGCTCCTTGGAAATGAGTCTGCTGATGAAATGTTCGATGCTGGCGTCAAAGCACGAGAGATGACAAAATCCCAGAGTTACGACGTCTGGGATTTTAATGATCACCCTGGGAATGATCCTAGAGACTGGTAGATAAATGGCCCCTTGGTGGAACTGGTAGACACATGGGACTTAAAATCCCTGGCTCACGTGGGCGTCCGGGTTCGAATCCCGGAGGGGTCACCATCTTATGAGGAAGCATGAAAGTTGTTGACTTACATGGCGTTATTCACGAAGACGTTGAGACTGTTCTAAACCATGCTTGTAGAACTTACGAAGCACCGTTTTACGTGATCACTGGCCACTCAACAAGAATGAAAGAGCTTGTATCGATATACGTTACATCTAGAGGATTCATAGCTTGTCCAGCAATTGGGAATCAGGGGAGACTAGTGATAAATGAAAAATGATCTCTACTACTGTCGTCATTGTGGCTGCGAGACTTTCGCAGCCACATGGTATCTTAGACGTTGCCCTCGATGTGGAGCTTCGACTCCTCCCAAGAGGTGGTGATGAAAGCTGGTGACATCATTAGATGTGGATCAGAGCTTGGTACAATACTGTCTATTGACTATACATCCCCACATACTTTGTCGTCTCCGTGGTGTGAAGTGTTTTGGCAGGATGGCGAAGTAGAGGGAATAGAGCTAGATGACATTGATGAGACAATTACCCCTCGCTGGTACGAGATAATCAGTGAAAGTCGGTGACCTTATTAGAGTTTCACATGTCTCGATCTTCCGGCGCCGGGATTTCGAAGTTGGACGGCTTGAAGGAATACGCCAAAAAGGTCTAGACACAGGTATTATAATAGAGATTGATAGCGAAGAGCTAGGTAAGGATAACGTGATCATTTTTACAAAGATGGGAGAGGTAAAGGAGTATTCCAGAAATATAACATCTCTTCAGTTCGAGGTGATTAATGAGGCACATATGGCATGTAAAAAAGAATAGCCTGTGGTATAATAGGTATAGGAAATAAAACAGTTATGGGTCCTTAGCTCAGTTGGTAGAGCACCGGCCTTTTAAGCCGAGAGTCATGGGTTCGATCCCCATAGGACCCACCATATCATTAAAAAAAGAAGAACTGATGGCAAACTTGAAAAATCTAACAGGAAAACAGGTCAACGAGGGAGTTGACAGTAAAGGAGCAGGAACGATGATGACAGGAGCTGGGATTGACTTCTTCAAGCTTCTGACAATTCGTCAGGCTCTGCAGGCTCAGTGTCATGGGATGCGATTGTCAAGCAAGATCCCGCAAGGGACAACTCTTGCGCGCCGCCTTCTGGATTTAAAGGGCAACAAGGAGAGCCTACTTGAGCAGGTCAATCAGATCATCGATCGAATTCAGGCAGAGCGTGCCGCGGAGAGTGTATAATGGGATTCTTTAGTTGGAATTGCAAGGAGTGCGACCACCCAATGCTCAGCGAGTATGTTGTGTCCTCGATAAACAAGTGGATGAATGACGTCGTTGTCATCGAACATAGCGGTGGCGTCCTAAAGGGAAGCTACGACGGATATGGTCGTGTTGATGAGCGTGAGATTCGTTACGGACCGTGGGTTGATCACATCTGCACTAATGAGCCATGCTGCTATCACAGGTCATGCTGGGAGGTGGCTGGAAAGCCTGACGAGTACTCTCCCTCTGAGTCTTCACCTGATCAGGGGTTCTTCTTTGATGATGGTGCACATGCAATGCGTGATCCCCAGAGACAGGCGTGGAAACAAGAGAGTCTATAAAGAGCGCCCTTAGCTCAGTGGATAGAGCAACGGCCTTCTAAGCCGTGGGTCGAAGGTTCAAATCCTTCAGGGCGTACCATTTAATGGAGAATTTCAAATCGTGAATCCTTGCTCATTGCAGTAGAAAAAAGGGCGATTTGTAACCGCTGGCATGCCGGATATAGCATGCCATCATTTTCAAACTCAAATAATCGAGATTAAAAAACATGAGACTAAAACAAGGAAACAAGATCTTTTTAAGTGAGAGAGGTCACAATGGATTCTTTTATCCTGGCAAGAGATCACTTATCATTATTGAAGATGTTGATGTCAAAGTTCTTTCCTGGACAGGTGGAGGAGAGGATAAGATTGCCATTGCTGTTCCTGCAAATACACAGGTACGGGATTGGATCAAGACCATCAAGATTCAAGGTCCGGTGTGGATTAACAAAGAAGACATTAAGAAAAATTGAATATAGGCGACCTAGTCAGATACGTCTGCTTTTCAGAATCTCAAGATAAGAGATGTGGGAGGTGTGACTTCTGTGATACAGAGGCAGGGATGGGTCTCCCGTCTATAAAGAGTAATCGAACTGGGATTGTTGTGAGTAAAATACAGGATGACAAGTCTTATTGGACTCTATTTGACTTTGGCTTCTGGGATGTTTGGGATAATGACGTAGAGATTATCAATGAAGGATGGTGACCTTGTTAGATTTAGAGCGCCCCACTGGCTTGGGGGAGCGGGCATCGACCGTGACAAAAGGCCGTGGCTGGTAGGCCTTCTCATAAAATATGAGAAGTGGGAAGAGATCGCTACTATAATGTATAATAATAAGTTGATTAGAATACCTGCCTATGATGTCCAGAAGTATGGCAAAAGATACAGGATGAATGCTAATTGATTGTAAACACTAGAGAGGAAATATATAATGTATAACATCAGGAGAAAACATGTTGTGAAGACTTACAAAATCGTCGACCTGCCGAGAGGCCAAGACGCGCATTGCGCGGGCGACGTGGAGCAGGGCATTGCTCCCCTATTTTACGATGAGGTGAACCTGGGGATGTCCACCCTCAGTAACCGACTATGCCGCTTTAGCTCAGTTGGCCAGAGCAGTTGCCTTGTAAGCATCAGGTCGTCAGTTCGAATCTGACAAGTGGCTCCATTTTTTTGGGGGGATTAGCTCAGCTGGGAGAGCATCTGCCTTGCACGCAGAAGGTCAAGAGTTCAAATCTCTTATCCTCCACCATTATAGGCCCATAGCTCAATTGGTTAGAGCACCTGTCTCATAAACAGGGGGTTTCGGGTTCGAGTCCCGATGGGCCTACCACACATCATGTAAAAGGAGAAAACATGAACGATCCAAAGATCGGACTCATTTGTAAGAGTCACAACTACACAACAAGCAATGGTAACGTCACATCAGGTGATTGGGTTATTAGCAGCGAGAAGATTGGAGATCTTGTCGGTGAAGACATTATTCTCACTGAGGGATCTGACAAGGCTGCCTATACAGGTGGACAAATTACGGGTTATAATCGTCTCCCAAGCGGAAAGTATGTAATCTTCTTTAATGAAGACTCTGGCTATGATGGCTACAATGCTCATGTCGGATCTTGGGCAAAGGGTGAGAATCCAGTTCGCTATCTGTGACTGAAGTTTTCCCCCTTAGCTCAGACGGATAGAGCACAGGATTCCTAATCCTGGGGCCAGAGGTTCGAGTCCTCTAGGGGGAGCCACTTAGGAGAGAAAATGATTGAACTAACCGGAATGACATTCTTCACTATTTTTGTAATAGTTGTGGGATATGGAATCTTTGCTGAATAGGAGTTAATGTGCCAAGTGTACTATCGAGCTCGTGATCTTGCCTTAGGGAATGGTCGCGATTATCATCTAGCAGCTATACTTCGTCGAAGGGGAAGTGTCGTCAGAGTTGGAGAGAATACTTACAAGACTCACCCGCGTTTCAAGCGTCAGTACGCTGATGGAACCTGGGGGTCTCATATGCATGCAGAGATGAATGTTCTTCGATTCGCACAACCTGGAGACATCATAGAGGTGATAAGATTTAAGAAGTGTGATCATACTCGATCAATGGCAAGACCATGCTCATTGTGCATGTCTTACATGAGGGAGGCAGGAATCTCAAAGGTTAGATACACGAACTGGAAAGGTAACTGGGAAGAGATAAAACTTTGATGACAACTAGAACCAAGATAAAATACATACTTATGTCGATATTGATGGCAATAGCGATTTGGGTTTACGTGAAACAAGTATCAGTAATCAATAAAAATCAGAAAACATGTTATGATACTGGCATGCAAATTGAGTATTCTTGTGGTATAATAAAGCATGGAGGAAATAATGGGTGAAGAGGTATATTTGGATCACTATCAATGCGATCGTTTTGGTGTTGATTATTTTGAGGCAGCTTCTCTCTCTATTGAGGCTCGAGAGCTACTAGAGAGCAAGGACTATGACATTCATCATAATAACATTCTTAAGCCGCTGGGTCGCACGACTATTACTCTTGAAAGAAATAGAGATGGTCGACCAGGATGGTTTAGAATCAAGACATGGAATATCTGATGAGAGTATCTGAGATACTTAGCGAGATCAAGAGTGTTGCTGGGAGCAACGCAAAGAAGGAGATTCTTGAGAGGCACAGCGATAATGAGACGTTGAAGCTCGCTCTAAAGTATAGTCTAGATCAATTCACTCCGTTTAATGTAGTAAAGATTCCAAAGACAGTAAGTAGAAACGTTGATATATCTCTTTCCGACTCTCAGATCTGGCAGCAGTTTTTCAACTCTTCTCGAATGTGTGCTGAAAGAGTTGTGACTGGAAATGCTGCTATTGCAATGATTCAGATAACCTTCTCCTCTTGTCATGCTGATGACGAGATGTGGATGAGAAAGATTCTCAAGAAGCATCTTGCAATTGGAGCTTCGACTAAGACTGTTAATAAGGTGTTTCCTGGTCTAGTTCCCACGTTCGAGGTATCTCTAGCACAGAAGTTTGATCAAAAGAGGCTTCATGCACAAGACTATATCGCAGTCGAGCCAAAGTTAGATGGCATCAGATGTTTCGCAGTAGTTCGAGATGGAGTAGCACAACTTTTTGCTAGGTCTGGAAAGCTTATCACAAACTTTGATTCGACAATCGGAAAGCAGCTTCTGTTGCTTGGCGACGGATGCTATGATGGTGAACTCATGGGGCAGGACTTTACGTCTCTCATGAGGCAGGCATATAGAAAAGAGAATGTCGACACTAGCGAAACAAGCCTTCAGCTATTTGACTATCTTCCTCTTAAGGAGTGGACAAGTGGAGTCACAAAGATGTCTTGCAATGACAGAAAAGAGGCACTACTAGATAAGATGACTCTAGCAGATATAGACTTTAATATAGTCTCTCCTGTGGAAAGATCACATATACCTCCAGACTATAGCGAGATTAAGGATCTTCACGATAACTATGTCGCTCAGGGGTACGAGGGAGCTATGATCAAAGATCTAAATGCACCCTATAGGTTTGGAAGGGGATACGAGGTTATGAAGCTTAAGGTGTTTCATGACGTAGATCTTAAGATCAAGTCACTAGAGGAGGGGACTGGTAAGCACACTGGAAAGCTTGGCTCAGTCACAGTAGTCTTCAATGGTGTTGAGGTGAGAGTTGGATCAGGATTCTCTGACAGCAACAGGGAAGAGATTTGGCGAGCTCCCGATAGCTTCGTCGGAAGAGTTATTGAGGTGAGATACCAAGAGGTTACACCCGATGGATCTCTTCGATTCCCAGTCTTTGTATGTTTTAGAAATGATAGATAAGAAGTGCTACATGTACGTCGTTCGATGTAATGACGGTACCCTTTACACTGGAGTGACAAACAGTATAAAGCGACGTCTTCATGAGCACAACAATACATCAAAAGGTGCGAAGTATACTAGATATAGAAGGCCAGTTGAGCTGATATATCAGGTAGAATATGACACACGATCATTCGCATTAAAAGCTGAGTACAAGTTTAAACAACTTAGAAGATCTGAGAAGATCAGGATTATAGAAGGAGCTTATGAAACATAAAGTGGTATATGTGAAACACACTAATGGAATGAACGGTGTATTTATTGCAGATAGATGCAGGCCTGGAGATCTTGTTTGGAATCTAAATGGTTTCGAGATTAAAAATGTGCCCACAAGGACATCCATTCAAGTGGCTGAGGGTGTTCACGTCGAGGATAAGATTGGATCATATATCAATCATAAATGCGATCCGTCGTGTGAGGTAAGAGGAGCAGAGCTGATAGCAGTTAGAGATCTTCTTCCTGGAGACGAGGTTACATTTGATTACAGTAAAAACGAAACAGAGATGGCAACCCCGTTCACATGTCAATGTTGTGGCAAGATAATATCTGGGAAAATAAAGGAGATCTAAAATGAGTATGTTACGTTTTAATGATGGTATGACAATAAACACTGACGGACCACTAAGAGTGATTCGCAAGAGTGATGGATATTACGTGGTCGGCGACGGTATGTGTATGCCTGTTGACTCCCGAGAGGAAGGGCAACACTATATCAAGTCCATCAAGGAAGACGGAGTTGATTATCCAAGCACAAACTATCCCGCTGGGCGAAGATCTGGCGGCAACTAGAGGAGAAAACATGAGTGTTATGGGACCAGATGGAAAGATTCTACAGGCAGGCAGCGGCGGAGCATGGTGGTCTCCGTTTGGAGACACCGATGATGAGATTCGAGAGAATATGAAGACAGGCCACATGCCTAATGCTCCTGATGCAATTCGTGTCGGACCTCGCACTATCACTGGAAGCAAGCTGGGAGATCGATCTCTTCTTGATGCGCTTGGAGACATGGGTGCTCTTGCTGGCTCGGCTAAGGAAGCATACGAGGCGAGGAAGAAGAAGTGAAAATCGGTGACCTTGTGAGATATATGGGAAGCTGTGAGAATGCCCCTGGGATAATCATCGACGGACCCACCAACAATGTCTTTGATGTCAAGTCCTGGCAGGTCTGGTGGTCAGACCACCGTGCTAAGATGGGCTGGTGGGACGATGACAGGCTTGAGGTGATCAGTGAAAGTCGGTGACGTGGTACAGCATAAGGTGAAGTTTATCTCTAATGGCGGTGTTCAAAAGCGAGGTATTGTTATGGAGATTGCAAGTCGATCATTGTTTTCCGGGTCAGAAATATGTGTCCTTGGCTTTTGGGGTTATTCGGGTGTGGGTCTACGATGGCTACCAATGCGGTGGCTGGAGGTCATCAGTGAAGGTCGGTGATCTGGTTCAGCTCAAGGAGCGTGATATCCTTCCATACACACCAAAGCGTGGACGAGGATTAGTGATGACCGTGCAAGATGATGGTCGGTATGTGTGGGTCTGGTTTGCACATCGGAAAAACCCGTCGAGGATTCTCATAAAAGACCTGGAGATTGTAAGTGAAAGCGGGTGATCAATGAAAGTCGGTAACCTGGTGAGAGCTGGCGATTCTACAGGCATAGTTCTACGAAGAGAGTATGTTAAAGCTGGCCAATATTGGATTATAGTTTTGTGGAGCGACGGAGTCGTAGATGGCGTCGCACAAGGAGACCTTGAGGTGATTAATGAATAGAAAACAGAGACGAGCAGCGACTAGAGTAGCAAAGAGAAGTGGGAATACAGATATTCAGGAGAAGCTTGAAATCTTAAACCATCTCAAGGAAGAGTGTTTCGTTTGTGAGACACCATTCGATAAGACAGATATGACTATGCTTGATGACTGGAGTGTTGTTGTCTATGGAGACAAGCAAGCTGTCAGGCTCTATTGCACAAAGTGCTGGAACGGAGCTAAAGAGTTTGTTAAATCTAACAGCATGTAAATCTGATATAGCTGTAGTATAATATAAATCGGAGGTAACATATGGGTTACATTACTAGTGAGATGGCAATTAATGCCATCATGAAGATGAAGGATTTTGAGTCAGAACTTTCAAAGTTGCACGAGAAACATGGTCTAAGCTTTCGATCAAATCTTGGTCGACGCAACGGAATCATCTCTCAGTCTCAAGAGGTCTTCTTCGCTGAAGAGATCAAGAATACAGGTGACATTGTCACTGTTGATGGTCGCACGGGAGAAGCTGACATCGTCATTCACAACAGGTTTCGTGAGCTGGAGTGCAAGATAACTTCTGGCTGTGGCGGAAGTTGGGCTCTTCAAACAGACTACGCTACTCTATGTAGAAAGGGAAAGCTTGACTATCTCTATGTTCTCGCTGATGAGAATTTTGAGAAGTTTGCTGTTCTATATTTTGATAGTCTCACTAAAGATGACTTTCATCCTCCTGGTCCTGGAGCTAGAGAGAAGGCTCGCATGAACAAGGTGGAGGCAATGAAGAAGTGTGAGGTCCTTGTTGGATCTGTCAAGTGTAAGAATGAGGAGATGATTGAGACATACACATCTCGTTTCAAGTCTTCGCTTGAGTCATTCGCTACAGAGCTTGAGATGCAAGATGTAAGGATTCTCGAGATTAGTGATAAAGCTGTAAAGCGTCGTGAGTCTCTTCTAGGGATCCGCGGTAGGATGGTTGAGAGATATATGAGTAAGCTTATGAAGATTGCAAAGAAGGGTATCAAGTGGTCTGAATCACCTCTACAGTTTAGCATAGAGCTTGAATTGGTGTGAGATTTATTCCGAAAATAGTGAAGAGGCCAATCAAAAAGGCATGCTCAGGCATTCTTCTTATCAGCTTCTGGTCTCTAATGGGACCTGTCCTCGCAGTGGCGCTGTGGAGATATCAAATAGACCAAGCAGCGGCATGCAATAAAGCTGCAGCTGTGGTATAATATAAAAGAACAAAGGAGCCAACATGGCAACAGATGTAAAGCTAATCTCTCGCACATACTCAGATAGGATCGTAAACGATCTTCTCAAGAAGTATCCAAAGGGGCCAAAGGGCCTCCTAAAGAAGGAACACTACGTCAACCACGAGGACTACGACTATCGATCTCGACGCTATAAGAAATACCTGACTCTTCCAGAGGGTCTGTGGTGTACTTATGGAAACCATGCGTCATTTGGATACGAAGTCGAGCTTCTGTGCATGGTGCAACATCACATCAATGCGGCGGGAGGAACCAGGCCATATCTACAGCGTATTGATTCTGATGCAGGTGGGACTGCGATCACTCGTAGGGCGAATCGAATCGATCGAAGAGTCGGAAAGGCAAGCAGGAGATTTCTTGATGCCGGCGGTCGGGGCATCTACAGGGTTGACAACGAATCGAGCGTCAACCTCTACGTTATCGCAAACTCTGATAAGTCAGCTCAGTTTCTAGCTAGAACGATGCTAGCAACATCTGGAATCATTCAGAAGCGAAACATGTACACAAGAAAGGTTGCTGTTTCGAGCACTGAGATCCTGAAGGCTTTTATGGATAAATCTTCCAAAACGGCTATGATACGAGTAAAAAGCTATAAGGAAGAGATCGAGAAGAAGCAGGCGAGGATCATCGCACTAAATCATCTCGCAGAGGCTATCGGTGACTTTGGTAACATTCAGTCTGACATGCTTTCGGAGGGAGGGTGAGTATAGAGAGGGAAATGTCTAGAGTTGAGATACTAAAGAATCGACATCAAGAACTTGATGATGAGGTAGATAAAATGTCTGCAATGAGATACTTATCTCCTAAAGAGCGACTTCATCTTAAGGGGCTTAAGGTTATGAGGCTTAGATGTCGTGATGCGATATCATCACTAGCGGAAAAGAAAAAGTGAATCAGCTTCAAGAGTGGACTGGAAAGTGTCAGAGATGCTTTATTGAATCTGAAGTATTCACCATGTCTATTGTTGATGTTGCTCTTATCTGTTTTAGGTGCAGAGATGCTGAGGTCGCCAAGAGAGAAGAGAAGAGAATGAAGCATAATGTTCTAATACTAGTTTTAATGATTGGCGTGGTTGACTCCGTCGCCAGCGGTGTGGCACGTGTTGAGCTCTCCTCATCAAATGAAGATACAATCGATGCCTATATTCCAGTAAAGCTTTTTCCCTGCATTGTAGAAGAGGGAGATATCTTTAGTATAGATATTGCTGACGGAGTCACAGAGATTCGATGCGGAGATCCTGATATTTGATGCATGGATTAAAGCCAAAACAAGTGGGCGATCTGGGAGTTTTTCGCTATGTGGATGCAGACTCTTATGACCCTAACTGTAAAGAGATATTTTCTGGAATAATCATTGATGTGAGATCGTCCAGCAATGATGGGATTAAAATAGGCTCTATTCCTGCTCCCATCTACAGCGTGATGTGTTCTGACGGGAAGCTTAGAAACTTGCCACACTGGGAGCTCTTTGAGCCGCCAGACGGATTTGATCCGGATACCCTAGACAAGGGATCCAGCTTCCAAGAGGTTGTTGGAGAAGAGGAATAGATATAGGTAGGAGAGAACTATGATAATCTTTACACTTGCATCTTTGTTTCTAATAGGATGTACACAAGGCGACGAAGAAGTTGTCGAAACATCCTTAACGCTATCTACCTGTGATATAATCGTTGATAACATGACAACAACGCAGCAGATTAGAGATGCGATGAAGAAAGATTTTGAGATCACAAGAGAGTTTTATGAGACAAAGAGTGTGTCAAAGACAACATGGGAGACTGAGACTAGTCGGTGGCTTATGAGAGAGGAAGAGCTTTCAATAGAGATGGACTCTCTATTTGAAGAAGCATCTAAGATGGGTTGTGTGGGAATAGCTCTTAGAGATAATTCGCGTGCAAACAGATAGGGACTTGTGGTATAATAATATCAATGGAACTAATAACACCTGATCAGAAGTTTTTTACTGGCGATCTTGTTCGCGTAACAAAAGACAAATGGCCGTATCTTAAGATGGGAATGGTGGGTATCATCACTTTAGCTAGATGTGATAAGGTTTGTGTTAATAGCGGATTCATCGCAGAGGCCGGCGACGGAGAGGGCAGCCCAAGGTACGGAATGGAATGGTGCTACGTTTGTAGATTTGGAAATGATAGGCCTCAAGGAGTTAGGCTAGATAAATTATCACCAGTGGAGGTAATCATTGGAAAAAGGTGATCTAGTGCTCGGGCGCATGGATGGTGGTGATGACGTCTACGGAATCATTCTCTGGGCTAATGTCCTCTTCGACGAAGACCCCTGCTTCACCATCGATGTAGGGGTACTGTGGCAGGATGGGGTTATCTCTAATGAGTTCTCTGGTGAGTTGCGACTTTTTATATGACTAGATCATCTAAGCTAGAGAATATCTATCACAAAAGTCAGTCAAAGATCTGGGACGGAAGAGAGGTGCTGTCAAGTCTCATTGAGAAACACGGTGGAATCTCCGTCGACGATGATAAGTCTGATGCCCTAAGGCACATATTCTCAGTCATCCTCGAGGGTGAACTTGCCGCGTGGAATGTCTCTCTTCAGCTCGCTGAGATGCTAGAGGAGCCATCATCGAAGATGGCAGCGACAAGCCAGGCTCATGACGAGTCTAGACACTTCTACGTGATGCGTGACTATCTTAAGCTCTATGATGGAGACATTCCGCCCATCCCGCACGCTGTTCGAGAGGCGTTGCGAATGGTTCTATCAACTGACAATCTAGCGAAGAAGCTATTGGGGATGCAACTGATGGTTGAGCCTGTAGCTCTCACAATATTTCACGAGGTTCGTCGAGTCGCTCCTGAGCCTGTCTTATCAGAGCTCCTTGAGTATTTTGAGAGAGATGAGGCTCGTCATGTCGCTCTTGGCGTCTATCATCTTCCTGAGGTCGTGAAGGATCTCGGTCCCATTCAGATCATATCGCTTATAACATGGCAGATGAGAATCTTTATGCTAGAGCTTGAGGGACTAAAGGAGCTTCGCCCACACTTCGAGAATATAGGGCTGAACGCCGAGGATCTCTTCTCGTTTGCAGAGAAGAAACAACTCGATGCTCTAAGAGATTTTGTAACAGAGCTTGGAATGAGCCCAAGAATCTGGGAACCAGTTCGATATTTTATTCAGTATCAAAAGAAGAGAGTTCTAAAGTGAAATTGAAATATGTGAAACCTGGTGACATTATATGGCAGAATCGAATGCCAGGGGGATTATGCATCTTTCTTGGGCAAAATGAGGAACTTGATGATATGGGGGAGATAACGTATAGAATCTATCACCCAATTGAAGGATATCTGAAGGGTGATAACACGTACTACTATACCGCGTTTAAATATCGTGATAAGATAATTGACTGCATCAGGTTGATGAAAGGAGAAAGAGAATAATGAAATGGACAGTAAGAAAAAAGAAAGATAAGTGGGGAGTATTTCTTGTGAAGAAGTACTGTGCCACAGATGAGGACGTTTGTTACGGAGTGAGCATCAATAAAGAGACAGCTCAGTTCATGGCTAAGAGACTCAACAATCCAGTGTATGTCGAATCTGACAAAGAACTTGAATAGGAGATAAGAGATGGCAAAGAATAGGGCACCCAGGGCAGGAAAGGATTTTGTGACAGAGACTATCACGTCTTTTGTAGTAGACAAAGAGACAGGTCACTATCGAAAGATTACAAGAGACGCAGTTCGAGAGCGAAAAGAGAATAAGATGAATCGCGGAAAAGAGATCATAGCAGAGGAGATGTATCATCTATCAAACTCCAGCGACTATGATGAGAAGTTTGGCTTTGAGGACTTTGAAGGGAATGAGGTCATAGTGTATCTTAAGGAGTTACCGCCCATGCAAAATGAATCCTAGGGTGGTATAATGGATATAGCTGCTACGGAGGTATAGCTAATGAAACATTACACTATTCGAAAATTTGACGGTGATGACTCCTACAGTTGGGCGGTCTTTCGAAAGTCAGACATTTCAAAGGGTCATCGTGGAATCGTATTTTACGGGGAAGCACGTCCGATTGTGAATGGGTGCTCTCGAAATCAAGCTCAATATCATGCTAAGCAACTGGAGAAAAAGCATGTCTAGATATATGCCAGACTATAAGCGAGAGCATGTCATTGATATGGTCATCAACGACGAGTCATGCTCACGTGGAAGAGACATTACTATCCATGTCGACAGTCTTGGAATGGTGAATATTGAGTTCGGTAACTCAATGACAATTCGAACAGACGAGCAAGGTTTGAATGAGCTAAGAGAATCTCTTGACCGCACAGCGGCCGCACTGCTCTCTATCCAGGGATCAGAAGAAGACACCGTCGGCTGGCCTTCCTGATGAATATATCAGACAAGATCATTGAATGCGTTAATCGTGAACTCTCATCTCTTCCCAATATGCTTGGGACAGCAGTGATTCTTAACGAGGAGAATCCTCTTGACCCTTCGACACCTGTTGGAGTTCCTATGAAGATGTCTGGGATGGGAACAGGCGGAAAGCATATCACATATCCCTTGACAGGCTGGGATCAGATCAGAAAGACTGATGACGATCCCTACATTATCTTGTCAGATAGTAATGGAATGTGCTACGTTGTGAGAACATCTACAAGTCACAGTACACTCTTTGGTACAGGTCATCTCGGCAGAGCAATCGAAGATGCAGCTGTTGACGCTGAGAGTCAGATCTTGGAGAACATTGATAATCTAGAGTGGTAAAACATCCCGCATGCAAATTGACACTGGCTGTGGTATAATATAATCACTAGCCAGGGATACAATACATAATGTCACGTTACGGAAAACCTTCACGACGAATGCTCATGTTTCTTGATGATAATCCGGGTTCAACAGCTCGAGAGATTAGTGAGCACCTCTTCGATAATAGGAGCATATCTCAACTATGTATCCGATATCGGTATAAAATATGGAACAGCAATGAGACTAAAGTTCGTACTGCTTGGCGCTCGAAGAAATATGTCACTGACACTATGATGACATTAGATTATCATCAGGATATCGAGATTCTTGGTGAGAGATCTCAACAGTTGAGCAAGATTTGCAGAGGAAAGTTTGCCTACCTGACATCACCATATTGTAGTCGCACTCTGGCTGGTGACCCCCTGGGTCGTACAACTCACCCTGACGTTGCGAATAGATCAGCGCAACGTCGGTGGTTCTACAGAACAAAGAACAAGAATAACGTCTTCGTCTACTTTCTCACATTGAAAGGGATGCAGGCAGTGAAAGAGCACGGTCTAAAGTAGACCAACTGGAGATTTGAAATGAATGGTATTACACTTTTTGAGGTCGGCGGCTCTATTCGAGATGAGTTGCTTGGCATCACAGACATTCCAGACAGGGACTTCTGCGCTGTCTCATTCGGCGGATGGGAAGACCTTCTGGGATGGGCGAATAAAAATATGAACAAGGTGTTTCAGGTGAAGCCTGAGTTTCTCACCATCAGAGGTTCAATCGGCAAGGATGTCATCGACATCGTGATGTGTAGGAAGGACGGTCCGTCTAGTGACGGACGTCACCCTGACATGGTGGAGCCTGGCACGTTGCTCGAAGATCTCAAGCGACGCGACTTCACCATCAACGCGATGGCGAGGGAGGTTGATAAGAACCTCAATCCGTGTGGCGACATCATCGACCCATTCGAGGGTCGTGAGCGTTGTGTGGACGGAGAGCTCCGGTGTGTTGGAAGTGCTGAGGAGAGGTTTGGCGAGGACGGGCTGCGTGTCATCCGTGCCATCCGCTTCTCCATCACCAAGGGGATGCACTTCGACAAGGAGATCGCGAGCTGTCTCATGGATCCCAAGTGGGCCAGGCATCTCAGGGACACAGTCGCTGCCAACAGGATCCGAGAGGAGCTGATGAAGATGTTCAAGCACAACACAGCAGCATCAATTCGAGCCATCACTCGAGAGATGCATGACGATTTTATCAGCATCCTGTTTCAGGACATTGACCTGTGGCTCAAACCAACAAACGAGAAGAAGAAGAGGTAATAAGTGGATCACTTGGAAGTAATTCGACAGGCACTCTTTGCCCTTAATGGGTATCGGTCTCCGTCTCTCACTAGAAAACAGCAGAGGAAGGAGCTCAATCGATGCTATGAGATTCTCGCGAATGTCGTCTATGGCCCTCGCAAGGAGGGCGAAGAGAAAGATAACAGTCCTCAGGGAAGCCATTAGATGAAACAGTCGGATAGTTTGAATGTCGGTGACATTGTTAAGTTCCACGGGTGGGCAGGTCGTGCAAGCGGTCGACTTGGAATCGTCGTCAAGCATCTAACTGGCTGTGACATGCCGACAATCTTGGTGGATTCGGGATTCAAAGCCGTATTCACGATGGGTCAATTCGAGGTGATCAGTGCAAGTGGGTGATCTTGTTAGTATCCGAAAGAGCGACACATCTCATTTAGGGAGAAAGTTGGGTCTCCTAATAAGAGTTGACATGCGAGAACACCGCCCCACTGACAACGTCAGCCATAGCGTTGCTCTGGTGCTCTGGAACAACGGGCCCGGGTGGATCCTCTATAGTCGAATAGAGATTATCCCCCCATGCTAATCAGCGGCGTGCAATATGAGTCAGGCTGTGGTATAATATAATCACACAAGGGGTAAACCAAATGGCAACATTCGAAGAGGCAGCTCTAAGCTGGGCTCAAAACATCAACGACTGGTATGAGATTAATGCAACAGTCGAAGAGATGAGAAGTGCATTCAACACGTACTTCAAGGACAAGCTCGCCTATGATGGAACGAGCTACGTTGAGATGTTCTTCAAGAGTCGAGACGGAGGCTGGACAAGGCACCTCGACACAGCAGATCGAGAGGAGATGGCAGATCAGGTGGAGCTCATGCGAGGTAACCCTCGGATTCCGACATATGCAGATCTTGGTGGAAATCTTCTTAATAAGGCGATGAAGTGAAAAGAACATTTATCATAGGCGACGTCCACGGATGCGCAAACGAACTAGAGACTCTTCTCGAAAGACTAGATCCACAAGAGGGTGACTTAGCTATCTTTGTTGGTGACCTGGTTGACAAGGGGCCAGAGTCTGCACGAGTTGTTCGCATGGTGCGGAATCTCTCTGAGTGTGGCGAATTTGATGTTGTACTCGTTGAGGGAAATCATGAGGAGAAGCACAAACGCTTCAGAAAGAACAGGGTTCTTCGACCAGAGATTGCAGGCAAGATGGTTGAGCGATCTCCTGATCTCGCTAAGATCACTAATGAGTTAACGCAAGAGGACATCAACTTTCTTGAGACTGCTGTATTCTTTCATCGAGTGCCTGAGCACAGCGTTCTTGTTATCCACGGAGGGATTCCCGAAGATGTCTTAGAGCTGCCCACCGAAGAGCAAGCAGCATCTGCTGGAGGCAAACTTAAGAGGATGCTCACGAAGACCCAGCGAACTCGTTTTCTCTCAGCTGAGACTGGGAAGTTCGTTATGCTCGGTAGTGAGAAGGATGAGGACCCGTTCTGGGCTGAGAACCACGATGGCAGATTTGGCCACGTTGTCTTTGGGCATGAGCCATTCATTGACGGACCTAAGGAGTTCCCGAATGCAACAGGGGTTGACACGGGAGCTTGTAAGGGTGGTTCGCTAACTGCCCTAGTCATCGAGCAGTCGGGAGAGAGATCCTTCGTCGGGAGAGAGATCCTTCATATCAGTGCCAGCATGCAATTTGAATATAGCTGTGGTATAATATAATCATGGAAAACACAGAACAGCTTATAGACATAGTTGACAACGAGACAGGAGAGATTTACATGTGTGACATCCTTATGGCTGTCGCATATCTATGGTCTATTCAAAGAGGATTTCGAATTGTCAAAGACGATTTGGAGTTCTTCGATGGTAAGGACCATCACGGCAGGCAGGTGTGGGTGCCTCGATATTATCACTGGCTATATATTGAACCTAAAGAGGGTGCTGAGGGTGATCCTGCTCGTGAAATGCAATACTGCTAAGTGATATGGTTGTGGGTGACATTGTGAGATCGTCTTATGATGCGGAGATGTCTCCGTCTCATATTAGAGTTGGAATCGTCATAGATACTGAAATCAATATGTGGGGTGAAGAGGTGATTCCGTCCGGAGTGACAATCATGTGGAGCAACTTTGAGATTGAGACTGTCTACTCTGATGAGATTGAGGTGATAAGTGATTAAGTCAATTAAGGATCGACCATCACCTCCGACACCGATTGAGGTAGATCTGACCGGACCCCAGGGGAATGCGTATTCCCTCTTGGCACTGGCAGAGCATCTTGGTCGACAGCTTGGATATGACAAGCCTAAGAGGGAACTCATCCTAAGAGAGATGAGGCTGACAGACTACGAGGGTCTCCTATACACATTCAACAGAGAGTTTGGAACTCTAGTCACTCTGTGGAGATGACAGTGAAAGCGGGCGATCTAGTAAGATACACATCGAGCGGCAATCCACTCGGCGCGGGTATCGTGCTCAAGGTGAAATTGTTCCAGGGAGCACACGTGCAGAACACACTGGCGAAGGTGATGTTGAGTGGAGGAGTACGGTTCAGGCCTATTCGATGGATTTCCCTTGAGTACCTCGAGGTGATAGATGAAAGTCGGTGACATGGTCCGGATCAAACATCCCGAAGACACGTTCGAGGGGGAACGCTATGGGCAGATCGGTGTGATCGTAGCCATGGCAAAGCGACTTCACATTCCTGCAGCCAAGATCATGGTGTTGGGTGAGGTCACTGAGTTCGACATCGATGAGCTAGAGACTATATGAAAGTAGGCGACCTGGTGAGAATGGTGTGTCGTCATCATAAATCTGAAGGCACTATTGGTGTCATCATCGCTATTCACGACTGCGGATCGTATTCGGACGAAATGATAGTTTTGACTGAGAGTTATCTTGAAGAGTGGGAAGAGGACGATATTGAGGTGATAGATGAAAGTCGGTGATCTCGTACGAATCAAGGGCAACATTCTGGAGTGCCTCCAGGAGACACCACAGGTGGACTGGCCGGAAGTCTACGGATCAATCGGTGTTGTCATGGAGTTCACAAAGCGTCTAAAGCGTCTCTATATTCCTGTTGCCAAAGTCATGGTCTTAGGTGTGATCGAGGAGTTTGACATCGATGAGCTGGAGCTGGTAAATGAAAGTCGGTGACCTGATATATGATTCACACTACGGAAGATATGCTCTTGTTATTGATACATTTGGGTCCTCCTCATACTTCGTCGTTATGTATGATGATGGCTGGGTGGAATCAAACGTTAGGATCAATGACTCAGAGATCGAGGTGATCAATGAAAGTGGGTAATCTGGTGAGATATACATCGACCGGTGATGCTCTCGGAACGGGTATTATCCTCGATCTCTGCCCACGACAGACAGGTGCCGATGCACTCGTGATGTGGAGTGGTGAAACCAGAGGAATACCCATTAGATGGATTGACTTTAAGTACATCGAGGCCATCAATGAAAGTCGGTGATCTTGTGATCTTTAATGTGTTTCCCAAGGGCTGGGATGGTGGTCCTCTCTCTAGCGTACAAGGCATCATCATCAGCCATCAGATGATTCCCGCCGCGGACGCCGACGACTTCTACGGTGTGAAAAACCAAGTCTGGTGGTTCATCATGCGTAGCGACACAGGGACAATTAAGAAGTACCATGACGATTGGATAAAGGCAGGCGAAAATGAAAGTTGGTGATCTTATCAAGGCATCAAATGAAGTGGGAGGCCCCAGGGGAATAGTGATTCGTATTGACAAAGACTACCACGGAGCTCACCAGCCATTCAAGATCTCAAACGCTGGGAGAACATGGATTCGCACGGGCGGTGTCGGCTGGATTGGTCGAGATCCTCGACGCATCAGAGATCGTGTTCTCGTTCTGTGGCTAGGAGGATCTATGACAAGATCATATGAGGAGTCTGATATGGTAGAGGTGATAAGTGAAGGTGGGTGATCTCGTAACATTTAAGAATCTCCACAACTGGCCACCTGTTGGTCTCATCATTAAGATTCACATCACATCGTCTGGAACTGGGCAGATCTATCTCCTTGTCGGAGGCGAAGGAACCCAAATGAACAGCGCGATTCCGTGGGCAAGTAGAGAGAAGTATATCGTGGAGGCGAGCTGTGAAAGTCGGTGACATAATCATGTGGACAGGTTCCGGCTTGAGTGATCATCATTATCAGAAGTACGGTCTAATCATCGGCAAGAACGGCGTCTTCTTCAAGATCCTGTGGGAGAATGGCAAGATCAATGGAAACATCGAGAAACAGATGAAGGTTATCAATGAAAGTCGGTGATCTAGTGAGGTTCGGAGAGGACTATCCGCAAGGACTCATCTACGGTGTCGGGATGATTGTCGGGTATAGTGAGGATATGTCCCATCCCCCGGTTCGCCAGAGTGGTGAGAATGTGCTGTGGAGCGTGCTATTCGCAAAGCGCAGGCGAGGGTGGCTTCGCACTGATCAGCTGAAGGTGATCAAGTGAAGGTGGGTGATCTCGTGCAGGTTCCCAAGTGTGGTGATATCATAGATTGTGAGTGTTTCTTCTGCTATCATAAGAGTAGTTGCATCGGCGTGATTGTGCGTCGTGACATCGACGACGACGTCGATCATCCTGTTCATCGATGGGTTGTGATGTTCGATGCGGGGGAGTGGGAGACGGACTCGTGGCAGATCGAGGTGATCAGTGAAAGTCGGTGATCTTGCAATGCGATTGGTCCTCATCGCTGAGGAGTGGAAGTGGGAGACGGTCATGATTGTTGATTCGGATGAGGGTGCTGGATGGCCGAATCTCTTGATTATGAGCAACGCAGGTCAGAAATGGGTTGACGCCGATGACCTCACCGCAGTGCAAGACTGGGAGGAGATGGTCGGATGAAAGTCGGTGATCTAGTGAGATTTGGAGAGGACTATCCCGATGGTAACCCCTACGGTGTCGGGATGATTGTAGGGTGGAGTACTGTAGGATATCATAAGGATATGTCCCACCAGATAGATGAGAATTTTATTCTGTGGAGGGTGCTATTCGCAAAGCGATTCCAGGGGTGGATTCGCACTGATCAGCTGAGGGTGATACATGAAGGTGGGTGATCTAGTTCTGTGGAGAACTGCGAGATCATATCAGGATATCGCCGACAAGGAAGTTTTTGGTCTAGTTATAGATTTACCTACCGATCTGCGTGGGTTGTGGAAAGGCAAGGTTGCAAAGATCATGACTTGTGATAGAAAGCTATACATTATCCCTCTCTATAGTCACTATGTTCTTGAGGTCATTAATGAAGAAGATTAAGCCTGACATTGGACATCTTGTGAGCACCCAGCTTGTCTTCGACTCTACACCGACGATCCATTTGACCGGAATCATTGTCGAAAAGTACGGAATAAGAGTTCGCATTATGGTAAGTAATAACACTATGATCTGGAAACGAAGAGATGATGTCACGGTTATTAATATCCCAGTGGCATGCAATAAGACCGCAGCGGTGGTATAATATAAACACCTACCAACAACGGAGTACCCCGTGAAACTAACCCTCTCAAGAACCGCTGACACGATCGAGTATGGACTCGCTCGGGAGGCTATCTTCGCATGTGGCTATGGAGCCACACGCATCGGAGATAACCTTCATGTCTACAGCTGCAGGACGTCCAGCTCGCTTCACGTCCCTGTGACAGACCCAGGTGAAGGGTGTAGTGTGCCTCTGAATGAGGCAATCGAGGAGATTGGACAGCTCTACTGTGACGAAGGTCTATACAGCGACTGTCAGAAAGATCGAGACGGCACCACCGGATTCAATCGTCCCTGGATGGAGTTGTGCGATATGAATGCCCTCCTTAGGATTATCGTCCTTCGCTACGATCCAGAGCGTGACTTCGAGCGATCCCCTTACATGGGGAGAGGATGGTCTGCGAGACACTATCACTCTCAGTGTATCGCCGCGCTCGATGAGTTGGCTCAACAGCCGGACTCCCCCTTCGCCAAGGACTTCAGCTGGCAATTGCACCGCGAGTCGAGGCAGGGGAAGAATGAATAAACATCCTCTCCCTGTAGAGAAATATGTTCTCCGAGAGAGATATCTCCATGACCCCAGTGTCGCTTATGAGCTGGATCGTGATGAGCTAGCGGCTCTCATGTCTGAGGTGGGAGAGACAGAGCACGTCATCGACGCAATCAACGTCCTTGATGATGCGATGCTTGAGCAGAGGGCTCGTGACATTGCTTGCTGGAATAGGGCCTTCGATCGATATGACGATTCAACCACAGTCCCGGTATCAGACCTCGTCGAGGCTTCACAGTCTCCATGGTCATGGGGCGTGTAAATGGACTACAGCAGTGGTATAATAAAGGGGTCAAGGAGAAACATGGCAACACTACGTAACGATGGCTTTCACGTCGGTGTCTCAGATGAGGCAGTGGAGAGAGCGATCTCTCTTCTTGAGAGGCTTATCGGATTCAGAGGGGTAACCTACGACGCGGGACGAATATTCAACGCGCACATGCACGGCAAGGTCGCTGCCTTCGACCTGTGGGGGAATCTCATCATCTATCATTGCTTTCTAGAGGAGGCAAAGTGAGAGTGTCAATTGAGTTCATGGGACACATGGTCGTGGGTAGCTGCGACTTCTGTGGCCCCTATCACGAGAGCGATGGAGGTGTTGTTCACACTGTCGAGCCAGCGAATACTGACCCAGACTTTCTCAGTGACGCAGCTGCTGCAGTCGAGGCTATTGCATATGAGAAGTTTAAGGAGACAGTGGTGGAAAGGGAGCATTACGACGACCGCGACGGCGAACGTGCGGACTACTACAACCACCAGGTGGGACCAGACTACTGGATCGACTCAGAGAGTGGTGAGCCGCGGTGCGGCTGAGGATAATAGATGACAGTTGAGATAACACTATGGCGCTTCTAGCGTGCAATAAGACCACAGCAGTGGTATAATATAAACACCTACCAAAAACGGAATATTTGTGTACGTTAAGTTTAACCCATCTGATGCAGTCGCCAAGGCGAGAATGAGTCCCCACTGCGCCGAGACGATCTCGGATCGCATCCATCGAGGTGGTTTGCGTTGTCCACGCTGTGATGCTAGCGAGATGCACCCAACGGAAAAGGTGCTTCTCATCCGAGCGTACAAGATAGACACCTCCTCAGAGTGCCTCGTCTGCGCATCGGCTGATGAGACATCAGTCGGTGGATACGATAAGAATCTCGTCTGGGATCACTCCAGAGACTTTGAGCGCGGTTTTCAAAATGATCTGGCATGGTTCAGGTAGTCTAGCGTGCAATAAGACCACAGCAGTGGTATAATATAAACACACCCCAATAAAGCAAAGGAGCTTTCAATGGGATCCAACCAACGTTACCTCGACACACTCGGGGCACTTAACGAGTTGACAGACAGTCAGCTTCGCTCTCTCAACCACGCCGTGTGCGACACACTTAAGGGGCGTCGTCAGAGTGCAAACCTTCGAGCCAGACACAAGTTCACATCGGGAGACAGGGTCTCCTTCAACGGTCGTAATGGCTACACCGAGGGCACAGTCGTTCGTGTGAAGCGCACCAAGGCGATCATCAACATCGGAGAGTTGCGCGACTGGAACGTCCCCCTCGGCATGCTGGAGCTGGTGCAATGAAGATCTCAGCTCTCATCAAGCACCTGAGTGCTATTCAGAAGCAGGAGGGCGACCTCGAGGTGATGAATGAAAGTCGGTAAGTTTTTATCAAAGCTGGGTCCATTCAAATGGAGCCTACACAACTTTGTAGCACATCCATTGAGCGAGCTCGTGCACCTTGTTGGGTTCGAACGAGCCTCTAATTGGATTCACGATATTACTGTACCTGAACATGAGCCTGGCGCGGGACGGGGATGACGTTAGACGAGTCGTCACGGTGGGTGTGTGATGGGTTTTCGTAAGGTTAAGATCGGAACCTGGTACACAGGCATCGCAGTGGAAATCCATGATCACTACTCAGACGGTTGGGACTTCTGCGACGCAGTTCGAGAGGAGACCCTTACAGGGGAGTCTCTCGCAAGGACCGCTGAGGCATACTTCAAAGAGTGGGGCACGCTTCAGCATGGCTACACGATGAAAGACTTCCGCGAGCTTGACTGCAGCGAAGGGAGGAAGTAGTGGATTCTACTAATCAAAAGATGCCAGGCTTCGGTCCGTACGTCGTGCTCGACGATATGTCGACCTTCGCCTGTGGTGGCTGCGTCGTCTATCTCAGCGACAATGGGCAGCAGCAACTTGAAGAGATGAACGATATGAAATATGTCGACGAGGAGGAGATCACCTTAATCAGTGTGGTTGAACTCTTGGATGCCTACAATCAGGTTCATGGAACAAAACTATGAGCATGATGAGAGGCACACTTAGTCCTCTAACATGTAAATGATAATCAGGCGTGGTATAATAACTATGCCAACCAAAAAACATTTCCCCCAAGGAACGGAGGTTCCAATCATGGCAAAGCTAATCACCATCACCCTTCTTCGACCCACCGGCGAGGACTCTTTCGAGGCTCGCGGTGAGTGTGACGGCAAGGCATTCCTTGCTCGCACCATCATCTACCGCGGTGAGCCAATCTTCAAGGTTCAGGAGTCAGATGCCGACGGCGCTCTCTCCCACCTTCGCATGGCCAGCTCTACCTTTGGTCGCGGCGATCGGATTGCTATCGCTCGCTTCCTCAAGGCTGCCCGCGTGGCCGGAGCTTTCACGGCTAAGGCCTCTATCGAGGACCTCTCGGTCAAGCAGCTTCGCTCACGATGTAAGGAGGCTGGTCTTAGTGGTTACCACGTGAAGGGAGTTCGGAAGAGCGACCTGGTGGCCATGCTCCAGGAAGCCGCCTGAGCTGCTTACAGCCCCGCTGGTTGCCTTCAACCAGCGGGACCTGACCATTACCTCAAGCATGCAAAAAGAGTGCTGCTATGGTATAATATTTTTAGGAGGTACTAAATGGCAAAACGCCGTGACAGGAATCACCTGATTTATCGTATCACTTGCAGCATGACTGGAGACACATACATTGGTCTCACAGTGGTAAGAAAGAAGGCAGTTGTGAAAAGCGCTGATAGACGGTGGAAGGATCACGTCTACCAGGCATTTGTCGAAGGCAGGGACTTCCCGCTTCACCGTCTCATTAGAGAGGCAGGTGTTGACAGCTTCGACCATAAGGTTCTTCATGTGGTTCGTGGAAAGACTGAGGCTCACAAGGTGGAGCTACTGATCATCAAGCGAGACCAGCCAACACTAAACGTCACTGGACGATAGAGAGAGATAATGAGCGGAGCATACCCTTGCCCTCTTGATGAGGGAGTCATGGTGGTCGAGATCCCATTCACTGATGAGGTCATCAGCGACCTTAGGAAGAGGGACCCATCTCTGGACGAGGACACTCACGCATTCGCTGTCTGGGGAGAGGCAACAAAGGACATCGGTCCCGTCATCTTCCTTAACGAAAATATTCGAGAGGAGGACTGGTTCTCAGATGTCCACCTCTCAGCCATCTTTGCCCATGAGCTTGGGCATATTCATCTTAACACCGCGGTTGAGCCTGAGGCAGAACGCTGGGGAGTGACACTGTTGGGTAAGAAAGGTATGAGCGAAGCCGCTCATCTCTTGCTCGACCGTGGTGTTTTGGATGAAGAGGCTTGTAAACTTTTGAAAGAGACAGTATTATAGATCATGACAAATAAAATCGCAGGAGTAAGTGATGGGAAACTTTAAGATAAAAGATATCGTAATGGCAGCAATACCACAGAGTAAACCTGTTCGAGCAGAGGTGCTACGATTGATGAGACAGTGGGATTCTGGAGAGACTTACGAGATTCGGATTCTAACTGGAAGTATGAGATTCAACATCACACACATCTCTGCAGATGGAATGACTCTTGTTGAGAGAGATGGAAAGCCCGTCTAATAATAAATCAAAATCAGGATAAAAGACTTATGTGGATATATGCGATGATTGCCATTGTCGCTCCGATGGTGATGCTAGTTACTATCTCATGCTTCGATGGTTAAGTAGAAGCATTAGCATGCAATAAGACAACAGCAGTGGTATAATAGTATTACCAACCAGCAAAGGAAAAACATGAAAACTGAAAACCCCTACACTAACGGACCCTACATGGTTCTCAGCGACTCATCGACATTCGATGGTGCGGATGGATGCTTCATCGCATACATCACCGACGCGGGTCAGGAAGAACTGGAGGCATGCTCCGACTTCAATGCTGTGGAGCACGACGAGGCAGAGATCATCTACTTCGCTGACCTGCTCGACGCTTACAACAAGGTTCACGGAACCGACCTCTAGGAGAGAACATGGAAGATGACAACCTCGAATGTCTGGACTGTCACAAGAAGGATAGCTCAGTCACGATGACCATGACTTCAGACCGGAGGGACTTTAAGCACTTCCCTCGGTGTCCCCCATGCTGGGAGAAACGAGAGGCTCGAGCTCGTCAGACGATGCGACGCTACCCTGAGGCCTTTTCCGGTAGTAGCTCATGGCAAGGCTGGTAACCAATCACATCTATTAAGGAGACACATATGTCTGCAATGAAACGAATAGTACTACCAATTCTAGAGGAGATCTCTGCAAGGCCAGATTCCAGATTTAGGGTGTACAAACGAGTCGCTCCTCACGTAGATGTAGAGTGGGGACAGTTTAAGCGCATCATCGGCCATCTAAAGGCGGATGGCATGATCGATATTGATGTGAACTATGGTGGTCATATCACCATCACGCAGGAAGGCAAGGATGCCCTAGGGAGCGAATAGAGCAAAGGCAGTAGAAGCACTCGTAGATCACGCCGCCTGCAAATTGACTGCAGCGGTGGTATAATATAAACACACCCCGTTAAACGGAGCAAAAACGTGGTACTTGGAACTCTCATCCCCTCTCTTCATCGTGATGGTGACATGGCTGGAAAGCCTTCCACCTGGATCACATTCAAGGACGCGAAGCGTCAGGTGCGTGCTCTTTTGAAGACGAGCTCTCACCCTCCGACCGGAAGCTTTCGGCCTCGGCGAATCAACCGAAGTGAACTCTGCATCCCAGTGGACGGTGGCTTCGTCACTGTCAAGCGGAAGCCCGGAGCTGAGGTTATCTTCAACTCCTCTGATACCATTCGCACTCTCGAGGACATGAGTCCTGAGGATATTGCTGCAATCGTGGCAATGGGATAAGATGATGGCAAAGGCATACATCCTCAGATACGCTGTCAGGCACGAGGGCAGCGGACTTGTGAATCAAGTGGCATATCTCAGTCGACATGAAGCTGAGTCTGCTCTTGAACGATATCGCAATGAGTCAAGCAGCTATCCTACTCTCACAGACGAGGAGCTAAAAGCTGGTGCTGACATCGCAGTGGCGGCTGATATTAAAGACACGATTAAGTATGAGGCGATGTATGGACCATCCCCGTCGTATCACAGGTTGCCGGAAGATGTGCGTAGCGAGTTCATCGCCGACAATAGCTGGGCACGTGAAGAGTACATTGAGTATGACCCTGCAAACCCTAAGGTGCTGTGGACATATTCAGACTACGCATGCTGGATCGATGAGCTTTCAATCGCTGTAACAGCCGAAGCAATACTCTAGTGAAAGGCACGAATGGTAAGAATCCGCCCAATGATCTAGACATTGGTGATCTTATCAGAGTTGTAGACTGCACAACAAGATTCAATGATCCTGATGATTTGAATATGGCATGCTGTTGCTCATTTTGCAAGAGTGATTCATCAAGAGTTGGAGTTGTGATAGAAGAGAGAGGTTACAGGCTTTGGAATACGATATTTGACTTTGGAATGTGGGAAGTTAGTCAATGGAATCTAGATAGCGGACATATAGAGGTGATCAGTGAAACTGGCTAAGGTGAAGTGGGAGATTTTGGACTTACTCGGGTATGTCTTTTGTGAGGTATCGATCCGATGGTGGGATCTATTTGATGACACTCCCCTTGAGGGTTATCCAACACGATGGAATACGATCACATATCTAATCGGTGTCCCATCGTATAGAGCGGGATGTTTCTTCTACGGTCTTCAGGATGACAATGAAAACGGGTGACATCGTCATGGTGAGGCATAGACTTCGCTGGGGCGGATTTAAAGATCGCGGGATAGGAGTTCTACTTAAGCAGAAGTATTGTGCATACGATCCAGCAAACTCTCGATGGGAGATCTTGGTAGATCGAAATGTGGAAGTTTGTAGTCAGGGGTCATTATCGAAGATGTGAAGCACATAGAGGTGGGAGATCTCGTAACGCATGTTGCGTCGTGGTGGGCACAGAGTGGAATAGTCTTATCGTTTATCGATCACGGCATCTTCGATACGAAGGTGCTTTGGGCGAACGGCACAATCACAAGAGAGATAGCTGCATCTCTATCCAAGCTGCCTGCAAATTGACAGCAGCTGTGGTATAATAGAAACACACCCCGTTAGGTGATCAATGAAAGTCGGTGATCTGGTGAATCGACAGACCAACCCGATGCGCCGCGGCATTAATGCCTTGCTCATCGAGGGGCCACTCAGCGACACCGGCCCGTATCGTCGCCGCGGCATCTACTGGCGCGTTCTGCGCGCGGATATTAATCAATTTGACTGGTGGTGTGCAGAGGGTTTGAAGGTGATCAATGAAAGTCGGTGATCTGGTAAGACATGCTCATGCTCACAAGCGTGAAAATATGACTGGCATTATTCTTGAGGAAGCATATGATCCGCGTGATCCAGGAAATCGAAATACGATCTTCAACGTCTTATGGCGCAACGGGAAGATTGTGAAGAACGTCTGGGACTATGACCTGGTGATGATCAAATGAGAAAAGATTATTTCAGCAACCACATTGGAAAAAGCTGTGGAGAGGAGAGGCTGTATAAGATTGTGAAGAAGCACTTTCTAGCACTGGTGGGCTCAGAGGTCGACTACTACGGAGCTGATGAGGGTGATAACACATTCATGGTGGACTGTGTGGTCTTTAAAGTCGTTGAGGATCCAGACGATGGATATCGCTCCTACCTTGGTACGATCAACTACACAGAGGATCACAATAGCATCTTCTTCAGGACACCCATAGCTAGAGTTAGAATAGAGACTTTCGACAAGGAGCTGGATCATGAGAATCCTGAGAAGCTTGGGGATTATCACGGATATAGATTTATAGATGTGGTGGACGATCACGTGTGGCTAGAGTTTGGAACGAGAGACTACAGCGACTACTACCCATACTTCGTCTTTCGCCACCGGCCAAAGAAGGGCTAAGCCGACGGCTGGAGAATAGTTATATATTGAAATCAATGAAATGGGGGAGTCGACACACATGAGACTCAAAGATCTTGTAGAGGTGATAAAGTCAGACGTCATAGATCTAACTGACGGGCCATTCGATGTTGACGTAGAGAGTGATGATGGCGGAACACACATCACAGTCTCTGTTGAGTTTCACAAGGATGCGAAAGAGATAATGACTAGGATGATCGAGGATTATGAGGGGTACAGGATTTTAGTCAAGTTAGTGCCAGACGGCTATGTCCACTCAGGTATAAACAAGAGCGACTAAGAGAATAGTTATATCTGTGAGGGACAAATATGAAGATAACGAATAGGCAACTAAAGACTCTTATAGGCGAAGTCATTCGTGAGGGTAACCCAATATTCAAGCACACAGTCCCTGAAGAGACACAGCATGAGATGAGGGTTATCCACTTAATGGGAACTCTTGTCGCTATGAAGAGGAGAGGCCACACGAATGAGGAGCTCATCCCTGCACTTGAAGAGGTGATCACGAAGCTTAGAGGAGAGGCTAATCCAGAAGAGGAGCTAAGTGGTCTCGAGCAGTGGGAAGCAGAGGGAGTTCGCAGATATGAAGATTACACGTAGATATCTAGGGCGACTCATAAGAGAGTCTCTCTCTATATCACGTGCTGAGAGAGATGTCATCCAGTCTCTACTTGACATGAGCGGACCTCGTGGGCTCCCTGTGACTCACGAGGTGACAGCTGAGTGGATAGATGATGTGATGAGAGAGGGAGAGGTCAGGGGGACGTACGGAATCTTCTTCACCTTAGGCCACATCAAGTCTCCTCAGTTCGTCACAGAGGGCTACATGATTCACGGGTACATCCCGCATAGAGACATAGACTCAAACACGATCTACCCTGACATGAGATTCACCCCACAAGATGATGAGCATGAGAGCGCATGGGAGGTGATGTGGAGTGAGGGGAGGGGCAACCTCTATGGCCTCGAGATCGCCAGGCCTCGAGATCGCCACCAGCTACGAGCGGTGGGCGATGCCCCTCTGGCAAGCTGTGGTCGACACTCGGGCAGATGAGGTAGTGTGGGGAGCTCCGAGCGCGGTTCCATACTAAGAGTTCAGAGTAGAGTAGGTAAGAGGGGAGCCTAATAGAGTGACACCCCTCATCTAGCACCCGGGCGCATGACGCGTTACGCGTGCACCTATCCACTAGCTGTCTAGTGCCCGACCACATTGCGAGCGAGTGCCCGGGCGCATCGTGCGCGTACGATAGTCGAGAGCTAACTCTCCTCCTCAGCATGTTGCCCCTCTCTCTCATCAAGCACCCGGGCCCTTTGTGTCAGCATCTACGCATGTGACAGGTGGCTACGTGTCTTGAGTGTGGGAGATCATAATGTGGTCGGGCTCGCACTCTACTATTGAGAGTTTTCGCAGCAGCGACTCTCTGCAGCGATTTTCCACGTGTCGGCGATGGGCTACGATTTAGCCCCCACTCCGAAGCAAGTTTTTATTGACCCTATTTCACTTGTACATTCCGCTCTCTCTGTGGTAGAGTTATGGTAGGAAAAAGGAGTCGGTGACATGGCTAGACGAGGCGGCACTCGAGGTCGAATGCGTAAGGAGAGACTGCGCGCTCAAGCGGAGGAGATGGCGACGGCGAGGGCGACGCGGAGCACGAAGCAACAACTCGCTCTACTCGATGATCGACTAGGTGAGGGGGAGGGAGCGAAGCGAGAGCGAGGGCGACTAGCTCTACTCCTGGAGTCGAAGCCGAAGTCGAACACGAAGTCGTCGAAGTCGAACGTCGATGGCGAGTCGAAGTCGAGTAGACCAAAGAGTCGAGGCGATAATCGAAAAGCGAAGGCGAAGCGAAATCGAGATCGAGAAGAGCAGAGATCGACTAAGAGTCGATCTTCAACGTCGACCAATGGTCGACCCCAGGGGTCGACGTGATATCGACCATGTCGTCGATCGTCCTCTTCATGTCGGGGACCCTACTCGGGATGTTGCTCGGGCTGGCGCTGGAGAGACATGCGAGAAGTTACTATCTTGACAGGATGAGAGAGGAGATTGAGGGAAAATGAGAAAGACGTCGATACTATTTCTAATAGTTGGGGCCTTCATCGGGTTCTTCTTCGGGGTCAAGGCGCTGGAGCATAGTTTAAACGAGCTGAAGGGAGAGGATGATGATGACCCCGAGCCTGCCATCGATGATGACCCAGTGTCTGACCCAGTGTCAGACACTGAGCCTGACATCCTGAAAACTGTTGCGTGCAAACCGTGGTGCCGCCTGGTATAATAAAGGCACACAGCCACCACGGAGAAAAACATTGCAATATGACTTTTACGCAGAGGCCTCAGAGCTTCGCATCCCACCAGGGAGGGCAGGCATGGAGGTCCCGGAGCGACTCGTCGTGGTCGACGGATATCAGTTCCATCTTCCAGTTGCCGTCATCGAGCAAACCCCCAACGGCTGGCGACAGCTCGTCGGCTGGTCTTTGAAGTCGCGCTGCGGCAAGACCCTTCTCATCTTCAACGACTGATAGAGTTATTGACTTGACTTATATTGCACCTTCCAGCCACATGAGGAACTCCTAATGGCACTCACTGCACTCACTTCCCGCCTCCCAAAGGTATCCCACGTATCGATCCGGTACACCGACGGAACCCGCGACGACTATGGCGATGTTCAAGGTCACTGGACAGAGGGAGACGTTACCCGTCTCCTCTCCAACAAGGATAAGACGGTACACTTCGTCCTCTTCAATAACGTGACTCCTTCTCCCACCTGCTTCACTCACTGGACGGACTAAACCATGACTCTTATTCTACTAATCTTCTCGTGTGTTGCGACGCACAGACTTCCACTCCCTGCTGATGTAAGTGCCAGTCTTCCTGACTGTGTCGAGGTGTGGGCAGTGTGCGGTGACAAACTTTGTTCATGTTTTAAGGAGAGTAGACAAACCTTGTTCGTGCTCTAAGGAGTAGAGCTCCCGCATGCAAGTCGAACCCAACAGTGGTATAATTAAATCACAGGGAGGTAACATTGATCAAGTATCAAGTTCACTTTGAGAAGTTGACAAGCAGTGGCATCAAGCGAGGGATTCGCACAGTCAAGGCTCGCAATGAGAGAGAGGCAAAAATGAGTTTGTACGAAAGAATTCTCTGGTTACCGCATAATGCGGTCGCCCACCCGCTAATGGTCGTCCTTCCTTACGCGTGGGGAGTCTGGATCCACAATAAGACAATCCCCTTGTCTTCATCCCTTAGAGAAAAGTCGCTGGATTAATCGCAATGCTAACGAGGTGCCAAGTGGCAACTGAGATTCAAGACGTCACTCGCAAGTGCTGCGACTGTGGCAAGACCATGGTTCTCATCGCTGAGGAGTGGAAGTGGTGGTGGGAAGAGGGGGGAGAGACCCCCGACATTATGCGCACCTCCTCGATCACATGCTGCGGTGATGAGGAGCAGGATGAGGATGAGGATATCGAAGATGACATCGCGTGGCAGAGCCGCCTGCGAAGGATGGAGGGGTGGGTAGAGTGAGTCTTGGCATGCAAGGCTGTGGGTAGCTGTGGTATAATATACCTACTGACAACGGAGATACAATTGGCAGAGAAGACAAAACCAACACAACGACTCTACGCATGGAACTGGACGAGCGGAGGTTACAACCAGTGCTACGCCTTCACAAAGGCAGAGGCTCGAAAGAAGGGCAACGCCATCTGTGACCTGGTCATCAATGAAGACACATTCCGACTGGTGCGGGATGAGAAATCCTTCTGGGACAACTACCCCATCTTCGACTGATGGCGGCTTCACCAAGTGCTGGCATGCAAGTCGAAGTCAGCTGTGGTATAATATATTCATATTTAGGAGGTGATCCATTGAAAATTGGTGATCTAGTTAGAAGTGTTACAAGCATCACTGACGAGAGCAAGCGCGGTATTGTTATGAGACTATTTGCTACCGCCCCTGGGGCGATGGTCTTGTGGGAAGACAATTCCTTGACCTATGAGTCTGATATTGAAGTGGAGGTGATTAGTGGACAGTGATCCTACCAAAGGGACTCTCTCTGATGAGGAGGTCAAGAGGCAGATCATGGATAACCTAGAGTCAGCCATTATGGCATTCGAGGTTGAGATCTGCTGGAGGACCGCTAGTAGACTCAGGAATATTCTTAAAGCTCAAGAAGCCTCAGCCACGGTTGCGAAGCTGTGGCAAGAGACACTTCAGCGGAAGAAGAATCGTGCTGAGTTGTGGTTTCAGGGAGGCACAATCTGATGTTTGAGATCGACAACTATATCCTCGTATTTCAGTGCATCGTAAAGATGGGCGAGACGTTCTGGCCCATGATTGCTATCGCCTTCATGTGGGCACTGGGGACCTGGCTCTCAAGAGAGTTACGTCACCAAGATAAATCGCGCATGCAAACCAAGCCTTAGTAAGGTATAATAACTAAGCCAACCCCAAACAACCCCAATAAAAAATAGAGGTGTCCTCATGGCAAAAGTAGTGGAAGTAAAAAGCGTCGTGGCTAGCGGCGAAGACAAGAAAGGTAACCCAATCTTCGAGGCGACTGGCGTTCTCGACGGTCAGGACTTCGTTGCCCGTACCATCATCTACAATGGTGAACCCATCTTCAAGCTTCAGGAGGAAGGAAATCATCGCAAGATGTCTGACTCCAAGTTCGGTCGCGGCGACCGTATCGCAGTGGCTCGTGCCTGCAAGGCGATGCGACTCCAGGTGTTCGGCGAAGGCCAGAAGGCTAAGGTGGAGCCTGAGCTGGAGACCGGTGAGACCACGGAGCTCAAGGCATCGTGATTGACCTGGTGTTAGTCCCCGCCGCCTGGCTGCTTTGCTGGTCGGCGGGGGTCATCCTTATCTATCATGGTCTTATGCTCCACAGCGAGCGGATGAGAATCCGTGAGCTCAACAAGCGAGTCGAAGAGCTTCTAAATTCTCGTAATGACGATGACGATGACGACGATTATCGCCCCGGTAAACTGCTAAATATTGTGGTATAATAGGGGTAGGAGGTTCCAATGGGACGAAAGGTAAAGTATCAGCGAAGCAAGGACCCGACTGTTATCGAGCAGTTGCGCCACAAACGTGCTATCGCAGGTATTGAGCGCCTGGAGTTCTTCGCCGGTGGCGGTGACCTCAAACAGTGGCGTCCCCCGAAGAGGGTGGAGGTCGATCAAAGGCGGCGGGCAAATAAGAGAGCCTGCAGAGGGAGAGTGAAATGTTGATAGTACCCGGACTACATGTGCGTGTGTCTCCCTTTCATGACGCCACACAACGTACACAAAATAGGGTGAGAGAGAGGGGGAGAGATGGATTTATTGTTCGAGAGCTACGCAGCTCTGTTATTGCTCTTGGTAATGTCAAGGGTGTTCTACTTATGTCTGTGTCAGACTCTGATTCAGGGAGAGACCCCTGGCTTGGATGGCTACCAATGCATGAGATCGACGTTCAGCTTTGGAAAGATTAGCTTAAAGCGTATTCGCGGGCCTGCAATTAGAGGCAGCCCATGGTATAATATTAATATAAGGAAGGTGCTACCTTGGGCGACGAACTTTACCCACTCACACTTAGCTACACTCTCCCAGACGGCGAGAGGTACAGGGTCGTAATCATGAATGAGTCTCAGTCTGAAGACGAATATTCAAAGATGTTCCGGCTGTGTGGCCTCGACGTCAAATTTAGTGTAGACTAAAGGAGTTTTCACATGAAACTTACACCATTCGAGCTCGCTGAGCAACGTGCCATAAGCCTCTTCGGAAACCTCGCAGAGATGTCTGCTATTCAGAAGCTGCTCATTATGAGTGACAATTGCAAGACGGCATTCGGAGATATGAAACTCTCGAGGGATGTCCGAGCGAATGCAGTCGCAGATGCACGCGCCATCAACAACATCTTTCAGACAATGGGGAACACCCGCGAGAAGGCGGGCATCAGCTGCTAAGCTATCTAGTACCCGGGCCCATTATGCGCCTGCGCATGCAACTTGAACACAGCGGTGGTATAATATAACCACACAGACAGATACGGAGCAACAGTGGTAAAGACGAAGTACGCAAGAGTTCTCATCCCAAATGATATTAACGACAGAAGGGCTGGATCACTGACTCGAGTGTTCGACAAGGAAACCTCTGACAGGGTCAAAGGCCGTGATGGCATTGGTGTTATGTGGATTACGGAAGAGGGGAGTTACATTTTCGAGCCAGACCCAGAGCATGACATCGGTGAAGCTATCCTCCTGGAGCAGGAGCAGGCGATCGAGTGGTTTATCGAGAATAACCTTCTTCACAAAGCTGGAGATGACCTTCAACAAGAAGCCATCATCTTTTGAGTCCAATAATGCTGTCTAACTCACTAGCAATAGCTATCGGTCTGTTGATCGCCCTTCTCTTCGTGTCAGTCGAGAGAGGTTGGGTCAGCGCAGTGGTTGAGCGTATTCGACGCGAAGGTCGACAATGAGTCTCATGCTCACAGTTCAACTATCAGCACTGGCTGGCATCATCATCGGATGTCCCCTCGTGATCGCCCTCGGTGT
>LWDU01042028.1_pt1 | contig 34567 bp, 36 predicted proteins | sample 727161 | NCBI WGS metagenome assembly LWDU01 (sample SAMN04566230, study PRJNA314399) | hydrothermal vent metagenome | isolation source: deep sea hydrothermal plume seawater | place: Mexico: Gulf of California, Guaymas Basin | collected 2004-07-11 | reverse complement strand
TTATATAGCTGAAAAATGGCGAGATATACTTGTATTTAATGGCTTAGATACACATGAGAAAATCTGGGCTTTAAAAGCAGATTGGTTTGAAGAGCCGAATTATTGCCGGGGTGGCTGGAGTGGTGTTTCGCGTATTGAGTTGAAATTACCATTGGGGGGTAAAGTGGGCATGTTTCTAAAGCGGCAAGAGGACCACGTGACCCGATCGATGTCTCATCCCATAAAGGGTATTCCTACATTTTTTCGAGAGTTTAACGTTATTCAGTCTTTTCAAGATTGTAATATTCCTTCTCTAGATTTAGTGTTTTTTAATCAATGGAAAGAGGAAGGAAAAACAGGGTTTATTCCGCTGTCTTCAGATGACTATAAAATAGGCGGTACGCTTCTTCCTAATGAAGAACAAAAGGTATTACTTTTTACTAAAATCATTGAATTAATGCATGCGATGCATCGGCATAATTTTCAACATGGCTGCCTGTACCCTAAGCATGTTTTTGTAAAGAATTTATCTACTGGTGGGTTCGATGTGCGGGTTATAGATTTGGAAAAGGTAAAAAAAGTGGTCTTTAGGGAGCGGGCTGTATTAAGAGATTTAGATACACTTTTACGTCGATCTAATGACTGGAAAGACGAAGATAAGTTGCAGTTCTTTAAAATGTATCAAAAAGAGAATGAGCTTAGCCAAGCGTCGGAAAAGCTTTGGGAAAAGTTGAAAAATAGAAAAAAACAACATTAACAAAGCAAGGCGTTTTCTGAATAGTTTGTTTTATTTTAAGCGCATTATTTTCATTAAGCTGACTACGTGTCATATAAGCGGTGGTAAACGCTTCAAAGTGGCTTTGAATTAACTTCTTATCTTCTTGATAGCGCAGAATATGCTCAAAGTTTCGTTGTCGTAAGCCGATGTTTAACGTGTGACGTTTGATTTGCATATCAGAAATATCGATCAAGCCTAAGTTACCGTTAGGTAACACCAGGATGTTTTTAAAATGCGCAGATCGAAAGTAAACGCCTTTGTTGTGTAAGGTTGCGATGAAGCTGCCAAACTGTTTGTAGATATCTTCAACCAGCGTGTTCGATTGAGTTAATACGTCGCGCAGTAACTCTCCCTCTAGTCGTTCATAGATAACAATATGCCGTTTTATACTGCCACACCAAACCAACCGATTGATGCTAATAGTGGGGATGCCAAGCCGCGTCAATTTTTTTGCATTATCCACAAAGCGAATAGCATAAGGCTTGAAAAGGGCGGTAGAAAAAAAACGCTTACGACGAAACAGTTTTATCATTTCACCTTTTTTAGTATCAAGAACCTTTAGTCCAAAACCGTCTTTTTCAATAACCTCAGCGTCTTTAATCAGGCGCTCAAACTGCTCATGACTGATTTGTTCCATTAGGCGTCAATGTCAGGAATTAGGTTGCTTTTTAAGTGAGAAATTTGGTCTTTAATAAAAAGTCGACGCTTTTTAAGGCGGCGTATTCGCAATTGGTCAGGGTGTGTTTCTTCGGATAAGTGGTCAATTATATAGTGCAAATCTTGATGCTCTTGATTGAGCTCAATAATTCTAAACGCTATTTGGTCATCCGGAGTTAATTTCATCTAAATTTGAAGCTACTGCATTGAATATGCAGTCATGGTACAGCATACTTGGAGCATGGCTAACGATTATAAAATGCTACTACGGTTATTTCTCGACCTTTGTTTAATAAAGAAAGGTCCGCAAGATGTACCTGATAATACGATGTTAATGAAAATTGTATTTTTTACCTACTTTATGTCGGGTACAGTTTTATTATCTGGCAACATTCCAATCATTGACGCCGTTATTCAGGCTTTAATAGATACGGTTCTAATTGGTTTGTTTATGTACGTTTTGGTGAGTTTCTTTTCTGTGCCGAATCGCTTTAATCAATCATTGATTGCTATTTATGGCAGTGGCGCCTTGATAACCGTATTCAGCACCCCCTTCATATTTTGGGTGCAAACATTATCCAATAACGAGCAGCCAACGGGTGCGGCTGGTTTGGTGGTTTTTTTGATCGTGTGTTGGAGTTTTGTGGTTATGGCGAATATTATCAGAGAAACGATACGTAAAAACCTGTCGACCTGTTTGTTGTTAACCTTTTGTTATCTGTATTTGTCGTATCAATTGATCAATATGTTGTATCCAATTGAAACTGCTTGATAGAACTTAAGAGCGACTGATATGGTTGCTCAGTGCCACAAAGTTATCGATACTGAGTGCTTCAGCTCGTGCGCTTGGGTTAATCCCAACGGCATTAAAGGTATCATCGTTACAGATTTTTTTTAAGGTATTCCTAATGGTTTTACGACGTTGCGAGAATGCGGTTTTAACGACGTTCTCAAATAATTCCATATCGTCAATTTGATAGGGTTGTTCAGCGTGGGGCGTTAATCTGACGATGCTCGACATCACTTTTGGCCGCGGGTGAAAACATTCAGGGTCTACATCAAACAAAGCTTCAACACGACAATGGAGCTGAATCATAATGCTGAGTCGACCAAATTGTTTGCTTCCCGGCTGAGCTTGTAATCGATTAACAATTTCTTTTTGCAGCATAAAGTGCATATCTTGAATATGCGACGCTTGGCTCAATAAATGAAATAACAGCGGGGTCGAAATGTTGTAAGGCAAATTTCCTATAATTCGTAAAGGTTTGTTGTTGTCGAGTGCTGAAAAGTCAAAGCTTAATGCGTCTGCGCTGTGTAATGTGAAACGTTTAAGGTGCGAAAATCTGATTTTAAGTCGCTCAACTAGATCTCTATCTAGCTCAACCACATCAAGTTGACAGTGAGTATCCAATAAAGGTTCGGTAATAGCACCTTGGCCGGGACCAATTTCAACAAGGTGGTCGCTAGGAGTGGGGTCAATCGCCATCACTATTTGATGAATGATACGACTATCTTGTAGAAAGTTTTGACCGAAACGTTTACGAGCTTTATGTGGTTTGTTCACTGTTATATTTTGATGCGAGTTGAATTGCCATAATGAGTGCGGATTTTAAACTACTGGCGCTGGCTTGTCCTGTGCCAGCTAACCCAAGAGCAGTGCCATGATCGACAGAGGTGCGAATTATAGGCAAACCAAGGGTAATGTTGATAGCTTCGCCAAACCCGGCATATTTAAGCGTAGGTAGACCTTGGTCGTGATACATGGCGAGAATAACATCGTGATTCTTTAGAATGGGTGGATTGAAGGCAGTGTCGGCTGGTAAGGGGCCGGTTAATTTAAATCCCTTTTCCCGTAAAGCGTTGAGGGCTGGAATGATCGTTTCGAGTTCTTCTTGGCCGATATGACCGTTTTCACCTGCGTGTGGGTTTAGTCCGCAAACGGCAATACGTGGAGATTGGATAGCGAATTTTTTTTGCAAGTCATGGTGAAGTATCGTGATGACGTTTTGTAATAAAGGGCGAGTGATAGCTTGGCTAACGTCTTTAAGTGGTAGGTGCGTTGTGGCTAAAGCGACTTTAAGTTTTGTTGTTGCCAGCAGCATCACAGGGAAGCCGCCGCAGACCTCAGCAAAAAACTCTGTGTGCCCAGAAAAAGCAATACTGGCTTGGTTAATGATGCTTTTCTGTACGGGGCCGGTAACAACGGCGACACAAGTTTTATCCATGCACAATTGAGCCGCAGTCCTCAGTGTTTCGATAACATAACTGGCATTACGAGCATCCAGTTTTCCAGAATGCTCTTGGTTGGATAGCTTAACAGGGAGTACCTTTAAAATACCTGCGCGATGGCCGCTAGGGGGCTGGCTAAGGTCGACAATTTGAATATTGATATCCAACCCTAGCTGACTTGCACGTCGCTGTAGCAAGTCGGGATCGGCGATAAAAATAAGCTCACAAGACCAGTCTTGAGCGCAAATTTGCAAACAGATATCCGGGCCAATACCTGCGGGTTCGCCAGGGGTAATAGCTATTCTGGGTATGTGCACTTGTTAATTAAAGGATGTGCGGAAAAGTGCCTAGTTTTTTAGGCGGTATTCGACATAAGCTTCGTCACGCAGCTTTGTCAGCCACGATTCAATGGCAGCATCGGCTTTACGTTTCTGCAGCTGTGAACGTGCTTGAGCTCGGCGCATTAATTGCGTGTTATCTTGATCTTCGCGCTCTAACACTTGTATTAAATGCCAGCCAAATTGGGTTTGAACCGGTAAGCTTATTGCGTTTATTTCTAATGCATTCATTGCTGTTTCAAATGCAGGAACCAAGGCGCCAGGCTGAACCCAATCAAGGTCGCCTCCGCTAATAGCGGAGCCCCTGTCTTCAGAGTTGGCCCTTGCTAACGTCGTGAAATCCTCACCATTTTCAAGTCGTTCCTTAATATTAAGCAGGCGTTCTTGAGCAATCTTATCGCTGACTAGCGCATTAATTTTTATAAGAATATGTCGCACGTGTGTTTTGGTCACCATGACTTTTTGTTGACCGCGCGTTTCAAATAATTTAATGATATGAAATCCGCTGGGGCTTTGAATGGCAGCAGAATGTTCGTCTGTTTGCATTTTCTCAACGTAAGGGGTTAATAATGAGGGCATTTGCGCGAGCTTCATCCATCCTAGGTCGCCGCCTTCAAGTGCGTTGTTGGCGTCAGATTGGGCAATGGATAAGGTAGAAAACTTTTTGCCGTTATTTAAAGAACTAATAATGCCATCAGCTTTGCTCTTGGCTTTTTCTATTTGTTTTGGAGAGGCGTTTTCAGGTGTTGCAATGAGGATATGGCCTAAACGGTACTCTGTAGATTGATCGCCTTGGTTTTGTTCTAGCAGTTTCAAGAAGCTCGCTACTTCTTGTTCAGAGACTTTGACTTCATGATGAACGTAGCTTGATTGAACTCGTCTAACTAACATCTGGTCGCGAATAGATTTTTGAAACGACTTTAATGTAACGCCGTCTTTTTGTAGGACGTCTAGGAATTTCTCGGGCGATAGCTTATTAGCGTTTGCAATGCGATCGATTGATGCTTGTATATCCGCGTCTGAGATTTTCATTGCACTACGTCGTGCGATTTGCAGTTGCAGTTCGGTAATAATCATTCTATCGAGAACGCGCATTTCAATGTCGTCTCGTGCTATGGAGGCGCGTTGTTCAGCAGGTAAACGCTGGTACATTTGTTTGACTTGTTCGTCTAGTTGGCTCTGTAAAATGAGGCCTTTATCAACGATAGCGATGATTCTGTTTACCGAGTTTTGTCCTAAGCCCTGGATAGAAAATAGGCTTAAAAATAGTATGACTGGAATATAGATTGAGAGCTTTAATTTTTTCATATTATGCAAAGTAAAATATAGAACCAGGCAGCTACCTGTATGTTCTAGGTGGGAGTCGTGAGTGAAAATTATTGTTCAGGTGTTTGGTAACCTAAGATGCCTTCTTCTAGGAATGAATCTAATTTTTCACCGAAGCTGGTTAATCCTTTAAGTTCAAATTGGAAGAATATACCTTCCTTAGGTTCTTCATCAAATGCATCGTTAACGTAACGCCTCGCAATAACTCGTAGGCGCCAACAACAAGTGTCTTTTTCAAGCCCAATAAATGTGTCGAGTGAGAGGTTGTGTTCTTCAGAATAATTCCAGCGGCCGACGGTGCTCCACCCTTTGGAAAGGGGCCACTTGAACGATAAGTCGGTTTGTTCAATATCGTTGGAGTTTCCGTTACCGTCAACGCTGCCTTCATAACGTGAACGGTAAGTTGCGTTGAATAAGCGGTTTGCACCATCTCGGTAGTGAAAGCCCAAGGTCGCTTTTTCTGTGTTACCAGCATGTGGGTCGTATTGTATTGCTGAGCGCGCAGACCAAGTATTCGTTATTTTTGCAGAGAGTTCTGCTACAAGACTGGATGTGTTGTCATCTATTACATTATTATCAGGCGTTATATCGTTACCAAGCGTATCTGTTACTGTTTCTGTAAGGTCAACATTAAGGTCATCAAAGTAAACAATAGTACCAATGCTCGCTCTTAAGCGTTCGCTGCCTGTTTCAGATTCAATAAGCCGTGATGTGACGGCGAGAGTTAACTGGTTAGCATCGGCGACTCTGTCTGCACCTGAGAATCGATTTTCTCTAAATAATTGATTAAAGCTGAAGTCGTATTCTGATGTGTCAAACAAGGGTATGTCATTTTGGTTTTTGTGCGGCACGTATAAGTAATAAGCGCGTGGTTCAAGTGTTTGAATCATGCCACCTGCAATGTTTAAATCTCTCTCGAAGAAGAGGCCAGAGTCAACAGATAAGATAGGTAAGGTTCTGCTTTGATGGCTATCAACGCCAACTGCTTGGTCATTTAGGCGATATTCTGTGTGCCTTACACTAAGCCTTGGGGTAATAAAACTGCCGGGTGTGTGGAATGGAATACTAATGCCAGGGTGTATGTCTAAACGCTTGGCATCTACATCAGCACTGTGTTCGAAGTAGACAAATTCGTTGCGCATATCAACTTTTGCAATATCGAATACTTCTGTCTCGTGCAGTTTAAAGAGCACTTGCGGTAAGCGGCGATGAGGTCTTGAGGCGCTAGATATAGATTCATCAATGGAGTCGTAGTTGTCTAACTTAGTCAATAGCGTCCAATTGTCAGCACGGTAGTTTAGACTGGCTTGGCTGCGTAAATAACGGTCGCTTGATGCGCTTAGGCTGTTACCGAAGTCTTCTAAGTAGTCATCATCTGAAATGTAATTTAGGTCAATATCGGATGTAAGACGTGAAGATAAACGAGTTTTATCTTGCAAGCTGAACTGACCTCTTAGGTCGTTTACATCTGTATCGTCTAAGATTCCTGCAGCGACTTGGCCTTCACTGTTGTTAGATAAATAACGAAACTCACCGCCTAACATCAAGCCGCGATCACTCATGATGCGTGGCGTTATAGTGGCGTCATAATTGGGTGCAATATTCCAATAATATGGGATAGAAAGGTCAGTACCCGTGGTGTCGGAATTGCCAAAGGTTGGCGCTAATACACCAGATTGACGCCTATCATCAATAGGGAAACTGATATACGGCGTGTAAAGCAAGGGGATATCAAAGACTTCAACCCATACGTCACGCCCAGTACCACGGCCAGTTTCCTTATTAAGCTCTATGCTTCTAGCTTGAAGCTCCCAATCGTTAGAGCTTGGCGCGCAGGTTGTGTAAGTTACATTGGTTGACTGAGTTATGTTTCGGCTAATTAAGTTGGTTTCTTGAGTGGTGCCTCGTGCGTGCGTGTTTTCAAGAATAAATTGATTATTTTGGAATTGGCCTGTGTCGTCGCTAAGTTGAAGTTGAGCTTGGTCGCTGTGTAAAGCGAAACCGTTTTCTTGATAGAAAACATCGCCCGACGCAGACGCTGTTTGCTGTTTGTTATTAAACGTTACCTGGTCAGCAGTAATGGATTGGTCAGCACGTGTAACTAAAACATTACCTGTAAATTTCGCATCGCTTTTATTAAGGATTTCGGCGTAATCTGATTGAATGTCGACACTTGCATTTAGGCGGTTTTGTTGGATAGCGTTTCTGCTGTCACGTTGGCTTTCTGTTGTGACCTCGCAGGTATCCCAAGGGTCAACTTTTAGTTGCTTAACCATTTGATGGAATAAAGCGTTACTTCTAATTCGATCAACGTTCTGAGCGGTGATGGGCGTATCGTCTGCAATACTAGCAATTTCAATGGTTGTAGGCGCACTGGTTTGGGCGCAATCCCAGGTGCCGTTCTCTCCTGCTTGGCAGTCCCATGCGCCAGTTTTATTTAGTGACGTTACCTTAATCGGGACTTTAGTTGCTTGTTTAGGTGTGGATTTGCGAACCAGCTGAACACGAGGAACGGATGGCTTGCTTGTTTTGTTTGTAGTAGCGACATCGGTTGTTTTTTCGTCAGCCGGCGGCTCGTTGTTTGTATTAACTGCTTTGGCAGCAGGTTCGGTTGATGCTGAGCAGTCCCAGGTTTCCCCATCGTTCGCAAGCTTACAATCCCATTGAGAATCACTGTAGCCAAATGACTGTGATGAAGCGAATAAGAGAGCTAACCCCGCAATAAAATATGTATAAGAACTGTTAATGGTGACGCCTTTTTATTTGTGTCTAACGTAGGGTGTATAAAATCGCATAGAATGATGTTTTCTTCAATGATACTTTAGTGTTTTTTCGTTATATTAACACGCGTGTCAAGCGTGAGCGAATTTGGATAAGGCGAATGGTTCAATATGGTAGTGGATGAACGTAAGCAACTTTTAATAACGTGGTTGCAAGGTGTTTTTGGCACGGATAAATTTAGTTGCGAGCCGGCATCTAGCGATGCAAGTTTTAGGCGGTATTTTCGTGTGATACTGGCTGATGAGTCGTTTGTGGTGATGGATGCGCCGCCAGAAAAAGAAGACTGTACATCATTTATTACGATTGCGACGTTGTTGTTTGAGCAAGGTATTAATGTGCCCAAAATATTTCATCTGTCGTTAGAAAAGGGCTTTTTGGTGTTGAGTGATTTAGGCTCGGAAAATTACTTAGATGATTTGAACGATGAAACGGCTGATAAGCGATACGATGATGCGGTTCAGGCATTACATAAAATGCATCGTTTACCCACATCTGAGCTTGATATTCCTATGTACGATTCAGGTTTGCTGCAGCAAGAAATGGGTTTATTTGATGAGTGGTTTGTCAGCCGTTTGTTGGGCGTTGAATTGTCCGTAGCAGACAAACAGACATTGGCATCGGTTAAAAGTTTATTGAGTGAATCGGCCTTAGCGCAGCCACAAGTATTTGTTCACCGAGATTATCACTCAAGGAATTTAATGCTGACAACAAAAAACAATCCGGGCGTGATTGATTTTCAAGATGCTGTTATTGGGCCGATTACTTATGATTTAGTGTCTTTGTATAGGGATTGTTATATCGAATGGGCGGATGAGAAAATTTACACGTGGCTTGACGAATTCATTCGGCAGCGAAAAAAGCAAGGCCATGCCGATGAATTTGATAGAGCACAATTTTATCAATGGTTTGATTGGATGGGTGTGCAACGTCATTTAAAAGTGTTGGGCATCTTTTCACGTTTATGTTTAAGGGATGGAAAGCCCGGATATTTGAACGACATTCCGTTGACGCTATCCTACGTTATCAATGTTTGTCGTCGCTATAAGGCGTTGGAGCCGTTGGCAGAGTTAATGGAAAGACACGATATTGCGAACAAGTTTGAGCAACGACAAACAAAATAGGGTGGTTGAATGAAGGTGATGATGTTGGCAGCGGGTCGTGGAGAACGGATGGGCAGTTTGACGGAAAACTGTCCCAAGCCGTTATTGAAAGTCGCTGGTCGAAGCTTGATTGAACACCATATTTTGGCGTTAAAAAACCAGGGTTTTAGTGAGTTTGTTATCAATGTTGCCTACTTAGGTGACCAGATTATGGTCGCCTTGGGCAATGGTGAGCGTTTTGGTGTGCAGATTGATTACTCAGATGAGGGCGCGCAAGCGTTGGAAACAGGCGGTGGAATTCAACACGCTTTGCCGCTATTAGGGAAAGCGCCATTTTTAGTTGTGAACGCGGATATTTGGACTGATATTTCTTATACTGATTTCAACATTAAAGCCAATAACAGCATGCATTTGGTGTTAGTAAAAAACCCAGAACATAATCAGGCGGGGGATTTTTATTTAAATGAAGATCAAGTTGTTCAGCATGGGGGAGAGCGATTGACCTACAGTGGCGTAGGTATTTTTACTCCGGCTCTTTTTTCGCAACAAACGGCTGCTATTTTTCCGCTAGCGCCACTTATTCATGACGCCATTTCGCGCGGTGAAGTGGGTGGACAGCTTCACTCAGGCGTGTGGGTTGATGTGGGTACGCCGCAACGATTGGACGACGTAGAGGCGGTATTAAACGCTAGTCAATAACGCCAGAAGCTTGTTGATCTGCGTGATATGACGAGCGTACCATCGGGCCACTGGCCACGTGTGAAAACCCCATCTCATTGCCTAGCCGGGCTAATTCATCAAATTCTTCCGGTGTTACATAACGTTCAACGGCTAAGTGATCTTGGCTGGGTTGTAAATACTGACCTAAGGTCAACATGTTGCAATCGTGGGTACGCAAATCGCGCATGACTTCAAGCGTTTCTTCCATGGTTTCACCAAGGCCTAGCATAATGCCGGATTTAGTTGGCACGTTAGGGTGTGCCTCTTTGTAGCGCTTTAATAAGTTTAGCGACCATTGGTAGTCAGACCCTGGTCTGGCCTTTTTGTATAAACGGGGAATGGTTTCCAAGTTGTGATTAAACACATCGGGCGGTATTTTTACTAACACTTCAACGGCCAAATCCATGCGGCCTCTAAAGTCAGGTACCAACACTTCAATTTGAATCGTTGGGTTTTTAGCGCGAACAGCTTTGATGCATTGAGCAAAGTGATCAGCGCCGCCATCACGTAAATCATCGCGATCTACTGAGGTAATTACCACGTAACGAAGCTTCATATCTTTAATGGTATCGGCGAGTTTTTGAGGCTCGTCTTTATCCAGAGGTTTTGGTCGCCCATGAGCGACGTCACAGAAGGGGCAGCGACGTGTACAAATATCACCCATAATCATAAAAGTGGCAGTGCCATTATTAAAGCATTCGCCTAAATTTGGGCAGGCGGCTTCTTCGCAAACTGAATATAGGCCGTGTGCACGTAATGCTTTTTTGATGGCATTAACGCGTGGGCCACTCGGCACTTTGGCGCGTATCCAAGACGGCTTGCGTAAAATATTAGCTTTTTTCTCAACTTTAATTGGGATGCGCGCTAGCTTTGTTTCATTACGCTGGTGCGTGTCAGGAGTGGATCGTGATGGAGCTTTTAATGTTTCGTTTGTTTCTGACATGGTGTTTTATCTACAAAGTGTTTGGGCCAAGTATCAGTTGACTGTAGTTGAGCTGTGCTTTTAATTCATGCAATAGCACGGCGGCAATATCATTTAGTTGGCATTTTACGCCATGTGCTGACAATTGGGTAACCTCAAGGCCTTGGTACCCGCACGGGTTGATGTAGCTAAACGGCGTTAAATCCATGTTGATGTTAATGCTAAGGCCGTGATAACTGCAACCTTTCTTTACCCGTAACCCTAACGAGGCTATTTTCTTATCGTCCAGATAAACGCCCGGTGCATCTTGGCGTGCGACGGCCGTTAAGCCGTATTGCTTTAACCCAGCAATGGTGATGCTTTCTAGTACGTCGACCAACTCGCGAATACCAATATCAAGACGGTGTAGGTCAAATAAAACGTACATTACCAATTGCCCTGGGCCATGGTACGTTATTTGGCCACCCCTATCTGATTGTACAAGAGGAATGTCGTTGTCGACTAACATGTGCTCGGGTTTACCGCTAACACCTTGTGTAAAGACGGCTGGGTGTTCGACAAACCAAACTTCGTCACCGGTCGTGTTGTCGCGTTGCAGACAGAAGGCCTTCATGGCGCCCCACGTTAATTGATAGTCTTGCTGACCTAATTGACGAATTTTAAGTGTTTGTTCACTCACAGTGACATAAGGACGTGTTCGCAGTCGCTTAGATCTTGATAAATGGCATCCATTTGCTGTTTATTTTGAGCGGTAATGGTCACACTGAGTGAGATGTATTTTTTAGACGTGCTGAATTTTGATTGGACTGCTCTCTTGCCAATTTCAGGCGTATGTCGTTGCACGATGTCGATCACAATGAGACTCAAATCAATGTGTGCATAGCCCATGGCTTTGATGGTGAACTTACAGGGGTAATCCATCAGTTCATTATGAAGCTCTTCAGGTGTTTTATCGGCCATCTTTAGAGCAGCCTAAGTTGTTCTTTAAATTGGCTATAGTGGCTAGCTACTTGTTGCCATACATCGCCCGGTTGGCCCTTGCCCACGGCTTGTCGGTTTAATTCAATAACCGGCATGATTTCTTTCGTGGAGCTGGTCAGCCATATTTCATCTGCACTGAATAGTTCTAGTTCTGATATCTCACGTTCGACACAATCAATGCCTGCTTGCATAGAAAGCTCAAGTACCAAATCACGGGTAATGCCGGGCAGTAAGTGATGGCTTTTTGGTGGTGTGATGAGTCGTTTATTATTAACGATGAACACATTACTGGCAGAGCCTTCGGTGGCAAAACCATCACGCAGTAAAATAGCTTCAGTGCAGTGTTGATCGCAGGCTTGTTGTTTTAATAAAATATTACCCAGCAAGGCAACCGATTTGATGTGGCACCAATCCCAACGAATATCGTCTAAGGTAATGGCGCTAATACCGTTGGCGATTGTATCCAAACTATCGGTAACGATGGGCTGGCACATGGCAAACATTGTTGGTTCGTATTGTTCTGGCAGTTGGTGGTTGCGATTAACGCCGGCACCTCGCGTGACTTGAACATAAACAGACTGGTCGGATTGCGCATGTGGTTCAAGCAGTTTGTTAAGTATCTTCGACCATTGCAGGTCTGTCATCACCGGTTGCATTCGAATGGCCGCTAAACTGCTGTTGAGGCGATCTAGGTGTTGTTGTAATCGAAACAGTTTTCCTGCATAGGCGGGGATAACTTCGTAGACGCCATCGGCAAACAAAAAACCTCGGTCGAGTACAGATATTTTAGCATCAGCTAACGGGAGGAATTCACCGTTGAGAAAGACATTAAGTTGAGACGACACGGCAATACCTTTATTCCAGCATTAATAAAACTTCATCTTTCAATACATCCATCAACGAGCCTTCATCGATGTTATCGAGTGCAATTAAAGGACGTTTTGCAATAATTTCACCTTTTAGCTTAATCACAGCGGTACCAACGCGTTGAGCTTTGTTAATCGGTGCGATTAATTGTGGGTTGATTTCTAAGCTGGCGTCAAGCGCCTTGTATTGATTGCGCGGAATGGTCAGGTGAAGGTCTTTGGCTAAACCGACAGATAATGTTTTTTGAGCGCCTTTCCAAACGCGAGCAGTGTTCAATGACTGCTGAGCTTTGTACAGTAAGTGCGTTTTGTAGAAGCGGTAACCGTAATTTAATAAGGCTTGGTTGATATCATTACGTGCGTGAACGCTATCGGTACCCATGACAACTGAAATGAGGCGCATGTTGTCGCGTACAGCAGATGAAACAAGGCAGTAGCCTGCATCTTCAGTATGCCCCGTCTTAACACCATCTACGCTGCTATCACGCCATAACAATTTGTTTCTGTTTTGCTGTGTGATGCCGTTGAAGGTGAACTTTTTAATGGCATTAATCTTATATAACTCAGGCGATTCGGAAATCAACGCGCGGGTGAGAATAGCGAGGTCTTTTGCTGTGGTGTAATGGTCGTCATCAGGTAAGCCGGAGCTGTTTATAAAGTGACTATTGATCATGCCTAACTCTTTTGCGACTTGGTTCATGAGTTGTGCAAAGGTTGTTTCATCACCAGCAATATGTTCAGCCAATGCAACGGTTGCATCGTTTCCCGATTGGACCAGCATGCCGTGAATTAAGTCGTCAATGGAGACAAATTTATTCACTTCAATAAACATTCTAGAGCCGGGTGTTCTCCATGCTTTTTCACTGATGCGAACTTGGTCGTTTACGTTTAAATTACCATGACGTATTTCACGAAAAACAATTAAAGCCGTCATGATTTTTGTCATGCTAGCAGGTGCCAATTTAAGGTCCGGGCTTTTTGAGGCTAGAACGGTTCCGCTGTGAAAATCAATCACATGGTAGCTTCGGGCCTTTAAATCAGGTGCAGACGGTATAGGTAATGCGGTCGCTTGAGTAGAAATAAAGATGCATAGAATAAAGAAAATTTGTTTCATATGGATGCTGAAATAGAGATTATGAGGGAAAGGCAATTGTATCACGCAAGACAGGGAGGAAAAGCTTATAGATAGACGTTATTCAGTTGTGTAGAGGATGTTATTAAAACCCAGTTCCTGAAGTTGTAATCTGACTAAATCGGCTCGCTTAATTCTAATATAAGGGCCCACGCGGACAAGGTATAGAGGGTCAAGATTTATGGAATTCGATTTAATCGTCACTGGCGCATTTAATTCATTAATAAGACGGCGTTTTAATTTTGTGGCGTTTTCTAGTGATCCAAAAGCGCCAACCTGTATAAATAAGAAGCCTTTATTATCCGAATTAATGGGCGATACAAGAGGGACCTTGCTCGTGCTAAGGGAGGGTGATGGTATAACGAGTTGATTCGGTGGAGATTCTAAAGCAACGGAAGTGCTAGCAAGCGGGTTCAGAACTTTAATTTCCACGTGTGATGTGCCCGTTTTTAAGGTGCCGAGTTTCGTTGCAGCAGCGTAAGACAAGTCAATGATTCGACCTTCGTGAAAAGGGCCTCGGTCGTTGACGCGAACCACAATTTTTTTACCACTGATTAGGTCGGTTACTTCAACGTAGCTTGGTAGAGGCAGTGTTTTGTGTGCAGCTGTCATAGCGTACATATCATACGTTTCACCATTAGACGTTTTGTTGCCATGAAACTTAGTGCCATACCAAGACGCAATGCCACGTTGCACGAAGCCATCGCTAGACGGCATAACATAATAAGTTTTGCCAAACACCTCATAAGAACGTGGGTTACCACCACGGCTTTTTGGCTCAATACGAGGAATAGCGTCAGGGGTCAATTCAAGATTGTCAGGGTGTACTAAGGGCGCACTATCACTGATGAATGGTTTTTGAGAACTGCATGCAGTTATTAAGCAGGTCGTTATTAAAATAAAGAAAAGGCGCATGGTTATTTACGTCTATTTTAAAAAGCCCTTTTTTATTTCTTGCCCCAGTTGATACACCGCCATGGCGTATAAATGACTGTGGTTGTAACGAGTGATCACGTAAAAATTGTGGAAGGTTAACCAAAATTCAGAATGATTTTTTTGTTTGAGTTCTAATAACTTAACGACGGTGTCTCCCGTCATATCTTTAGGTGTTTTGACGTTATGTTCAGCGAGTTGTTTTAAGGTGTTTTTTGGTTTTAATGAACGGTTGAGTAATGTTTTATGCGCATCACCGTTGACGGTTGTTTGTTGTGTGATAAGAGGTAATTTGCTCCAGCCGTGTTTTGCAAAATAATGAGCGATACTGTTAATAATATCGGCATGGCTGTTCCATAAATCTCGTTTGTTATCGCCGTCGCCATCAACAGCGTACGCTCGGTAACTACTGGATATAAATTGGGATTTTCCCATGGCGCCCGCGTACGAACCTTTTGGTTGATATGGGTCGAAGCCTTCTTCGCGGCAAAGTAATAAGAAATGTTCTAATTCACGTTTGAAAAACTTGGCTCTTTTAGGAAAATGAAAACCTAGGGTGGTCAGTGAGTCGAGTACTTTATAAGAACCTGTGTTGCCACCATAGCGAGTTTCTACACCAATAATTGCGACGATAATTTCAGCCGGCACGCCATATTTTTTTGACGCCGCATCGAGCAAGGTTTGGTTTTCTTGCCAAAACTTTACGCCGCCATTGATGCGATTTGGTTTCAAAAAAATGTTTCGATAACTGTGCCATTCCAAGCGCTTTTCGGCAGGGGATGACATGGCCTTGAGAATACTGTCTTTAACGACAGCTTTTTTCAGTAAAGCGGTTAATTCGCCGCGATCAAATTGGTGTTCAGTTACCATTTTTTCTATAAAACCATGGTAAATTTCGGGATTAACGTTGGCTGTCGTTGCGCATGCGTTAAGCGAAGTAATGGAAATGAATGCAGCTAAAAGAAAACGAAAAGAGTTAAATTTCATAACCTGTCCTTAGGAAGATAGTAGTTTTCGGTGAGTGTGTATGGACATTAAAATACCAAAGCCAATTAATAGCGTTACCATTGATGTTCCGCCATAGCTGACTAATGGTAAGGGTACACCAACCACGGGCAAAATACCCGTGACCATACCGACATTTACAAATAAATAGACAAAAAATGTCAGTGAAAGGCTGCCGGCAAGCAGTCTTGAGAAGGTATCTTGTGCCTGTATGGCGATGTAAATAGAACGTATAAAAATCAGTAAGTAAATAGTTAACAGCAAGATGCAACCGATTAAGCCGAACTCTTCAGAAAATACGGCAAAAATAAAATCGGTAGAGCTTTCCGGTAAAAATTCCAATCTCGCTTGGGAACCGTGCATCCAACCTTTACCGTAAATGCCGCCTGACCCAATTGCAATTTTAGATTGAATAATATGATACCCCGCGCCGAGTGGGTCGTTTTCTGGGTTAAGGAAAGTGAGAATACGCTGTTGTTGGTATTCCTTCATAAAACCCCACAACACGGGCGCAAGGCCAGCAGTAGCAGCGATAACACCGGTGATTAATTTCCATGAAATACCCGCTAAAAAGAGCACGGCGATACCGGAACTCGCGATTAAAATAGCCGTGCCTAAGTCGGGTTGCTTGGCTATTAATACAGTAGGAATAGCAATAAATACCGTGGCGAAACCGATATACTTGAATCGTGGTGGTAGGCGCCTTTCCGCTAAATACCAGGCAACCACCATCGGCGTGGCGAGTTTAAGTAATTCAGAGGGTTGAAAACGGAAAAATCCTAAGTCTAACCAGCGTTGAGCGCCTTTTCCCATGTCGCCGACAAACAACACGCCCAGTAGAAGCATTGTTCCCAATATGAATAACCACGGTGCAAACATTTTTAAAATATGGGGTGGAATTTGAGCAACCACCAGCATGGCTAAAAAAGCGATGCCTAATCGCGTCACTTGTCGTTGTAACAGGCCAATGTCTTCGTGACCTGCGCTTAACAAAATGAGAATGCCAATGGATGATAAGCAGATTAATAAAACCAATAACGTGATATCGATATGTAAGCGCTGTAATAGACCAACTTTTCGTTGGTGGTAATGGCTTCGGTTTTGAGTGTGTTGGAAAAACGAAATCATGGTGATGTTGTTATATATTGGTTAAACATTGCACGTGCAATGGGTGCGGCAACTGATCCACCGTGCCCGCCATTTTCTACAATAACAGCAATGGCCAGTTGTGGGTCTTTTGCGGGTGCAAAACTGATGAATAAAGCATGGTCTTTTAGATGTTCTAAAACATTTTCTTCATCATATTTTTCATCTTGTTTAACGCTAAAGACTTGTGCTGTACCCGTTTTACCGGCGATTTTATACGGTGCCCCTTCTTTTATGCGTCTAGCTGTACCGCGTGCACCATTAACAACGTCGTACATGGCGTTAAGAACGATGTCCCAATGTGAATTATTGTTGAGTTCAACCGGCAACGTGGGCATGGGTTTGATGAGGGTGTTATTGATGCGAGCTAAAAGAAACGGCTCGAACGCCGTGCCTCTATTTGCCAAAATGGCAGTTGCGTGTGCTAACTGTAAGGGGGTCGTTAAGTTAAAACCTTGGCCAATGCCGGCAATCAATGTCTCGCCTGGGTACCAGGCTTGATTGCGAGCGCGGCGCTTCCATTCACGTGAAGGCAGTAATCCACTTTTTTCGCCGTTAATGTCTAAGCCTGTTTTTTGCCCAAAACCGAATTTACTTAAAAAACTGTGCATGTGGTCAATTTTAAGGCGGTGTGCAAGGGTGTAAAAATAGACGTCACACGATTGAACAATAGAGTCGTGTAAGTTCATCATGCCATGACCGCCCCGTTTCCAATCACGGTACTTATGTTCTTGTTTGGGTAGTCGGTAAAAGCCAGGGCAGTTGATTTTATCATTCGGCTGGATGGTGTTGTACTCAAGTCCAGCTAGGCCAAAAAATGGTTTGAGGGTTGAGCCGGGAGGGTATTGCCCGCGCAATGCACGGTTGAAAAGTGGGCGTTTAATGGATGATTGCAGTGCCTTGTATGACGCGCTATCGATGCCTTTAGCGAACAGGTTGGCATTAAGGCCAGGTTTGCTAACAAAGGCACGAACAGCCCCGGTGCGCGTGTCAATAGCTGCAATGGAGCCGGTATAGTCGCCGAGCTTATCGTAAGCAATTCTTTGTAAATCAATGTCGAGGTTTAATGTCAAATTACTGCCGGACAAGGGCGGGGTGTGACTTAATATTTTCAGTGAGCGTCCTTGAGCAGTATTCTCTGTTTGTTGGTAGCCCACGTAGCCATGCAATTCACTTTCATACGTTTTTTCAACGCCGGTTTTGCCGATGAATCGAGATCCTCTGTAGTTTACGGGGTTAATCGTCTTAAGTTCTTTTTCATTGATTGCACCGACATAACCGACAACATGAGAGGTGAGCTCTGGGTATGGGTAATGCCTAAGTGGACGGGCTTGAATATCTACACCAGGAAATAGATGCCTGTTGGCTGAGAAGATGGCAACCTCCGTATCATCAAGGCGGTTTCTTAATGGAATACTGGCAAAACGTTTTAATTGTTTGCGTCGTTTTTCAAATAAGGTTATTTCATTCTCAGAAATAGGCAATAACGCGCTTAATTTTTTAATGGTTAAGCTGATGTCGTCAATTTGTTCGGGGACTAATTCGAGGCTGTAACTGGGGTTGTTTTCCGCTAATACGCGGCCATGAACATCAAAAATTAGTCCCCTTACGGGGTTAATAACGGATAATTTGACACGGTTGTTTTGCGCTAGATCCGAGTACTTTTCGTGTGTTTCGATTTGTAGATATGTCAGCCTTGCTATCAGGACAACAAATAATATCAGTACAAAAATAATTAATGTGATTGAGCGCGAAAGGAATAAACGGTTTTCATGCAAAGAACTTTTGAGGTCGAAACTTGTTTTCATTTGCTGCTATTGAACTCTAAACCGTCGTCGAACTAACCGTAGACTTGCAAACACGACAGGCCAAATCATCGCGCTTGTAAAGGCTTGAGTCCAGTAGCCATAATCCGCGTCGAAGTAATGTGTAAACCGACTAATCCACAGTGAAAGGAGTTGCATGATGAGTAAGATTAATAAAATAAAACAAGCCTGCTGCCAAACGTGATAGTTTCGTAAGCGTGAATAAAGCGTTTGGCCCAAAAAAGCAGCGATGCTGAAAATCAAGGCATTTTGTCCTAATGTGCTGCCGGTAAGGACATCAAACAACAGACCTGTTATAAAGCCAGTTCCAACGCTGACTTTGTGTGGTAATGCGATATTCCAATACATGAGAGTTAACAGCGTCCAGCTTGGCATGAAAGTGGCAAATTGGTTTGGCCAGGGCGCAACGCTTAAGCACATGGCGATGAATAATGATAAATAAATAACGAACCCGCCTGAAGATCTAGCGTGCACGGGTAGTGATATGTTCAGGTTTGGTTGGGGCGCCAGATAATAGCGGTATGGGTTCTTGCTTGCTCCAAACTAATAAAATATCGCGTATGCGTTCAATTTTTGCGACTGTTTCAGCTTCGGCGCGCATAAATGCTCCACCTGCTATTGGCGTCAATTGCGTAATGATGCCAACAGGGTAGCCTTTTGGAAATACGCCGCCGAGCCCAGTTGTTGTGAGCAAGTCGCCGATTTTTATGTCGGCGTTATGAGGTAAATACGGGAGGGTTAATATGTTTTTGATGCCACTACCAGAGGCAATGGTTTTTAAGCCGGTTCTGTTAACTTCAATGGGTATGGCGTGATTTGGGTCGGTAATGAGCATGATGGATGATGTTAGCGGGTTTACATTAATAATTTGCCCGATGACCCCGTCTTCATTTAACGCCGTTTGGCCAGCGTATAAATTAAAACGGCTGCCTTTATCAATGACGATGTGTTGCGTATTTTGGTTTTGATTTACGTTGATAAGCTCCGCAGAAATGAACTGTTCACCTAATTTAAATGATGACTCTAGAAGGCTATGCAATCGCGTATTTTCTTTTTCTAATGCCTCAAATTTTTGAAGTTTTGCTTTCAATAATAATGCACTTGAACGTAGCGTACGGTTCTCCTCGAGCAACTCGGCGTGATCACTGGTGCTTTGAGTGAACCAGTCATAAAGCGTGCTTGGTAAATCAACAATAACGAGTACGGGGTGCACGATAAACGAAAGGCTATCTTTAAGCCGAGTCAGTTGGTTGGTTTGATGCGCGAGTAGCAGCAGTGCAATTGAGACAATAACCGCAGCTATAAACCGCGTGTTTGTTGAAGGACCTTTTGTGAAAATAGGTTTTATGAGAACTAACCTTTCTTCTTATTCGAGATCGAAAATATGCGGCCCTTTTTCATTAATCAGCTCCAGCACTTTTCCGCCGCCACGTGCGACGCAGGTTAGAGGTTCGTCCGCCGTACGAACAGGAACACCCGTTTCTTCATGAATAAGTTCATCAAGGCCGTATAGCAAAGCGCCACCGCCCGTTAAGACAATGCCATTTTCAGCGACGTCGGCGCTTAGTTCAGGTGGTGTTTGTTCGAGTGCTTGTTTAACCGCGCTGACAATGGCGCTAAGGGGTTCTTGCAGGGATTCTAAAATTTCATTACTGTTCAATGTGAAACTTCTGGGGATGCCTTCAGCTAAATTTCGCCCAGTCACTTGCATTTCTTTAACTTCTTTAGCGGGGTAAGCCGACCCAATGGTGTGTTTAATTTTTTCAGCCGTGGATTCGCCAATGATGGTGCCATAGTTACGGCGGATGTAATTGATGATGGCTTCGTCAAACCGATCGCCACCCACACGGATGGATTCGGAATAAACAATGCCATTTAGTGAAAGTACAGCAATTTCAGATGTACCACCGCCAATATCTAACACCATAGAGCCGCGTGCTTCGTCAATCGGCAAGCCTGCGCCAATAGCAGCAGACATTGGTTCTTCAATTAAAAACACCTCTCGTGCGCCGGCGCCAGCAGCTGATTCTCTAATAGCGCGTCTTTCTACTTGTGTTGAGCCACAAGGAACGCATATAAGAACGCGTGGACTGGGGCGCAAAAACTTGCCTTCGTGTACCTTATGAATAAAATATTGCAGCATTTTTTCAGTAATCGTGAAATCAGCAATCACGCCATCCTTTAACGGGCGGATAGCGGTAATGTTTCCGGGTGTTCGGCCTAGCATCGCTTTCGCTTCAGTGCCGATGGCAGCGAAGCTTTTTTCCCCACGAATTTTGTCTTCACGGATAGCAACAACAGACGGCTCATTAAGCACAATACCTTGGCCGAGTGCATATATAAGTGTGTTTGCTGTGCCCAAGTCGATTGATAAATCGTTGGAAAACATGCCGCGTATTTTTTTAAACATGAGTAAAAAACGTATAGTGGTGAGTAATTTTGTACTTTAACAACCCTTTACCCCTTTGGGCAAGCCGCGAATTGTGTTAATTTGCACGGTTTTAAAGAACGAATTATATAAAGGGGTCATTCTATGTCAATTCAGTCAGAAGATGTACTGAAAATCGCACATTTGGCACGGTTAGGTATTCAGCAAGAACAGGTTGAAGCGTACACGTCTGATTTGTCGAATATTATGAAATTGGTCGAGCAAATGAATCAAGTGGATACGGCCGGTATTGAACCGATGGCGCATCCGTTGGATCAGTCGCAACGACTAAGGTCTGACGTTGTAACCGAGGTAAATCAGCGCGAAGCACTACAACAAAATGCATCGGATACTGAAGACGGTTTGTTTTTAGTGCCGCGCGTCATCGATTAATTGAGTCATTAAGCCGGTAATAAAATGTATAACAAATCCTTAAAAGAATTATCAAACAGCCTGCAAAATAAAGACATTTCAAGTGTTGAGTTAAGTCAGTATTTTTTAAACCGAATTAAACACTTTGATGGTGAGCTCAATAGCGTTATTACGTCAAATGAAGAGGCGGCGTTGGTCGCCGCGGCTGAGGCAGACAAATGTATTCAGTCTGGCAATGCCGGTCTATTAACGGGTATCCCGCTTTTACATAAAGATATTTTTTGTACTCAAGGTTTAAGAACCAGTTGTGGTTCAAAAATGTTGGATAATTTTATAGCGCCTTACACAGCAACAGCGGTGGGTAAACTTGAGCAAGCTGGCGCGGTGATGTTGGGTAAAACGAATATGGATGAATTTGCCATGGGTTCATCGAATGAAACCAGTTTTTACGGCGGCGTTAAAAATCCGTGGGATTTAAATACCGTTCCAGGTGGTTCGTCTGGTGGCTCAGCAGCGGCAGTGGCAGCACGATTAGTGCCCATTGCCAGTGGTACAGATACAGGCGGTTCGATTCGTCAGCCAGCCGCTTTTTGTGGTATTACCGGCATTAAGCCCACGTATGGTCGGGTATCACGCTACGGCATGATTGCCTTTGCATCCAGCTTGGATCAAGCCGGCACCTTTGCTAAAAGCGCAGAAGATGCCGCTATTATGTTGCAAGCGATGTCAGGCTTTGATGAAAAAGATTCGACCAGCGTTGATAAACCGGTAGATGATTTATTGGCTCACTTGGGTGATTCAATCAAAGGCCTAACGGTCGGCTTGCCGAAAGAATTCTTTACTGATGATTTAGACGACAGCATTCGTGAAACCATAGAAACGGCGATTGATGCCATCCAATCAGCCGGCGCTAACATTAAAGAAATTAGCTTACCGAACATTAATTTGTCCGTGCCAGCGTATTACGTTGTCGCGCCGGCGGAGTGTTCGGCTAATTTATCGCGTTTTGACGGTGTGCGTTATGGCTACCGTTGTGATTCGCCTAAAGATTTAGAAGATTTGTATAAACGTTCGCGTGGCGAAGGGTTTGGCGACGAAGTAAAGCGCCGGATTATGATGGGTGCGTACGTGTTATCCGCTGGTTATTACGATGCGTATTATAAAAAAGCGCAGCAAGTGCGCCGCTTGATTAAAAACGATTTTGTTGAAGCGTTTAAAGGTGTCGATATTATCGCCAGCCCAACAGCGCCATCGGTTGCCTTTTCTGCAGGTGAAAAGAAGGACGACCCGGTGTCCATGTATTTATCCGACATTTTTACCATTGGTGTGAATTTAGCCGGTTTGCCGGGCATGTCAGTACCGTGCGGTTTTATTGATAAAAAGCCGGTGGGTCTGCAGTTGATTGGTAACTACTTCGAAGAAGCAAAATTGTTGAATGTTGCGCATCAATATCAACAATTAACCGATTGGCACCTTGCTGTGCCAGCTGGTTTTGAGCAGGAGGCATAAGCATGCAGTGGGAAACAGTCATTGGGCTTGAGATTCATGCTCAACTTGCAACAAAATCTAAAATTTTCTCTGGTGCATCAACGGCTTATGGTGCAGAGCCTAACACGCAAGCGTGTGCTGTAGATCTGGCTTTACCGGGAACTTTACCGGTACTCAATGAGCAAGCGGTTCGTTTTGCAGTGAAATTTGGTCTTGCTATAGGTGCGCATATCGCGCCGTATTCAGTGTTTGCGCGTAAAAATTATTTCTATCCCGATTTGCCTAAAGGCTACCAAACGAGTCAGTTTGACAAGCCGATAGTCGGTTTAGGTGAGATTGATATTGAAGTTGCAGGTGAAGTTAAAACAATAGGCATCACGCGTGCGCATTTGGAAGAAGATGCGGGTAAATCATTACATGAAGATTACCAAGGCATGACCGGCGTGGATTTAAACCGCGCAGGCACACCGTTGTTAGAAATAGTATCCGAGCCTGATATGCGTTCATCTGCTGAAGCGGTGGCCTACGTTAAAAAAATACATACGTTAGTGCAGTACCTTGGTATTTGCGATGGCAGTATGCAAGAAGGATCTTTCCGCTGTGATGTGAACGTTTCGGTGAGACCAATGGGGCAAGAGGAATTTGGCACGCGTGCTGAAATTAAAAACTTGAATTCATTTCGTTTTATAGAAAAAGGAATAGCGCACGAAGTAGAGCGCCAAATTGATGTGATTGAATCTGGCGGCAAGGTGGCGCAAGAGACGAGACTCTATGACTCCAATAAGGATGAAACTCGCTCAATGCGTTCTAAAGAAGAAGCGAATGATTATCGATATTTCCCTTGTCCTGATTTATTGCCGGTAGAAATAACGGCAGAATTGCTGGATGAAATGCGCGCTGATTTGCCTGAATTACCTGAGGTTAAGAAGCAGCGCTTTCTAGAGCAGTATAAGCTCAGTGAATACGACGCAGATGTATTAACAACGCAACGTGCGATAGCTGATTATTACGAAGATGCGGTTAGTTTTTCTGATGGGGAAACGAAACTGGTGGCAAATTGGGTGATGGGTGAGTTAAGCGCGAACTTAAATCAATACAGCTTAGATGTTGCAGCAAGTCCCTTAGGTGCGGAACGTTTAGGCGGTTTGGTTAAACGCATTGCTGATCAAACCATTTCTGGGAAAATAGCCAAGCAGGTGTTCGAATTTTTGTGGAACAGCGAAGTGACAGCGGATGAAGTGATTGAGCGTGAAGGCTTGAAACAAATGTCAGATAGCGGCGAGTTGGGGAAAATTATCGACCAATTGATGGCGGATAACCCAACGCAAGTAGAGCAATTCCGTGGCGGTAAAACGAAAGTACTTGGTTTCTTTGTGGGGAGCATCATGAAGAAAACGCAAGGTAAAGCGAACCCACAAGAAGTGAATAAGTTGTTGCAAGAAAAGTTGAAAGAATAATGGGGCGTTCGCGTTCTACTGTACGTGATTAAACTAAATTAAGGTTGTTATGAAAATATATAAAGGGTTAAGCGTTGCTGTTCTGTCGTTATTAATGATTGCTTGCGCTAATGTGCCGACTGAAAAGGCTGGTAAAACGAAAATTGCATTAACGCCTAGTGAGCAAGAAGCGGCGAAAGTTGAAAAGCAAATTGCGAGAATCGAAGAGAAGTTAAAAGCCAATCCAACTGTTAGAGGCTGGATTTTAGTTGGTGATGCGCAAATGCATTTGAAAAAATATAACGAAGCTGTTTGGGCCTATAGAGAGGCATATATGTTGAGCAAGTTTGCAGATGGGCCTAGAAGAAAATTAAGACGAGCAGTGGCTTTGGCTGGCTTTGAGCCAGAAAACCAACGTTACGAAGACAAATAATACTGTCTTAGTTTTCGGCCATCCTAAGGGTTATTTCGACGATGTTTTCATCGTGTAAAAGCTTGAAGCAGCGCATTTCAAGAACACCTTTAGTGTTTAGTGAGATGATTAAGTAAAAAGCATCAGGGTAGGTTGAATGTTCAATGTCTCTTGCCGATGGAATCGCTGGTGCAGTTGGGTGCGAATGGTAAATAGCAAATATCTCTTCCTCTTGTTCGCGCATGTTCTTTATAGCAGCTAATTGTTGGGTGGGCTCCATTAAAAATTGTGTGGCGCGGTCTTCGGCAATGTTTTCAACACTGTAACAACTAAACGTTTGGTCCTTAATGCCAACAAAACCACACACCTCGTGTTGTGGTGATAGCTGTGCTTTATGCAGTAGTTCATTAACGAGTTTACGTGGTAATTCGACTTCTTTTGGATGCATAATAGGCTTTATGGCTGGTTGAATTGACACAAGGTTGCGCGAAGGTGGCCTTGTATGTCTTTAAACTGTTGTATGTGCTGATAGCGGTGAGATTCTAACAAAGTTTTAACCGATGTGCTTTGTTCAAACCCATGTTCTAACAGTAAGTATCCATTATCTGTAAGCCAGTGTTTAGCTTGAGATGCGATAACGTTAATATCTTGTAAACCATGCTCACCAGCAATCAAGGCAGTTGTTGGCTCGTACCTTACGTCGCCTTGTTGCAAATGCTTATCTGCCTTGTCAATGTAGGGTGGGTTGCTGACGATAATGTCAAATGTTGACTGGCCTACTTTCTCGAACCAGTTACTTTGTAAAAAATTTACATTGTGGCAATTGAGGCGTTTTGCATTTTGCTTGGCAATGAGTAGCGCGTCACTACTTTGATCCACTGCAGTAACGTGAGCGCGAGGGTATTCTAACCCAAGGCAAATGGCAATTGCGCCGCTGCCGGTACCAAGGTCTGCAATATTAATGGCTTGATGAGTATCGATAGTATTCAAAATGATTTCAATCAGCAATTCCGTGTCAGGGCGCGGGATTAACACGCTAGGGTTTACGTGAAAGGTGTGCGACCAAAACTCCCTCTCTCCAGTTAAGTAAGCCACGGGATGACCATGTCGACGTTGGCTAATAAGGGCGGTGTAGTCTTGTTGCTGCTGATCGGTTAATGTTTTTTCTGGCCAAGCTCGAAAAAAAGCACGGTCTTTCTTTAGCGCATGTGCCAGTAATACCTCACTGTCTAGTGCTGAGCTATCACTACAGGTTAATGCATCGGTTGCGTGGATTAACGCGTCTTTAATGGATAAAGCATTATTCAAGGCAGCGCTCGTTATTCGCCGGAGCCTAACTGAGTGAGTTGTTCTGCTTGGTGTTCTTGAATCAATGGGTCGATGATTTGGTCTAATGCGCCTTGCATTATTTCATCTAGCTTATAAAGCGTTAAATTGATTCTGTGATCGGTCACTCGCCCTTGTGGGTAATTATAGGTGCGAATTCGTTCAGAGCGGTCGCCACTGCCTACTTGTGAGCGTCGAGACTCAGCTTGTTCAGCATCCAGCTTTTCTTGTTCAGCCGCCATTATTCGAGACTTCAACAAAGCCATCGCCCGTGCGCGGTTTTTATGTTGAGAGCGTTCATCTTGGCATTCAACCACCGTGCCGGTTGGTAAATGCGTTAAACGAATGGCTGAGTCTGTTTTGTTAACGTGCTGTCCGCCCGCGCCTGATGCGCGAAATGTGTCGACGCGTAGGTCGCCAGAATTAATTTCAATGTCATCTTTCTCGTCTGCTTCCGGCATGATGGCAACGGTACAAGCTGATGTATGAACGCGGCCTTGAGATTCGGTTTCAGGCACGCGTTGTACTCGATGAGCGCCAGACTCAAATTTTAATTGTGAATACACGTCACTGCCTTCAATGCGAGCAATGACTTCTTTGTATCCGCCGTGGTCACCATGGCTTTCGCTTATAACTTCAAATTTCCAGCGCTTTTTCTCGGCAAAGCGTAAATACATGCGGTACAGGTCGCCTGAAAAGATAGCGGCCTCTGCGCCACCCGTGCCGGCTCGAATTTCAATGAAGGCATTTTTGCCGTCGTTTGGGTCTTTGGGTAGCAATAAAATTTGCAGTGTTGTTGCTAATTCATCAAGTGTTTTCTGGCTTTCTTTTAACTCATCTTTCGCCATGGCCTTCATCTCAGGGTCGCTATCATTTAGCATGGCTTTGGCTGCGTTTTTGTCTTCGAGTGTTGCCAAATAATTTTGATGCGTATTAACGATAGGATCCAGCTGAGCATACTCTTGGCTCAGTGCTCGAAATTTATTTTGATCGCTTTGAACGCTGGGTTCGGCGAGTAGGCCAGCAATTTCTTCGAAGCGCTCAGCAAGTGTATCTAGCTTATGTAGAATGGTTATGTTCACGTTATTTCTTTAAGTTAAACAGTTGTTGGGCCGCAGACAATAATTCACTATCACCTTCAGAGGCGGCTTGTTTTAAAGTGCTACTGGGTGCGTGCAAAATTTTATTGGTTAAATCGTTGGATAACCGTGTAAGCACTCGTTCCGCAGGTTGGCCATTATGTAAGGAAACGAGTGCTTTCTGCAGCAAGCTTTCACGGGCTTGGTTGGCGTGTTGACGTAATTGTTGGATGGTTTGCGACGCATCCTGTGCACGAATCCACGTTTGAAAATGAGAGACTTGTACGTCGATAATGTCTTCGGCTTGCTCGGCGGCTTCGCGGCGTGACTGTAAGCCATCGTCAACGATGTTCTTTAAATCGTCAATGCAATACAGGTAAACATCGCTTAAGTTTCCAACTTCTTTTTCAATGTCATGAGGCACGGCTAAATCCATCATGAACATCGGTTTATGTTTGCGTTTTAAAATTGCAGTTTCAACGCTGCCTTTGCCTAGAATAGGTAGCTGGCTGGCAGTAGATGAGACGATGATGTCTGCTTCGGGCAAATGCTCAGGAATGTCTTTTATTTCAATCGCGTAACCGTTGCCTTGTGAGGCAATGGTTTGTGCTTTTTCTAATGTCCTGTTAGCAACGATTAACCGGCCAATGCCTTGCTCTTTGAGATGTTGGGCAGATAATTCAATGGTTTCACCGGCGCCAATTAAAAGAGCCGTTTGATTTTCAAGGTTACCGAAAATTTGTTGCGCGAGCTTAACTCCCGCAAATGCAATGGATACAGGGCTGGAGCCAATGGTTGTATCGGTACGTACTTTTTTTGCTACTTGAAAGGTATGTTGAAACAGGCGACCTAAGTATTTCCCCAGTGTGCCCGCGTCAGAGGCGTGTTGGTAAGCTGTTTTCATTTGCCCGAGAATTTGCGGCTCACCCAGTACCATTGAGTCTAGTCCGCATGCCACACGTGACATGTGTTTGATAGACTGGTGGTCTGTATGACTATATAAATAGGCGCGAATATCGTGTTCGTTCAACTGATGATGAGTAGCAAGCCAAGCGATGAGTTCATCTGTTTGGTGGTTAGCGATATCACAATAAATCTCTGTGCGGTTGCAGGTCGATAATATAGCCGCTTCTTCAATCGATGAAAGCTCGTTAAGTGATTGAAGTGAGTAACTTAAACGCTCAGGCGAAAATATGAGTTTCTCGCGAATCTCGATAGGTGCCGTATTGTGATTGAGTCCTAGCGTCAGTAACATGCGCGTATGAATTGGTTTACGTCAGGGTAATTGAGTTATTATAAACTTTTTAAACCGCGGTTTGTTTTATTGTTTGTTTGCTAGTGCGTGCTGAATCAGTCAGGTGGGTTGGCGTTGCGGTTAAACGAATCCTTTTGCATTAAGAGATTGAGAGAGATTTAGATGTTGTTAAGAATGTTATGGGTTGTTTTTGTAGTGTCCGTGCTGCCTGCTTGCGCGCACGTACAAAAAGATGAGACGGTCACGCAATCGTTGCCCGTTGACGCCGCTCAAAATAACCAGCAGGTGACGGAAGAGACATCAAATAAACTGAGCAGTCTAAGTCCAGAGCTGCTGTACAGTTTATTGGGTGGAGAAATTGCGGGTCAGCGAGGGGATGTGAATATGGCCTCTGCTTTTTATGTTAATGCGGCGAAACGGTCGCAAAATACAGACATAGCGCTTCGTGCGGCTCAGATTTCGTTGTACAACAAAGATATTGCTGCAGCTAGGTCGGTGGTGGATATTTTGGTGACGGATAAAGGCTTGTCAATTCAAGCAAGGCGTTTAGCGTTGACTGTTTATTTAAGGTCGAGTGACGTTGAAAAAAGCTTGGCGCAAATAAGAACGCTTCTTGAAAAAAGCGATATACCAAGGCGTAATGCGTTGTTAGCCATTGGGGATGTTATTTCGCGCAATGCGCATAAAGATGTTGCGATAAGTATCATGCGAGTGCTGGTGAACGAAAATATTAAAGAAGCTGGTGTTTATCTTGCGCGAGCGCAAATGATGTCCAGCTTTTCGTTATTTGATCAGGCTGAAAAAGACGCAAATAAGACGATTGAATTGGACTCGAGTTGGCAGACAGGTTATGTCCAATTGGCACAAATATTCGAAAGAAAAGGCGAAACAAAAGCGGCTTTAGTTGTATTAAAAGACGCGAGCGAAAAGCTTGAAACCAAACAGTTAATCATGGTGTATGCTCAATTATTAGCTAAAGATAAGCAGTACCTTGAGGCCAAAGAGCAATTTTTATCGTTAGCGCAAAGACAGCAAAAATACCCCGATGCTCGATTTGCGCTAGGGCTTGTGTATTTGAAATTAGATGATGCAAATAATGCGAAAGCAATTTTTGAAAAGCTGTATGAAGAAGACGCTTACCGCTCTAAAGTTGCTTTTTACTTGGGGCGCATCACGCATCATCAACAACAAGATACTGAAGCGTTAGGCTGGTTTGATAAGGTAGAAAGAAGCGAGAACTATGCTTCGGCGCAAGCAACAATCGCTATCATCAAGGCACACTCTGGTGATGTGGAAGGCGCAAGAAGCGTAATACAGCGACTGCGCAACGAATTTTCTGAGGCCACGTCGAGGTTTTATTTGTTAGAGGCCGAAATACTGATGGATGCTGAACAGTACGAGGTTTTGTATACGTTATTAACTGAGGCGGTTATAGATAACCCGGATGATTTGTCATTGAGGTACGCCCGATCTATTGCCGCGACAGAGACCGATCAATTGGCGGAAGCGGAAAAGGATTTATTGTTTGTTCTAGCTAAACAGCCAAAAGATGTAAACGCATTGAATGCGCTGGGTTATACGCTTGCGAGTAAAACATTTCGGTTTAAAGAGGCGCGTCAATATTTAACACAGGCGCTGTCAATACGTCCTAATGATGCTGCTATTATCGATAGCATGGGGTGGCTGAATTACCGCGAAGGCCAATATGAACAGGCGTTGGTGTTATTAGAAAAAGCGTATAAAAAAACACCGGAAGGAGAAATAGCGGCGCACCTTGGGGAGGCACTATGGGTGCTGGGCCGACAAATGGAAGCAAAGGCCGTATGGCAACATGCATTAGAAAAAGACAAAAGCAACCGTTATCTGATTGAAGTGATGAACAGGTTAAAGTGAAGCGATTTATTGTTTGTGCGTTTTTGGCTACGCAGCTGTTTGCATGCGCATCATTGGAGCCATTAAGACAGCAAGTTACCTCGGGGTCTTTTGTTGGCAATTCAGAGAGAATTTTAGCCGTTAAGCATTGGTCGTTGATGGGTCGGTTATCCGTTCGAAATAAGAAAGAGTCGTGGTTAACCAGCTTAAGTTGGAAACATAAAGATTCAATTAATCAACTAACGCTAAGTACCTTGTTAGGCGGTATCGTGGCAACGTTAGCTTATTCAAAGGAAGGGGTTTGGGTGTCCGATTCTGATGGAAATATGCATGAGGCATCTAGTGCTGAATTGCACTCCATGCTGGGATATTCGCCGCCATTACGCCACCTTCATTTTTGGATAACGGGTGTTCCAAACCCTAATTTGATGATTGAAAATGAAGCATCCAATTCGTTAGGCGTTCATTCGTTTAAACAGGACGGGTGGGATGTTAAGTTAGAGCGCTTCAATTTCTTCGCAGATGTGTTTCTACCTACGCGGGTGACGTTATTTAAGGATGAGTTGAAGATTAAGTTGGTGGTGGATGAATGGTCGATGTAGCGTTAGACAATAAAGAGTGGGCCGAACATTGGTGGCCATCTCCTGCAAAGCTTAATCTAATGTTGAATATCAGTGGTCAAAGAGCGGGCGGGTACCATGAATTGCAAACAGTGTTTCAGCTGATTGCTATCTCAGACTGGTTAAATTTCACACCGGTTAATACGGGAGACATTGAGCTGAGCTGCAGTTCTAAAGCGCTTTCAAATGACGACAATTTAGTGCTGCGTGCGGCAAAACTTTTGCAACAGCATAGTGCTTGTCGTGTCGGCGCTAAAATAGTGCTTAAAAAAATATTACCCATGGGGGCTGGCTTAGGTGGGGGTAGCTCGAATGCTGCTACAACGCTAGTTGTGTTGAATAAGGTTTGGAACTTAGGTTATACAACACAGACGTTAGCGAATCTAGGGCGAACACTGGGTGCAGATGTGCCGGTTTTCATCGTTGGAAAGTCGGCGTGGGCCGAAGGCATTGGAGATGAAATCACGCCAATGCAGCTGCCTGAAAAATGGTTTGTGGTGGTTAATTCAGGACATCATTGTTCAACAAGAGATGTTTTTACACATAAGAGTTTGACACGAGATAATCCAGCCATCACAATACGCGACTTTCTTGACGGGCAAGTGCAAAATGTTTGCTTGCCGGTTGTTAGAGAAATGAATCGAGAATTGGACGATATTTATATACAGTTCTCAAGGTTCAGTACGGTTTATATGACAGGAACCGGTTCGAGCATGTTCGCGAAGTGCGACACGCGACAAGAAGCGGTGGCATTGTTAGAGCAATTGCCGGAAAGTTGGGGTAAGTGGGTTGTGAAAGGGTTGAATGAATCGCCTTTGCAGAAGTCGCTTAAGCAGTTTTATATCTAGTAGGGTATAAGTTTTGCTGTAGTGAATAAAAAAGTCCACTTAACTCAGTTTTAAATCTGACAAATTAGGTATAATCCGCAACATAAAGATTGGGGCGTGGCCAAGCGGTTAAGGCACGGGGTTTTGATCTCCGCATCCCAGGTTCGAGTCCTGGCGCCCCAGCCATCTTTATGCAAATCATTGTTACCTTTACTGGGAGTTTAATGTGCTAGATAGTCGCATCATGGTGTTTACTGGCAATGCAAATAGAGTGTTGGCTAACGACATTGCGCATCATTTAAACATTACGTTGGGAAGAGCCAGCGTTGAGATGTTCAGTGATGGTGAGATTATGATTGAAATTGCTGAAAACGTCAGAGGGAAAGAAGTTTTCATCATTCAGCCAACTTGCGCGCCGACAAATAACCATGTGATGGAATTGTTGGTCATGATTGATGCGTTGAAACGTGCGTGTGCTAGCCGGATTACCGCGGTAATACCTTATTATGGTTATGCGCGGCAAGATAGGCGGCCTCGTTCGGCGCGCGTGCCTATTACCTCTAAACTCGTTGCAAAAATGATTGATACAGCCGGCGCAGACCACGTGTTAACAGTGGATTTACACGCCGACCAGATTCAGGGGTTCTTTGATATTCCTGTTGATAACGTTTATGCGTCGCCTTTGTTGCTCAGTGATATTTGGCAAAGGAAAACGGATAAATTAATGATTGTTTCGCCTGATGTGGGCGGTGTTGTGCGCGCTAGGGCGCTGGCAAAAAGGTTAGATGATGCAGATCTTGCGATTATTGATAAACGTCGACCTAAACCAAATCAATCGGAAGTGATGAATATCATCGGTGATGTCAGTGGAAGAGATTGCGTGATTGTCGATGACCTTGTCGATACGGCAGGCACCTTGTGTTTAGCTGCTAAGGCGTTGAAAAATAATGGCGCTTTAAGTGTAAGGGCGTACTGTACGCATCCAGTGTTATCTGGCAAAGCGATAGAGAATATTTCTGGCTCTGTGCTTGATGAGTTGGTTGTAACTGACACCATACCGCTTAGGGCGGATGCGAAAAAATGTAATAAGATTCGTCAAGTAAGCGTTGCAGAGATATTAGCAGAAACAATTCGACGAATGGTTGATGGTGATTCTGTCAGTTCGCTATACGTCGATTAAAAAGTATGGCAAAATATGCTGTTTAGTGTAATTAATTTTTATTTTGGAGAAGTTAGATGAGCACCGGTTTTGAATTAGCGGCAACGATTCGCGAAGATTTAGGTAAAGGCGCGACCCGTCGTTTACGCAAACAAGATATGGTTCCGGCTGTTATTTATGGCGCGGGTTCAGATCCAGTGTCAATAACACTGTCACATAATCAGTTGCTTCACAGTACAGAAAACGAAGCATTTTTCTCGCATATCCTGTCAATCGATGTGGCGGGGAAGAAAGAGAACGTCATTATTAAAGCGTTGCAGCGTCATCCTGCAAAAGCAATTTTAATGCATGCAGACTTCTTAAGGGTCAGCATGAAAGAAAAATTAAAAGTAAACGTGCCTATTCACTTTATTGGTGAAGATGTAGCGCCAGGTGTTAAAGAAGGCGGCGTGGTAACGCATAATTTGGTTGATATTGAAATTGAATGTTTGCCTAAGAATTTGCCTGAGTTTGTTGAGGTGGATATTTCAGAATTAGGTATTGGTGATAGTTTGCATTTGTCAGATATTAAACTTTCAAAAGGCCTAGATATCGTCGCTTTACATCAAGGTGAAGACCATGATTTACAGATTGTAACTATTCAAATGAATAGGGCGGCCTTAGTCGATGAAGAAGAGTCTGAAGAAGAAACAGAGGCAGGCGATGATTCAGCTAGTGAAGAGGAATCAGGCGAGTAATATATGATTTCGTTAATTGTCGGATTAGGTAATCCGGGCGATGAATATAAAAAAACCCGGCATAATGCCGGGTTTTTGTTGTTAGACAGTATCGCGCTAAATTTGGGTCTGTCTTTTTCGTACGAGTCAAAATTTAAGTCAGATGTAGCAAAGGGCATTGTTGGAAGTAAAAAAATTCATCTGATTAAGCCCCAAACGTTTATGAATAAAAGCGGCTCTGCCGTATCGGCGTATGCTAATTATTACAATATATCGGCAGAACAGATATTGGTTGCGCATGATGAGCTGGATCTTGAACCCGGTACCGTACGGTTAAAAAAAGCAGGTGGACATGGCGGGCACAACGGCCTTCGAGACATTATTAGTTGTTTTTCAGCAAAAGGTTTTTATAGGCTAAGGCTGGGTATTGGACACCCGGGTGATCGGAATAAAGTCAGCAATTATGTTTTGAAGTCAGCAAGCCAGTCAGAGCAGGTATTAATAGACTTGTCGGTGGCTGATGCGGTCAGTGAGCTCTCGGCAATATGTGCGGGTGAATTCCAAGAAGTCATGAAGCGTCTGCATACACAATAAAATCTTCGCTGAAGGCATTTTCTTTGTTGACAGCCAAAATCAAATACAAGACAATAGTCGGCTAATTTCGGAGGGGTTCCCGAGCGGCCAAAGGGATCAGACTGTAAATCTGACGGCTCAGCCTTCGGAGGTTCGAATCCTCCCCCCTCCACCAAGATTTGTTGGGTCGAGATTACCGCGGGTGTAGTTCAATGGTAGAACGTCAGCCTTCCAAGCTGAACACGCGGGTTCGATTCCCGCCACCCGCTCCAGTTAGGTGGGTAT
>LWDU01039961.1_pt1 | contig 34571 bp, 30 predicted proteins | sample 727161 | NCBI WGS metagenome assembly LWDU01 (sample SAMN04566230, study PRJNA314399) | hydrothermal vent metagenome | isolation source: deep sea hydrothermal plume seawater | place: Mexico: Gulf of California, Guaymas Basin | collected 2004-07-11 | reverse complement strand
TCACGCATCGCAGGCTGGAAGTAGTTGTTCCGCACAACTCCGCAGGCAATTCCGGATGCACCTGCTCCTATACCTGATTTGTCTATTACCAGGATGTCCTTGCCGCTGCCAAGGCCGCGCTGCTTCAACTCCAGCGCAAGGTGGTAGGCGGTGCTGAGTCCGTGAATCCCAGCACCGATCATCAGATACCTGGTGGAATTAGGTACCATACTCTCTCCTCAGGATGAATGGGTTTGAAAACGCCACCAATTTAGCTCAGGGGTGACGAGTTAGGATGACCTATTTTGCCCTCCAGTGCAATCCGGAAGCGAGCTTTCGCCCGACAGTTTCTCCATAAAAATCAACTTCGTTCCGCAACGATGCGCTGGGGTTCTGCTTGCCTTTGGCTCCGCCTGCTCATTAAAGTGGGTATTTCCGCTTTTTCCTCGAACGTCCACATGCCGCAAAACCCCGAAGCTCATATTCGAGCATTCTCCGAAAGTGACACAAAAGCTGTCGTCGAGCTTTGGACCGCCTGTGACTTGACCCGTCCGTGGAATCATCCGGAAAAGGATATTTTCCGGAAACAGAACATGCAGCCTGAACTGTTTCTCGTCGGGGTGCAGAACGGTCGGATTGTCGCCTCGGTGATGGCTGGATTTGACGGACATCGAGGCTGGATCAACTACCTTGCCTCACATCCGGATTATCAAAAACAGGGTTGGGGTCGCCGGATAATGGAAGCCGCAGAAGCCGAACTGCGGAAATTCGACTGCCCGAAAATCAATCTGCAACTGCGAATTTCTAACTCCACGGCCCAAGCTTTTTATCGCCGTATCGGCTACACCGAAGACGCCGCCCTAAGCTTTGGCAAACGACTGGAGTTCGATTCCACAGCATCCCGCAACTCCGGCGGCTCCGGAACTGGAGGGGGCCTGATCCGCAATGAGTGGCGTCCGGGAGACCTCGGAGCCATTGTGCAGATGCACGGGTTACTTTACGGGCAGGAGCTTGGGTTTGACGCCACCTTTGAATTGTCCATTGCTGCGGCACTTGCCGAATTCGCGCAAACCCGGAACCCGCACAACCGGATTTGGATTGTCGAGAAAGAGGAGCAAGTCCGGGGGTCGCTCGCCCTTGAGAGTGTGTCTGAGCAAGCCGCACAACTGCGCTGGCTGCTGCTGCATCCGGACCATCGGAGGCAAGGCTTGGGGCGCAAGCTGGTCACGGAAGCCTTGGAGTTCGCCCAGTCCTCCGGGCATGAATCCGTGTTCCTTTGGACGGTGGATGCGTTGCAACCCGCCGCTCGACTTTACCAGTTGCTGGGTTTCCGAGTGGCAGAGGAACGCTCAGCAACCGTTGGCGGTCAGCAAGTCACCGAACAACGTTATGCACTGAATTTTTGAAACGCGGATTTAATGGGAACCCGGACGCTCAGGTCACGGGAAGCATAACGTGTTTCCCGTAGGACGAACGGATTTGGAGCCGTTCATACCAAGCGTGAACTCCTAGTAATTCGTCGCGTTCGATGTCGAGATTGTACCAGCGGTAAACGAGTGCCCCGGCAGGGATGTCGCCCATCGAGAACTCGTTTCCAGCAACGTAATCCTGTTGTTGAAGGTGGCGGTCCAGCAGGCCGAACAGTCGGTTGCACTCCTTGATTCCTGCATTGATCGCCTCCCAGTTGCGCTTTTCCGGAGGAGTACGCACCAAACCCCAGAACGGTGGAGTCATTGCCGGGAGCAGTTCCGACACGGTCCAGTCCATCCACTGCTCTGCAGTGAAGCGCTGTTGCGGGTCGTCCGGGCACAAGGTTCCAGTGCCATAGCAATGTGCAAGGTAGCGCACGATCACGTTACTCTCCCAGAGCGACCACTCCCCATCTTGCAGCAAGGGGACTTTACCGTTGGGATTGAGCGCGAGGTACCAATCCTCGGTGTTCTTTCCAAAAACAAGTCCGGCATCCAACCGCTCAAAGCGCACCCCCACCTCAGCAGCGGCCCAGACGGCCTTCTGTACATTCACGGAATTGGCGCGTCCCCAAATTTTCAGCATGGTCAAAGCTCTTTGGTCATTAAAGTGTGGGATCGGAGTACACCTCCACCCGTCGGTTTGCCCGATGCGCCGACCGATCCATGCCCAGCACCGCTGGTTCGCTGGAACCCTTGGAGGACACGGTGGCAATCCGATCCGGGTCAATTCCCGCCTCAACCAAGGCATCCATCACGGAAAGCGCCCGCCGCAAGCCCAGCTTGGCGTTGTTGTCCTGCTTGCCGTACTTGCTGAAAATCCGCCGATCGGTGTGACCAATGACATGAATGAACTGTCCCGGATTGTCCTTCATGCATTGTGCGCTTTGCTTGATCGCCTGCTTGGCGGCTTTGGTGAGTTTGAATCGCTTTGGCGAGAACAGCACCGTGAACGCACAAGTGTCGTGATTATACTGCGGAGGTGTGGTTGTGGATTGCAACTCAAGCTTACGGGCGACCAGCAATCCAAACTGGGTTTGTGATCCTGCTACCCTGCGTGAGAGGTGCAGCAGTTGGTAATGATGGCCCTTCACCCCCCACTTGAGCTTCACCAGCTCAAAATCCTTCAGGTTGGGTTGGGCGAAATAAACCAACGTTTCCGGAAGGTTGTTGACCTCCAGTTTGAGCTGATTGGAGCGGTCCACCATTTCAGAGTACACGCTCACCAGCGGTCGTCCAATCAGCTGGATCGCCTGGCTGGTGTCGCTCGTGAGTGCGTTGCTGCGCAGCCCAAGCAAGACGGGCTGGAGTTCGCCGATCTTGGAGGAATCTGTCCGCAACACTCCGTCTTCCGCCATCAGGAAGCGTTCCAGCCACATCACCTTCTTGCTCCGGAAGTGAGCTGCGTAGTTCGTCAGTACGTCGTCCATCTTTTGGAACGCGATGTCTCCCTGTTCAATCTCCTTGCGCAGGTTCCCAATGTCCTGCTGCACTTGCTGCTCTTCCTGACCCAGCTTGGCGAGGTCTTCGCCAAACCCGGACTTGAGATGCTCGTAGTGCGAGAGGGCATTGTTGAAGGCTTTCAGCACTTGGTCATTGTGAACGGCCAGCGAGGAGAGTTCTCCCTGTGCCCAAGCCTCCAGCCGATTATCTTTGATCTGCTCCTGCTGGAGGTAGGCAAGCAAGGCATCTGCGTCAAAGAAGGTGAGTGCTTCCTGCCCGTCAAGAGTTCCGGACAGGCCCGCCTGCTGTTGTTCGACATATGGAAAAACGTCAATGCGGGCGAAGAGGTAGACAAACTCGCTGATGTCCTTGTTGAGCCGTGAGATGTTCTCGGGGTAAAGAAAGTTGACCTGAAAGCGCCCGGACTTGAAGGGAAACGAACTGCGGGTGGAGTAGCGTTCGGAAACGGCGCTGATGGCGATGCCTCCGGAGTTTTTGAAGAGCGTGTCGTCCTGCACCAGTGCTGGGAGTTTCTGGACAAGATCACTGGTGAGTTGGCTCCGGATGACCACCAGAACCGAAAAACTGGTGCTGGTGAGCGATTCCAGAAATTTCTGCTTCTCCTCCTCAATCCGTGCAATCTGGTCACGGTAGCGGTCTATTTCCTCAAGCAGGCTGGCGTGGTAGGGTTGGAGTTGCTCCAGCACTGCCTTACGCGCCCGGATGGTGAGTCGGGCTTTGCGGGCACTGGCCACCGCACGGCGGTACTCGCGCTCCAATTCCCGGAGATTGCGGGTCCACTCTTGGCCGGCGCTGACCACACGATTGAGCCATTCCTCTTCCAATTGTGGTGCCACGCCAAAGCCGCTCGCATTGACCTGCGAGAGCATCTGCTGCTCGACGAGGTGCCGATAAGATTTTGAGCCGTCTTTGGAAACCGGTAGCCACTCTTGGGCAAAACCAGAAAAGCTCCAGAGTTGAAAGATGATCAGAATCGAGAAGAGTGCTTGGATGCCTCTAGTCACTAGAACTCCTTTGGACAGCGGGTTGGTGCTGGGGCAATGAAAAGCAAATCCCATTCCGGAAGATGCAGGATACACCAAACCCGTGCGAAAGGAAAACCCGTTTGTGCTGGACTAGATTTGGCGGGTGAACGTTTGTCCGGAAAGGGACTGGTTGCGGAAGCCACCCTGCGCGTTGTAGCCGATGGGCTTCTTGCCGCGCTGGAGGGCGCTGAAGATGAGCATCCCCCGGAGAACCTGACTGGAGGTCTCCGAGGGGTCTGGAGAAGTTGAAGGTGCAGACATGAGGGTCGGAAAATCCAAACACGTTCCTTGGTTGCTTGTCGCTCAGGCTGTTGCAGGGAGAGTGCCACGTCCGGGCACCTTCAAGGAACGTGTTGTTCAAGCAACGGCTCCAGATGGCGCAGCATCGTCCGGGCGATGATCTGGTGTCCGTCCGGGTTGGGATGAATGCCGTCGCGCAAGTTCTTGTCTGGAAGCCCTCCCACGCCTTCCAGCAAAAACGGGAGCAGCACGATCTCATGCGTTTCCGCGAGTTCCGGGAAAGCGTTGCGGAAGGTGGTGGTGTACTCCGCTCCGTAATTCTTCGGCATCTGCATCCCGGCGAGCAAAACAACCATCCCACGCTCTTTGGCAAAGGCAATCACCGCACCCAGATTGCTCTTCATGCGCTCCACGCTGAGGCCGCGTAGCCCGTCATTTGCGCCGAGTGCGAGGATGAGGAAGTGCGGTTTGATGCGGGCGTACCACTTCAGGCGCGAGAGCGCACTAGCACTCGTGGAACCGCTAACCCCACCGTTGATCATCCGGATGGAGTAACTTTTTTGCAAAAGCAGTTGCTCCAGCACCGCAGGGTAGGCTTCCGTTTCATCAACGCCAAAGCCCTCTGTGAGCGAATCCCCCAAGGCGAGGATGCGGATTTGCTCGGCAGCCAGCCCTGTCGTTCCGGAAAAAACCAGAACGCCCAGCAGCAGCACAACCCAGACCATCCAGAAGGCAGAACAAAACCGACAACCGACAACCGACAACCGACATTCTGGCTCCTGACTCCTGAATACTTTTTCTAAAATCGTCAACTGGCTTTCATCTGTTGGAGTTGTAGGAAAAAATCAGAGCGCGACTGCTCACGCTGCTTGGTTTTCTGCACGGGATTGGCCTCACCGATCACGGGAGTTGAGAACAGTTCTGGGTCGATTTCAAGCAGAAACCGCGAGGGGTCACGCTTGATAAGCTCGCCGTAGCGTTTTTGGAATTTGGCCATTGAAAACGTGAGTTCGCGCTGTGCCCGCGTGATGCCCACATAGCAGAGGCGGCGCTCCTCGTCCTCCCCGCTTTCGTCGAGGGCGCGCTGATTCGGAAACACACCATCGGCCATGCCGACGAGAAAAACGTAAGGAAACTCCAGCCCCTTTGCGCTGTGCAGGGTCATCAGCGTCACTTGGTTTCCGGAGGCATCGCCCTCGTTGTCACGCTCGGTGAAGAGCATCACGCGCTCCAGATAGTCACGCAGCCCACGCTGAGGCTGGTCACGGGAATACTTGTCGATCCCGTTGAGCAGTTCCAGCACACAGTTCCTGCGCCGCTCCCGCGTCTTGGGATCACCGGGCTGCTTCTCCACATAGCGCACATAGCCGACCTCCTCGAGCAAGGCCCGAACCGTGGTGCCAAGTTCAGCTTCGGCAAACTGCTCCTGATACTTGCGGATGCGCCACGCAAAGGATTCCATCGAGGCGGCGGATTCTCGTGGGATTTCCGGAAACTGACTCGCTTGTTCAAAAATCCGGAACAGTGCATCCCGACGGGTTCGTGCCAAGGTGTTCGCTTGCATCAGCGAGGTTTGACCGATGCCGCGCCGAGGGGTGTTGATGACGCGGTGGAGGCTCACTTCATCGCGGGGATTGTGGACCACCTTGAGGTAGGCCAACACGTCCCGGACCTCCTGCCGTTCGTAGAAGCTGGTCGCGCCCACCACGCGATAGGGCACCCCGCCATCGCGGAACGCTTCCTCAATCGCCCGCGCCTGAAAGTTTGAGCGGTACAGCACCGCGAAATCCTGATGCCCCCGCCCATGCCGCAAGGCTTGCATCCGGATACGGCGCACCACCGTTTCCAGTTCCTCCTGTTCCGATTCCGCAGCGATCCAGTCGATCCGCTCCCCTCCGGAACGTTCGGACCAAAGCTGCTTGGGCATGCGCTGCGGGTTGTTGGCGATCACTTGATTTGCTGCATCGAGGATCACCTGCGTCGAGCGGTAATTCTGCTCCAGCCGGATCACCTTCACGTCCGGATAGTCCTGCTCGAAACTCAGCAGGTTTTGCACGTCCGCACCGCGCCAAGCGTAGATGGACTGGTCGTCGTCGCCGACCACGCAGAGATTGCGGTGCAGGCGCGTGAGGTGCCGGAGCAGTCGATACTGCACGCGGTTGGTGTCCTGATACTCGTCCACCAAGATGTAGCAAAACCGCTCCTGCACTGGAAGCATCGCCTCCGGATGCTGCTCGAAAAGTTGCAGGGTGAGGTTGAGGATGTCATCAAAATCAAGCGCGTTGCAGCCCTTGAGTGTGCGCTGGTACTCCTGATAAATCTGCCCAATGATCTGCAGTCGACGATCCCCTGATTGCCCAAAGGACTCGGCATCCAGCCCGGCGGTTTTGGCACGGCTGATTTCAGCATGCGCAGATTTCAAATCCACCAAGCCCTCGTCGTTTCCAAAATCGTGTTCCTCCAGCAGCGACTTCAACAACCCACGCTGATCCTGCGTGTCGTAGATCACGAAATTCGGGCGGTAGTCCAAATGCTTGATCGACTTGCGGAGCAGCGACATCCCGAGCGAGTGGAAGGTGCTGAGGTGAACCCCCCGGCTGGCCTTTCCTAGCATTTCACGCAAGCGCTCCTGCATCTCGCCCGCCGACTTGTTCGTGAAGGTCACGCCCAAGATGCTCCCCGGAGGTTTACCCAGCGTTTGGATCAGGTGGGCAATGCGGTGGATGATAACACGGGTCTTGCCGCTTCCGGCCCCGGCGAGGACCAACACCGGACCCTGTGCCGTCGTCACGGCTTCGCGCTGCCGGAGGTTGAGGCTGTCAAGCAGGGTGGTCAACGATGTCAGTGGGGTGGTGTCTCAAACAGGAAAACGATTCTCTCATGCTCCGCCCAAGACGGCAAGGGGGTTCTCTGTGATCGGAGTTTCATGAAGTCAGACCGTCGTTCTGGTTCCGTTGAGTCACACGGTCCCGGTGTCCAGGCGAGCGAGTTCCTGAGCCAACTCCCGCAGGCTGAGGACGGTGACATTTTGTGACTTGAGGTAGCGATCCGATCCGGTGTAAACGACGAAGGCATGATCCCGGTTGCAGGTCTTCCAGCGCCGAATGAAATCCTTTCTCTAACTTGGGCGCCGAGTTCTTCTTAACCTCGACCGCCCAGATTCCGGCGTATCCGCCCAATTCCAGCACCAAGTCAATCTCTGCACCCGCCGCTGTTCGATAAAACGCAGCCCGGACATGTCCGGAGCCGCGGCCAGCAGGTTCTCCAGCACGAAACCTGCCCAACTCATGCCTGCGACCGGATGCCCCAGTAGTTCGTCCACGCTGTGGATGCCCAACAGGGCGTGGAGCAGGCCGCTGTCGCGCACATAGGTTTTCGGGGATTTGACGGGACGCTTCCGGACATTGGGAAGGTAAGGCGGCAGGCGGCGCAGTAACAGCAGGCCCACCAACAATCCAAGGTAACTGGTGATCGTTGGTGAGGAAACCCCCAATCCTGCAGCCAGCTTTGCAGCGTTCAGCAGATTCCTTGGCTGTGTGCCAACATCATCCACAACCGCTCCAGTGTTTCTGCCGGAGGTTGAGGCTGTCAAGCAGGGTGGCCAATGATGCAAGTGGGGTGGTGTCGCGAATGCAGTCGTGGTATTGTACCTTGATCAACCAATGCATCAGCAAACCATTTTATGATCAACCCAACGAAAGGAGTGATGTCCCAACTCACGGTGGAGGAACTTCAGCAACTGCTACGCGAGCAGTTTTCGCAATGCGATGTCGTGCTTGAGAAAATTGGACCGCGCTGGGCACGGGTCCGGGTTCCCATCAAAGAACAGCACCTGCGTCCGGGCGGAACGGTGTCCGGACCTACGATGATGACACTTGCAGACACGGCGACGTATCTGGCGATTCTTGCAGAAATCGGCCCCGTGGTACTGGCCGTGACGACGAACCTGACCATCAATTTCATGCGCAAACCTGCGTCGAATCGGGATGTGATCGGCGAGGCACAGTTGCTCAAACTTGGTCGGCGGCTTGCAGTTGCCGAGGTGCGCATTTACTCAGAAGGCGAGTCCGAATTGGTTGCCCACGCAACTTGCACTTATTCGATTCCTCCACATTAACAAGATAGCATCCGCATGGTGGGGGGAGTTCTCACACTGGTCCTGTTCCTAGTTCCGGTACTGGAAATCACGCTGCTGCTGTTACTGGCGGAACTGCTGCCGCTGATTTCGCTATTCACACTGTGCGGGGTCACGGCGGGGGCGGGTTGGTGGTTCATGCGCGGCGAGGATTTTTCGCTGTGGACGCTGATCGAAACGGAGTTGCAGAACCGGCGATTGCCCACAGAGGAACTGCTCAACGATTTTCTGCTCTGGATCTGCGGGATGCTCTTGGTGGTTCCGGGTGTGGTGACGGACGCCTTGGGGTTCCTTCTGCTTGTCCCCGTCTGTCGCGAAGAGTTGGCCCAGTGGATCCGGCAGCAAATGCGCGGCTACCTCCACAGGCATCATTCTTAAGAATAGAACAATGTTTACCGGAATTGTACAGGGCACCCGATCCGTGACTGCTGTTGAGGAGTTTGAGGGCGGACGACGGCTGCGGATTCAACTCGACAACCTGGCCGGGGGTTTGAAGCGTGGAGCCAGCGTTGCGGTCAATGGAACTTGCCTGACCGCCACCGATATCCAAGACGGCTGGGTGGAGTTTGACGTGATTGCCGAAACCCTGCGCTGCACCAACCTCGGTTCGTTGTGGTCCGGGGATCTCGTCAACATCGAACGCTCCGCGAAGGTTGGGGATGAAATTGGCGGACACCACGTTAGTGGCCACATTGACGGCACCGGGATGCTCCGAGAAATCCGGGATGCTCCCAACAACCGCGAGGTCGTGGTGGAGCATGATCTACAGTGGCAGCAACTCCGGATTCCCAAGGGCTGGATTGCGGTTGATGGTGCGAGTTTGACGATTGTCGAGATGGGTGAGGATTGGTTCTCGGTCGCTCTGATTCCGGAAACCCTTTCCCAAACCATCCTTGGCACCGCAAAGGTGGGCGCTCTGGTCAACCTTGAGTTCGATCACACGGTCAAGATCATCGTCCAGACCGTGGAAACCGTGTTTCAACACCAACCCCTCCTTCCCAATCCGTCTAGTCACAGCGGCTAGAAATGCAGCCCCCACGTCACCACCAGAGTTGCGTTGTACGCAAGGATGGCGTTCCAGTTGTCCTTGTGATCCTGCATATCCTCGTTTAATTTGTTGACCGTCCAAGTGTTTATGTGGATCGTCGCCTTGTCGGTTTGCTGCAAAAAGACATTGTAACGTATGATGTCGACCGCCAAGAAGGTTGCATCGCTGAAATGTTGGAAGCCTGTGCCCAAGGTCACCACCTTGGTCTCAAAAGACAAATCGTAGCGCGCTTTCCTAACCCACTGATCGATAAATCCTGTGCGGTTGTAGGTCCGGTTCCAGAGCCATCCCTGACGGTTTTCATACCCCACCGAGCCGTAAATCCCTCCCCACAATTGCCGTCGCACATAGAAGGCCGTTCCCGTTGCCCGCGAGGGGCCGAAATTCTCCGTGCGCTGCTGGGCAAACACGTTGAGCTTGTCTGTGTCGCTGTACTCGAAACCCAACGTCCACGGATGTCGGTGGTACCCGAGCATGATGGGGGGGCCGAAGAGATGAATGGGATGAATTCCCCAGCCCGTGCCAATCATGAAAGCGGAATCAACGATGGGAGTGTCCGCTTCGTCCGGGAGCAGCGCGGCCACAGTTTCCGGATCAAGGTAGGGGTCGTCCAGCAGCGGGTCCAGTTGGGCGTAGAGTATCCCGCTTGCAGAAAACAGCAACAGGGTGAGCGTGAACGGGAAAAGGAGGCGGGGTATATAAGGCAGGGGGGCAAACGCCCTCCCTAAGATGCGGATTAGTGTCCGTGCCAGGACTTGCAGAGGTGTCTGTCCGAAATGGGCAGCAACGGCAGCTTGCCGAGGAAAGTCAGGTAGCTCAGAAAAAAAGCACCAAGGAAGCCGAGCGTGATGAGCAGTTCGTGCAGACCAAGGTACACATGGTAGTGACCGAAATGCTGTAAGGAGGGAACCACCATCAGGTAAATGGACAACCACTGTCCAGCAACCACCCAAATGCCCATTGCTCTGACATAGTTGGGGGTGCGGCAGAGCGTCTTTGGGAGCAAACCTAGGAACACTGAAACAAACACCCAAAAGAAAATGATGATGAACAGCGTCTGCCACGGTTGTGTCATCGAACGGATCACAAGGAAAGGGGTCTCTTCCGGAAGGTCAGCGAACCAGATGACGAGGTACTGCGAGTAGCCCATGTAGGCCCACAGCAACGAAAACGCAAAGGTCAACTTCGCCAAGTCGTGGATGCGGTTGATTGTGATGTACTCGTGCAATCCGAAGCGTTCCCGGACGGTCACGCTGATGGCAAGCATGAGCCCGAGGAAGGCGTGCATGTTGCCGATCATGAAAAAGACGCCGAAGAGCGTGCTGAACCACTCTTGGTCCAGCGACATCACGAAATCCCAAGCGATGGAGGTGATGCCGATGGCATAGAGCATGGCAAGCACCGGGGCGATCTTGCGGGAAAGCCGTTCGAGCCGCATCACCTCGTCCTCATGCTCGCCGTAGTCTTGGAGCATTCGGTCGGCGAACTTGCCGCCCCAATCGCTACCAAGCAGTCTGCGGGCGAGGGCGAGGTCTGGTTTGATGGAGGTTTTCACAAACCAGAAGGAAATTCCGTAGAGCAGCAGGAACCAGAAGAGGTTGCGGCTGATGAAGAAGGGCAGGTTCAGCCAGCCCGCCTTGACCGCCTCCCCGTGGTGCAGAAAGGGGGTGTGGCTCCACTCGTAGAGGTCGTTGCTTCCGAAGAAGACGAGGATGAACATGACAAAGGACACGGGCAGGAATCCAGCACAGGCTTCTGCGAGCCGCTTAAAGGCCCGCCCCCACTTGGCGTCCGTGATCTGCCAGATGACTGCGAAGATCACCCCGGCCTGAGCAAGTCCCCCCCAAAAGACGGTGTTGATGAGCAGCGTCTGCCATACCCGGAGGCGGCTTTCCCCGTCCATCAACAGACCGACGATGAACATTCCCACTCCCAAGGCCACAAGGGTCCAGAGAAACTTGCGGGTGCCTGCGGGAATCTCAAACAGAGAGCGTTCTGCGATCTCCTTGGTCGTCATTGCGTGATCTCCTTGCCGAATCCTTCACTTGTCAAGTAGTTGACCATGTCCCAGCGGTCTCTCACGGAGGTCTGTGCGCCAAAGGCGGGCATGAACCCCCTCGGTTCTTGGAAGAAAGAGCCGTACTTGATCTTGTTGTAGAGATGGGACTGTGCTGTGGAAATCTTGACAATCGCCACAATCGGGGGGGCGGGCACGCCCTTCTGGACTGCGACCGTGTTGGCCAAGCCGTCCGTGCCGTGACACGCCGCACAGTAGGTGTTGTAGAGCATACGACCGCGGGCGGTGGAATCCGGAGTAGCACGGGTGGGGTTCTGCGGTGAATACTCACGCGGATGGCCTTTGGCTCCGGAACCGTCTCCCACCACCGCCGGAATGAACGGATCGTAGATGCGCTGGATTTTTCCGAGAACGATCCGGATGGGCACGGAAGTGCTGGGGAAGTGCTGATAGGTGCCCTCTTCTTGTGGCTTGATCCCCTTACCGTCGAACATGTCCTGAAAAAAGGGGTAGGGTTTCCCGTCAAACCACGGTCGGTCGTCCTCCTCATCGTTGTAACCGCCTTTTTGCGGATCAAAGTAAGGATAGAGATCCGCCGCACTAGCAAGGGTGACGCTACCAAGCAGCAGCACTGCCAGCAACGAAGTGACCTTCCCCATCCGAAACCCTTCAGTCTTTTTCAACATGCACCTCCTCTGCACCGTTGCGCCTGAGGATTTCCGCGAACTCCTCTGCTTGGGCAGAGTCACAGCGAACCACCACGCCGAAGCGATCGCGCTGGAAACGCAGGTAGCGTTTGGCCGCTGTTGGAATGGGGTTCTTGAAGGAATCAAAAACCGCAAGCAAGCTCAGTCCAAGCAAGGTGGAGAGCGCAGCGAGCAGGATGGTCAGTTCGAAACCGATGATTGCAAATGTAGGAATTGCGACAATCGGTTTTCCACTGACGGGAAGCACCCAGTCCGAAGCAGTCCATGCCGGAAAGCTAAAGCCGATGAATGTCCCCATTGCTCCACACACGAGTGCAATCCAAGGAACGGAACTCTGCGGATCTCCGAGAGCATGCTCAATCTCATGACGCGGGCACGGAGAAAGCACGGTGGGCTGCACTCCCTTGTCGCGCACCTGCTCAATGGTGTCGGTGGTTGCGTCCAAGTGGGTGAAGGAGCCCCAGACGCCCGTGAATCTGCTCATCAGTGTTCCTTCGGTGGATTTTGCAAGGGTGGTTCAGTGTTTTCCTTTAACTCCGTGATCGCCATCGGCGGCAGTGCCTTGGCGAAGAGAGTGAAGAGCGTAAAGAAGAAGCCGAAGCTGCCGATCGTGATACCGGTTTCAACAATAGTCGGCCAGTACTCGCCCCAAGCGGCGGGGTCATACTCATGCTGGAGGGAACTGCCTACGATGTTGAAACGCTCAAACCACATGCCCACATTGATCAACACGCAGGTGATCCAGACTGCAATAAGGTTGTTACGCACCTTCCAACGCCAGAGCGGGATGGGTGAGATGACATTACAGAAGACCATCAGCCAGAAAGCGATTTGTGGAAAGTTGATCTGGTTGTCGCCCAGCAATGTCCAACTTTGCATCTCCCCGAAAGGCCGGTAGTAGAAGATCGCTCGCTCGTAAGGGCTACCGCTGTAGTAGCCGATGAAGAACTCAGTGCCATAGGCATAACCCACGATGAACGAGGTGAAGAGGATCACTTTGCAGACACTTTGTATGACATGATCCGTGATGTAACCCTCCAATCCAAAGACCACTCGAACGGGAATCAGCACGGTCATCACCATCGCGAGTCCGGAGAAGATCGCGCCAGCAACGAAATACGGGGCAAAGATTGTGGTGTGCCAACCCGGAACCGAGGACATCGCAAAGTCCCAACTCACGATGGAGTGGACCGAGAAGACGAGCGGGGTGGCAAGGGCGGCGAAAATCAGATAGCCACGCATGTAGTGGACCCACTGGTGGTTGGTGCCTCGCCAGTTGAGCGCCATCAGCGTGTAAAGCATCCCCTTGAGTTTCTGGCCCTTGCGGAAGGCTTCATCCCGCAGAATCGCCATATCCGGGATTAACCCGAGCATGAAGAACAGCACCGAAACCGTCAGGTAGGTGGTGACGGCAAACACGTCCCAGAGCAGGGGTGATTTGAAGTTCACCCAGAGCATCCGCTCGTTCGGATAGGGAATGAGCCAATAGGCCAACCACGGGCGTCCGGTGTGCAGCAGCGGGAAGAGTCCTGCGGTCATCACCCCGAAGACGGTCATAGCCTCTGCGCCCCGGTAAATCGCGGTGCGCCACGGAGCACGGGTGAGATAGAAAACTGCCGAGATCAGGGTTCCAGCGTGTCCAATTCCAATCCAGAAGACGAAGTTGGTGATGTAGAAACCCCAGCCAATGGGATGGCTGATGCCGCTGTAACCGATGCCAACGTCCACCTGAATCGAGAGGCAGAGCGCGCCCAGCCCCAGTGCACTGAGAAAACCGAGCAGCAGCAGCAGGTACGATGGATGCGGCATTTCCAACATCGCCAACATCTCATCGTTGATCTTGGCATAGGAGTAAGTCGTACTCTCAATGCCCGGATGTCCCTTGTGTTCGTCAATCACCACCCGGCCTTCAGCCGCGTTGTAGTCGTAGGTGATCACCCCCATAATGGTTCTCCTCTCTGCCTAAGGTATCTCACTGAGTCGGATTATGAGTGACTTTCGTCGCCGTTGTGTTCGCTGCCCTTGTTCCCGCCGTGCAGCCCCTGCACTTCCCGTGTGTTCACCTTCTTGAGGTAGGTGATGGCAGGCTTGTAGTTGAGTTCGGGCATGACCTCATACTGGCGGTCTCGCTTTTCTTGCTCGTCGCGCATGGCCAGTTTCGAGACCTTGCTGTCCGGGTCCATGAGGTTCCCAAACGTGATCGCCTGTGTCGGGCATGTTTGCTGACATGCGCTCACCAATTCGCCGTCTTGGACATCGCGCCCAAGCTCCTGCGCTTGATGCTTTGCATCCATGATGCGCCCCATGCAGAAGTTGCACTTCTCCATCACTCCAACATCGCGGGTGGTGATGGACGAGTTCAGTTGCTGATCTAGAGGAGCAGGGAAATCGTAGTTAAACCAGTTAAAGCGCCGGACCTTGTACGCGCAGTTGTTTGAGCAATAACGAGTCCCCACGCAACGATTGTAGATCATCGCGTTGATCCCTTCCGGATTGTGGTAGGTCGCATAGACTGGGCAGACCACCTCACAGCCGGCGTTGCCGCACTGTTGGCAGAGCATTGGAACCATTCGAGTTTCAAAATCATCCCCGTAGCCCTCGATGTAGCGTTCCATGCGCAACCATGACATCTCCCGCCCAAGCGCCGTGCGTTCCTTGCCCACCACCGGAAGGTTGTTCTCCGAATAACACGCGACCACACAAGCCGAGCAGCCGTTGCAGCGGTCGAGGTCAATCGTCATCCCCCAGCGGTAGGGCTTGTAGTAGCCAGCGGTTTCGGCACGATCCGGGTAGAATTCGACGACCTCCTGCGGACGGTGCCCCGCCTCGTAGTGTTTGCCGTTATGCAGTTCCTTTTCCGTGGTCGCAGCCGCAATGTCGCGCCCAAGCTGTCGGGCATTGCCGTCCATGTTGACGGTGTAGGTACGCTCTCCGGTTCCAGTGATCTCAGCCCGTGTGCTGACGAACGCCACGCTTCCGGAGTCGTCCAGTGTGGCCGGAAGCAGGTCCAGCACGTTGACACCGTAGTCGTTTGCGGCCTTCCCGGAGTGCTGGTGCCCTTGCCCCAGCGGGATGGCGATGGCATCGCGGTGGATGCCAAAGTGGAAGTAAGCAGTGCCCTGAATTTCTCCTTGAGGTGTCTTGACCGTGACCAACTCGCGGTCGGTGATGCCCAGCTTCTGGGCCGTGTCCGGGTTGATCTCCACCCACGAATCCCAAACGATCTGGCTGATCGGATTGGGAGTTTCCTGCAACCACGGCTTGTTGGCCCCACTTCCGTCTCCCATAAACAGGGAGGGGGAGGGCAACAACACCAATCCGGAACCGCCAACGTTTGGAGCCGAGGTTTGCACTTGGGTGACTCGCCGCCTGAGGTTGACCTGAGACGAACGCGAGGACTGGAACACGCCTCCGGACTCCAAGGCCGAAATCCAAAAGTTCTCAAAATTTTGGGAATCGCCGACCGCCTGCTGCACGTCCTGCCAAGCGTTCCGGAGGTAATCCAGATAGCTTGCCAAATCAGGAAACGCCTGCGGGTTGACCTGCTGGGCGGTAGCGATCAGCACATCTTCGCGCCCGCGGGCGTCAAAGGTGTTGACCGGAGCCATCACGGGCTGTTGGATGCTGTAAAGGCCCGGACGCGGCGTGGCGTCGCCCCACGTTTCGTAAGCCGTGAGGGCTGGAAGCACAAGGTCGGCAGCGTGTTCCGTCTCGCTCTGCAACGAGGAGAGGCTGACGACAAACGTCTTTTCTGCTGCTGCTGCAAACCCAAATGAGGCTGGAAGCGCGTAGGCCGGGTTGCTGTCGTCCACGATGAGCAGCTTGACCTTGCCAGCGTTGAGTTCGTTGATCAGCGCAACCACATCGCCGTGCGAACTGGGCACTGATCCGGAAGTACGGTTGAAGCGAACAGTTTTGTTGAGGTTGCCCGCGACGGTGTTGAGGATGTTGACGGCATTGTGCAGCGCCAGTCCGTCCTTTGTCGCGGCAATGCTGCTGCCCCCCAGCGCGAGACTGGGGCTGTGTTCCATCACATCCTCTGCGAGTTCCGTGATTTTCTCAGCAGAAACTCCGGTGGCGTCTGCAACTTTTGCAGGGCTGTAATTGCCGAGGTAGGATGCCAACCAAGCGTGGCTGCCTTGCTTTGCCCGGATCACCGAAGCAATCGCAAGTGCGACAAGGGCTTCAGACCCCGGTTGGATTTGCAACCAGCGGTCAGCCTTGGCACCGGTCAGCGAAATGTGTGGGCCGATGTGGATGAAGCGGTGGCGATCCTTGCCCTCGTAGGCGTGCATGTCCGTGAAACGCCGTGCCTGCTCGACAGGGTTGCCCCACGTTTCCAGAAAATCACTGCTGAAGTTGAGCAGCAATTTCGCTTCCTCAAAGTACAGTTCCGGAAGGTCGCTGCGACCAAAGGCGAGGCGGTTCGCTTCACGCTGGGCGTTCTGATTCAGCAGGCTGAACTCGATGCGACTGCCCCCACCCACAGACTTCAGCCACTCGTCCAGAAAACGACCTTCACTTCCGGAGGTGGGCTTGCCGAGGTACACGACTTTGCCGTTAGCACTGCGAACCTTGTTGACGAACTGCTTGAGGGCGTCTTCCCACGAAACCGATTTACGAGCATCGCCACGGCCACTTCCGGGTTGGGCAACGCGCTCAGGGTTGTAGAGGTTCTGCATTGAGGCCTGACCCCGTGCGCACAGCGCCCCGTTGTTGAGGGGGTGCAGCGGATTGCCCTCCGCCTTTTGCGCCCGGTTTTCCCGCACCGTCACCATCATACCGCAACGCGCTTCGCACTCGCGGCAGGTGGTCATGTACTGGTACGAGGTCTGCGGGGTGTACTCGAAGTCGTTGGGCGGAACCAACATGGGGATCAGCTTTTCTGGCTTCTGCTCGCAACCTGCGGCAACGGCAGTGACCCCGCCGAGTCCCATGTACTTGAACAAGTTTCGCCGACTCAGCCCTTTCTTCATGCGTATCTCCTGAAACTTCCGGGTGTTTTGGTCAGTAGTGGCAAGTGACGCAGTCACTTATGTTGGAGTTGTGGTACCCCTTGTCGCTCACAAGTTGCGCGGCGGCTTCGCGTTTGGCATCATTCTCTTTAGCATGGAACCATCCAGCTAAGGTGCTTCCGGCCCGTTTGCGTTCCACGGCCCCGTCAACTTGGAGGTGGCATTCGAGGCACCAGCCCATGCTTCCAAAATTGTCGTCAACCTTGTAAACCACCTCCATCTGGGGAATTGCTCCGTGGCAGGCCTGACAACGTTGGTCGCCTCCAGCTCGGAACAGGGAGAGTCGGCATTCCAGCGAACGTGGCGCCTTGTCTAGGTCGCAACCTTGTCCGGCTTCATCCACAAAGCGGCTGCTTTCTGCATTGATATGTTTTTTGTGAGGGAAGCGCACAAAATCCGGAATGTCATGTATCTTAGCCCAAGGGATCGGCTCGCTCTGTGCCCAGTAGTCGCGCATCTTGTTCACCTCGGCGCTGTCCGGAGCGACGATCTTCATCTCGTTGCTACCGTGGCAACCCACACAGGTGCTGACCGGAGGAACGCCTGCGGAAAACGAACGCCGGGCGTAGAGGTGGCAGTACTGACACGCGATCCCATTCTGGGAGACGTGCAGCTTGTGGCTGAACGCGATTGGTTGCTCGATCAGCTTGGGGTTTGCCCAAGCCGGCGTGACGGACACGCACAGCAGCAGAACAGTGGCCACTACCAGAAACGGCAGAGCAAGAGGGCTGAATCGAGAACGGATCATAACAGTTGGTTCGATGAGAGGTTCAAACGCCTCACAAGAAAATCCTAGATTTTGGGAGTCACGCTGCTGGTGCAAGCCCAACCTTTCTCATGGCGAAACCCCGTCGCCGTGTTTCCCGGTTCACTTGCACAGTCGAGCAGTTTTTAGGATGAGAAGGATGTGGAGTCTCAAAATACGGCCCATTTTCATAAATCTGGACTCTGTGGACGCATCAAAGACCCCAGAGCGAATCCCACTTAACGGCCACAATGTAAAGACTGGGAAAAATTTTGGCAAGCCATTTCCATCATTAATTTTGCAAACTCATGCCCGAGCACGCTGTTTCCGGGGGTGGACAACCGCCCCCACGAGTTCCTGAAGCAGCACTCGTTTGCGCTGAAACATCCGAAATCCCAGCGCTAGTTGCCGGAACGTCAAAAACGATACCACGGCGACCGCCACCCCCAAGATGGGGAGCGAAAACACTGGATGGGCGATCAGAGCTTCAGTCAGCCAATTCATGAGGTTCCTTCGGTTCCATTGAAATCGGCATCCGGTGCCGGGTGCAAATCCAGAAGGGGCATTCGTTGCCTAGACTCCCATTCACGGGCTGTGCCGCACCTAGTGGTTTTGAGTTCCACCGCACATGGTATGCTTTTGGCAGGTTTTTGTTTGTCTTGGTGCATTAAAATGTATTTCTCTGGAGAGGGGACACCCTCGCCAGAAACGTGCCACCCAGACACGCACCGTTATAGCCGCCTTCCATGTCCCTGCTCGAACAACACGTCGAGTCCCTCGCCGACCGCATTGCCGGGGAGCAATTTGCCTCTTCTGTTCCGGAAGAGCCGCAGGACGCTCCGCCGCCTCGGCCCACTCCACGCCCCGGAGTCAACACCTGCTTTGAGTTCGCTTTCGACGCTCAGGGCAAGCCAATCACCCAAAAGGTGCTGGACTGGGACCGCAAGCGCCAGCACCGCTTCTTCAGCCGCCGCGAACACGCCTCGGTTGCACATGTCACGGATCTGCTCCAGAACAAAAACCCTTCGGTGGTGGAGATGACCCGGATGCTCCATGAAGCCATGATTCTCTACCTGAAGCTGCCAGAGCATGGGCCGAACTGCTTGGAGGTGATTGGCCGTGTCCTGCTTGAAGCCGCAGCAATGGAGCAGAGCAACCTTGAGCGTCAGCGTTTCCTACTCTATCAGGCACTCGATTTCGCATCAATGGCGATTGAGGTTTCCCCAGACCGGCTGAATCTCACCTCCGCTGCGCTTTGCACCACCGTGTTCAAGGCAACGGCCTTCATGAATCGGGCAGCATTTTACATTGAGCGAGATGTGCAACGGGAAATGGGCAAGGTTCTGGTGGAAAAGAAGAATCCCCAAGACCTCATCTCCCGCGAGCGCATCATCCGGCTCTATCTTCAGGGGCACCGCTACTATGAGGCGTTTATCCAGATGCTGGAGTTCATCCGCATCCTTCAGGAGTTGCAGCCCCAAGTGCATCAGGCGCAACATGGCGAATTGCTGTTCCGGCAAGCGATGGTGATGCAGCGCATGATCGACTTCTACGCAAAAGTCGTCCTCGGCGAGCCAGAGCGGGACACGATCAAGGACATGGGCAAGCTCCAGTCCTTCGTCCACCGCTACAACTTCCGCTACCCCGAACGGCCGCTTCTGCCGCTCACGGGCAAAAGTCCCGTGGCTATCCGCAAGACGCTAAACTCACTGATCCGCCAAGCGAACTGGCTCTACATGCAGGCTTGCACAAGGCCACGTTTTGGAAACCGACACCGCGCCCAGTACCAAATCGCCTTCAACCTCTCGCACCGGGATGAAACCAAGCTAGCAACCAAGCACGCCCTGCTCGGACTTGCCGCCCTCAAGCAAGCACGGGTGCAACCACTGGAGCGAGCGCGGCAGATGGTGCTGCTGCTCAGCTTGCTAGAGCATCTCTACATGGATCAGGGGCTTTCCGAAAAAGCCCGCAACTGCATGATGAAGCGCGAGAACCTTGAGGACAAACTGCGGCTCATCGAGGCCAAGCGCAAAAGCCAGCAAGAGGCGAAGGCCGCTGTCGGCAAGTAAGCCCACCTATAGTGTTTTCTATGAAAATGTGGTCAGGATGAGAACTCACCTTACAGACCTAGCCGGAACCCAGAAGCAAACAGCCGCTGGATTCCCGTTTTGGGAATGACAACACTCGTTTCTGTACTTTTTAGCTGATTGTCAACAGGGCTTCTAGGCTGTAGCCATCTCAGTCAATTTCAATTCTTCGATCATCTTTTCACGCATGACATATTTTTGAGGCTTACCTGTCACAGTCATTGGAAATTCTGGGACCATTTTTGCGTACCGGGGTATTTTGTAGTGTGCAATCTGCCCTTCACAGTAGTTTCGGATATTTTCTAGCGATAGTTGAGTCCCTGAAACTGGGACGATCCAAGCACAAATTTCCTCACCGTATTTCTCATCCGGAACCCCAAAAATCTGGACATCCTGCACTTCAGGATGTCCTAGGAGAAACTCCTCGATCTCCCTTGGATAAACATTTTCGCCACCCCGAATCAGCATATCTTTTACCCGACCAACGATGTTGCAATAGCCTTCGGCATCAATACTCGCAAGATCCCCGGTATGCATCCATCCTTCAGCGTCGATTGACACGGCAGTGCGCTCTGGGTCATCCCAGTATCCACGCATCACATGGTAACCTCTGGTATGCAGTTCGCCTTGTTCCCCAACGGCAACAATCTCACCTGATGTATCCACGACCCTAGCTTCCACATGCGGTTGGATTCTTCCAACTGTCGATACTCGACGTTCGATCGGATCGTTTACAGCGCTCTGGAACGACACGGGACTGGTCTCGGTCATGCCGTAAGCAATCGTCATTTGTCTAAGGTTCATCTTTGATACCACCTGAGTCATGAGTTCAATTGGGCAGGGAGCACCCGCCATGATCCCAGTTCTGAGTTTCTGTAAGTCAAATTTAGAAAATTCAGGGCAATTCACCATGGCACTGAACATGGTCGGCACACCATGGACACCGGTACAACACTCCTTATCCAGAGTTTCCAGTGTTTGTAGGGCATCAAACCCTTCGCCTGGAAAAACCATGGTACTTCCGGCAGCGACACAAGTCAGGTTTCCGAGTACCATACCGAAGCAGTGATAAAGAGGTACCGGAATACAAAGTCTATCTTTTTGAGAAAGATTCATGCACTTGGCGACATAACGCGAATTATTCACGACATTTCTGTGAGTCAACGTGGCAGCCTTAGGCGAGCCAGTCGTCCCTGAAGTGAACTGTAGATTAATCGGTTCATCGACAAACAACTTACGCCCAATGGCGTCTAAACGTGCTTGCTGTCCACTGCCTCCCTTCGCCATCACATCCACAAATCTGAACATGCCTTGGACATGAGCATCACCGGTCTGAATGACGGATTTGAGCAGTGGAAACTTGGCCGCAGCCAGCCGTCCCGGTCTGCTTTTGGAGAGTTCAGGTGCAAGGTCGACCAACATCTTGAGGTATCCGCTTGACTTGAATGACTCCGCAGTTATCAGAGCCTTAACACCGACTTTAACCAAAGCATATTCTAACTCCGCCCGCTGGTAAGCTGGGTTGATATTGACGAGGATTGCACCGATGCGAGCCGTAGCGAACTGAGTAAGCACCCATTCTGGCCTGTTGGGTGACAGGATCCCAACCCGCTCCCCTTTGTAGATGCCCAAGGCAAGTAGCCCTGCTGATAGTTGATCGATTTTTCGAGCCAATTCAAGCCACGTCCAGCATTCACCGGATTTTTTAAAAACACAGGCCTCCCGGTTTGGATAACGGGATACAGTACGTGCAAAGAAATCTGGGATCGTGATCTCTTCCAGATCGGGGTACGATGCACCTTTGACATGGGCAAGCTTCGACCCTAGACTCAAATTAGAAGATTCCAAACCAGTCTTAACTACAACCATACGTTGATACTTTTTATCAGTAACCAATCTACATTTGTTTCCAGTTTTCTAGTTGCTCGAAGGCATGCGCTGCCTGATAGATCGTAGATTCGCCGTAGTCGCGACTAATCAGCATCATTCCTACCGGCAGACCTTCACTCATCCCGCAAGGGATCGACATCGCTGGATGCCCTGTTACATCGAATGGAGAGGTATTACCAAGCATCTCAAATGCCCTTTGGCAATAGAGTGCAAGCGGCGCGTCTCGCGGAGGCAGTGGCGTTGCTTTCATCGGAAGTGTCGGCATTAACAGAAGATCATACTGATCGAGAAAATCGTCATAGGTCTTTTTTAGTTTTCGACTGAGGTTCTGAGCCTTTGCGTAAAAATGACCACGGTAGTGCCGGAGAAAATATTCCCCAATGAACATACAGACCTTCAGCGTGTCAGATAACTCGTCGGCTCGGTTCCGCCAGTTTGAATGATGGTCCAGCAGGCTTGTCGAATAGAGACCTTTCCAGCCTGTACCAAATCCGTTTCCATTCATCATCTGATTAGTCAGACCTTCGAGTGCAATTGGAGTCCAGATAGCTGCGCCTTCGTTGTGCATGGGAATCGAAACATCTTCCACATTTGCACCCAACTCACGAAACTTGTCAGAGGCTGTGCGCACCTTAGCATCAACATCCGACTCTGATTCCGGACGTCCGAATCCTTCCTGTACTACCCCTATTTTCAGACTGCGAACCCCGCGACCCAAGGCAGATGTGTAATGATCTACTTTGGGTGCATACTGCCGAGGGTCAAGACCATCTTGTCCAGCAATCACCTCAAGCAGAAGCGCGTTATCTGCGACATTCTGCGTCATGGGTCCGATGTGGTCAATAGTGGTCTCGATGGGCATAACGCCTGTATAAGGCACCAATCCATGGGTAGGTTTCAATCCGTAACAACCACTGTAGGAAGCAGGCATGCGGATTGAACCACCCTGATCTCCGCCTATGGCCATATCGATTTCACCAGCACCGACCAGCGCGCCGGGTCCTGAAGAGGAACCTCCAGCCGAATAACCCATCTTATGAGGGTTGTGGCAAGGTCCCGTAGCGTTGGTGTGACTCCCTCCTGAAAGGCAAAAATATTCACAGTGTGCTTTTCCAGCGATAATGCCACCTGCATCCAGAATTCGTGTGACGACAGTAGCATCAATATCCGGTATATATCCCTCAAGAGTCGATGCACCATTCATCATCGGCACACCAGCTAGGCTGATATTGTCTTTTAATACAATGGATTTTCCAGTGAGTGGTCCACGTAGGGCACCTTTTACCTCACATTTTATGTACCAAGCGTTTAGCGGGTTTTCTTCTGGTGGTGGTCGATAACCTGGTGTTCTTGGGTAATCTACCTTTGGTAGATAGTCGGGCATGGTGTCGATTAAGTCATAGACTTTCATCGTATCTTCCATGACATCCAAGAACTCGGCGGTCCGTTCATCAGACAGGTGCATTCCCAAATCTAAGGTGATCTGCTTCAACTGATCATGGGTAGGTCTCTTGACACTCATATAGTCAAACCTTTGTTTGTGTTGTATTTCCATCGTTTGAGATGGAGTTGCTTCAGGTGGAGTTGCTCTAGGTGGTTCAGCGTGATTTGTACGAACAGGTGCTGATGAGCCGGATCCAAAACCCACGAATCCTTCAATAAGTTCTGAGTCTGACGACTGACCGTCACCCACTTCACCCGTGATATAACCTTTCTGCAACAGTAATACACGGTCGGACAAGGATGTGATGAATTCCAAATTCTGTTCAACCAGAACGACCGTGAGTCCCTGCTCTGTGTTGAGTCGTTTTAGCAGTTCAATGATGCCATCGACAATAGAAGGTTGAATTCCTTCTGTAGGCTCATCCAAGAGCACCAAGTCCGGTTTGCTGATCAGGCAGCGTGCCAACGCCAGAATCTGCTGTTCGCCTCCACTCAGAGCACCTCCTGAGCGATCCAAGAGGGGTTGAAGCTGTGGAAACTCCTGCAACACGGATTCAATGGCTTCGTTTTCGTCCTCGCCATGCTCCACGACTCCCATTCTCAAATTGTCGTAGACCGATAACTGAGGAAATATTCCACGACCCTGCGGCACATACCCGATCCCAAGCCGTGAGCGTTCATGCGTCGGTTCATGAGAAATATCCATTCCGTCAAACTGTATCCGACCGGAGGTAACCGGGAGAATTCCCATCAACGTCTTCAGCAGTGTGGTCTTGCCCATGCCGTTGTGGCCCAAAACCCCAACGATCTGACCTTCTTTGACAGAGAGGTCAACCCCATGCAGTACGGGAACACGACCGTAGCCTGCGTGCAAATCACGAACATTAAGGATAAATGCGTCACTCATTGGGGTCTGCGATGGCCGAGATAAACCTCACGGACCCTTTCATCGGATGACACCTCGTCCATATCACCTTCGATCAGAATCCGCCCCTGATGAAACACCGTGACTTTTTGCGCGATCATTCGAATAAATTGCATATCGTGTTCAACAACGATCATAGTCGCGCTTTTATTTATTTCTTGGATGATCTCGGCTGTACGAACAACCTCGTCCTGCGTCATTCCCGCAGTGGGCTCATCCAAAATCACCAGCCATGGTTCACCGGCAAGAACCATTCCGAGTTCCACCAACTGCCGCTGACCATGTGCCAATGCTCCAAGCTGCGCTTTCCGTACGCTACCTAACTGAAGCCGCTCAATGACCTCTGAAGTTATGACACGAGCACGCTTTATGCTGGTTGACTGGCTGGCTGACAGCCAGATATTTTCTTCGACATCCAGTCCGTCAAACACATTAGGCACCTGTGTCTTGATACCGACTCCCATTCGGGCTACTTGGTGTGTCTCGCTCTCGGTGACATTAAAATCCCGGATAACAACGTCACCAGCCGTAGGGCGCAACTGGGCAGAGAGGCATTTAAAAAATGTACTCTTACCGGCACCATTGGGACCAATCAAACAACGTAATTCGTTTTCCCGCAGGGAAAAGTCCACCCGATCAACCGCAACCACCCCCCCAAAATGCATTGATAACGCCCGGGTTTCGAGTACCACGTTATTCCTCAACGGCAACCTCTGTGACTCGGGATCGCCCGCGACGTCTCATTCTTCGAGCGGAGTGCGTCGTCAACCTGCGAGATCGCCTTCTGACCCAGATCTGTACCAGCGAAGGAACGATACCTTTAGGCACGACGAGCACAAAAATAATCAGCACTAACCCAAGGAATAAATTAATATTCACAACATTTTGCTGGCCAAGTAAAGAAGTAATGTAAAAGAAAATCAATGCACCAAGAACGGGCCCTATCAGGGTTCCACGGCCTCCAATGATGACCCAGATGATTGTCAGGGCGGCGTTATAAAGGTTAAAGACATCGGGAGTAATACGCCCAATTGAATTCGCAAACATAGTCCCAGCAAGTCCAGCGATGGCACCACCAATGGTGAACATACATAGTTTGTAAATTCGAACGTCATACCCCAAAAGCTCTGTCCGCACCTCATTTTCACGGATTGATTCAGACACTCGCCCAAAATGCGTTTTTGTCAACCACACACACAAAAAATAAGTAACGAGTAAAGCAACCATGGCGACGTAGAAAAAGTCTTCAGGGTACAAAAATTTGTTTACATCCCAAGGATAATTAATTGGTGGCACATTGATGCCGTTAAATCCTCCAATTTTAGCAATACCAATCTTATATTCTGGGCCAGATGTTCGCCTGATTACACTGTAGAGAATGAGGGTGACTGTCAGAGTGATGACTGCAAGGTATACGTCGCTTAGGCGTCCGTAAAACATAAAGTAACCCAAAAAAACTGCCGCTGCCGCAGCAACGAGTACCGCCACAATAATAGCAATCGCACTGCCTCCTAAATTCAGTGCTGCGATTGCATAGGCATATCCACCGATGCCAAAAAACACTGTCTGTCCAAAACAGAGGATTCCTCCGAAGCCCCAGATTAAACCGAGACTGAGGGCAAGTATGGCAAGACTGACCGCAGTAGTCAGACTAATCACTGAATAAAGATCAAGAGTTAGTGGCACTCCAAAAAGAGTGACTAACCCAATTATCCCGATCAAGATGAGGGCGTTAGTTTCCTGAGATCGCTTCACAGACTTCGTTTGAAGAAATGACCAGTAATGCCTCGTGGCATCAATCGCAATAAGACAATTGCGAACAGAAGAAGCGCCACTTCACCCATTGTTGGGCCTACGACAAAACTAACGATGCCGTTTATACCACCAAGCAGGAACGATGCTGACGATGTTCCAGCAAGGATGGCCGTGCCACCTGAAATGACGGTAATAAATGCCTTGCCTATATAGACCGCTCCTATGGTCGGCAATACACCCGTGACTGGGGCAAGCAGGCCACCAGCAAAGCCCGATAAAGCCGCTCCGATCCCAAAGGTTGTCGAGTAGATGCGCTGTGTGCTAATGCCCAGCGCAGCCGCCATGTCTGCGGACTGCATAGTTCCGCGGGCAAGCAGACCCAACTTGGTGTATCGCAATAGCAGGTATAACAAAATTACTAGGAGGATGGTAATAATTATAAGAAACAACTCGTAACCACTCGAACTGTACTCACCGATAAAAATTGGCCCAAAAGGAGGCGCAATTGTTGTTTCTGTTTGCGCTCCAAATATAGTCGTAATGAGTCCAATAAAAAATAGGCTAAGTCCCCAAGTTGCGAGCAGTGTATCGACCATGCGGCCGTACAAAAACCGAATTAGTGTCCACTCAACAATCAGACCGATAATGCCTACGATTAATGGAGCCAATATGAACATCGCAACCCAGATGTTCACACCGTTGTTCGTAGACACGATCACCGTGTACCCGCCTAGCATGAGGAATTCGCCGTGGGCAAGATTGATCACTCGCATCATCCCGAAAATCACGGCCAACCCGATACTGATTAGTACCAGGTTGGCAATGCCGTAGATGATCTGTAGCCCAAGGGATGCAAAGAGATCCAATATCGGTCTCCGGGCAGTATCAACGACAGACTGAACTTATTCGATACCAGCAGCCTTCAAGCCATTCTCAAAATAGAAGGTCGATTGGTTTGGATTGGCAACAAGATCACAAACCAGTTGGGTATCTGTCGGCTGTTGTTGTTCGTGGGTCTGAATGATGTTGAATCTTTGGTCCATCAGTTCAGCCAAGTAAACATTCTGGACAGCATGGTGGGTCTGGGGGTCAATTGTGAGTTTACCGCTAGGCCCGTTAATGCTCGTCGGTGCATCAAGCGCCTCAATAACCTTCATTCGATCAGCAGTCCCGGCAGCTTTAACAGCTTCTGCCCAAAGGTAGATGCCCTCATACTGACGTGCAGCGAGTTCGTTGAGGTACGGAGCATCCGTTCCGAATCGATCCTGGAACCGCTTTACAAACGCTTTATTATCCGCAGATTCGATTTCCTGAAAGTAGCTGTAGGCAACGATCATTCCATCGCCTTCTTCGGCTGAAATCATCTTGTGCTCATTGCCAACACCGAAGGTAGTAGACGCAACCGGCACACTCTTATTCATACCAGCAGCAGCGTACTGACGGTAAAACGACACATGAGCACCGCCGACCAACGCAGACATGACCATGTCTGGCTTTGCCGCCTGAATCTTTTTGATGGTCGGCCCAAAGTTAGTGACATCCAGCGGAAAGAACTCCGTTTCTACAGGATCACCACCATTGTCACGGACATATTTCTGAACCCAGCTAGCTGTAATATGGCCGTAGTTGTAATCAGCAGCGATAATGTAAACCTTTTTGCCCCATTTTCTCATTGCATAGGGCACAAGTTTTTCTACTGTCTGACCTGGAGTTGACCCCGTGCAATAATTATTGGTATCGCATACACCTCCTTCGTACAGAGTGTTGTAGAAATAGAGGGTTCGGTATCGATTCAATAACGGTCTGATTGACTCGCGTGATGCCGACGTGATTCCAGCCTGAACCACGTCCACTCGGTCACTAGTAGCAGCTTTCGTGGCGTACTGGGTATAAAACTGAATAGTCGATTGAGGGTCATAGACTGTGAGTTCCACCTGTTTGCCCAGCAACCCACCCGCCGCATTGATCTCCTCGATTGCCAAATGGCTTGCATCGACCATTGGACGGCCATAGATATCAAGACCTCCGCTTTGATCAAGAATGACAGCCATTTTCAGTGAGTTTGCTGCCTGCGTCTGGCTGATAAACGCAGGAGCCGCCATTACTGCAGCAGTTGCTGAGGCACTCTTCAAAAATTTTCTTCGATTGATTTTCATGACTCGATCTCCTTTGGTTAAAATTTCAACGACCCCTACAAAAGAACCGCTGTGATACTCAGCGTTGTTTCAGGGTGCTTGCCTAAACAACGCTTGATCTTAGAGGAAAGCTCTACGACCTATTTATCTGAAGGCTTCAACATCTCATCAGAGATGCCCTTGATTCCATCACCGATATTGACACCAATTTCCTCGCCGAGTTTCTTTACTGCGGGTAATTGCAGTGCCATTGAAAGAATTCCGTCCATGATCTGGTTGACAACTGCCTTGTCCCCGCCACCGTCTTGGCCTCCACCTCCTGCGGATTGACCAAACCCCGTAATGTGATTGATCCGAATGCTGTCGATTTTTTCAGCAGGTTTCACCATGCTTTCAACGATGTCAGGCAAGATCTTCAGCTTACGCATTTGCAATTTCATGTCGATGAGATCATCACTTTGACTGTTTTCCGAAGCAATCAAGGCCGTTTCACCCTCTGCCCTCGCCATCAACTCGGCCCGTGTAGCTTCGGCTCGGGTCATTATTGCATCGGCTTCAGCTTTTGCCATTGAAAGCAGAGTGCCCGTCTCACTGCCAACTCGAGTCTCATCGACCTCAGCTTGCTCACAGGCACGGATCACCGCCAACTCCCGTTCACGTTCAGCGACCGCAACATCCTTGGTTCTCACAGTGTTCTCTTTTGCCAAAACCTCTTCTGCTTTTGCTGCTTCTACCCTGACCTGAGCCTTTGCCACCTCTGCCAATTGTTCAGCAATCGCAATCTCCCTTTCAAGTCGTCTCAATTCAGATGACTGTGCAGCTTCCAGTTCAGCCTTTCGGATTTCCCGTGCAGTTTGAATCTCTATTGTCTTAACCTCCTTTTCTTTTTCTATTCTTGCAATCTCTCTACGCTGCTCAGAGCCGGACTGCTCTTCTGCTATCGCGGCATCACTCGCAGCACGCTCTCTTTCAATGCTCAGCCTTTGCTGTATTTGGGCCTCCTCCTCTTCCTGCTCAATATTCAGGCGCTGCTTCGTCGCGGCAAGCTTACTCTTACGCACTGCAACGTCCGTATCAGCCTCAATTACAGCACGTTCTTTCTTACTATTTGAAACAATCTCAGCTAATCGTCGAAGCCCAACTGCGTTAAATGCGTTATTTTCATCGAGCGTGTGGAAAGGTGTTTGGTCCAATCGTGTCAATGAAACTGATTCCAATAGGAGGCCGTTTTGAGACAGCTTTGGCTTCAAAATTTCCTCGATCTGAGTAACGTACCGACCGCGCTCGTTTTGGAGTTCGTCCATGGTGTAGTTGGCAGCAACAGATAAGGACGCATCAACCAGTTTTCCTTCCAAGGTCTCAGCAAGGTCATCTGAGTGAAAGGTTTTACCTGCTAAGGTCTGAGCTGCTGTCGCGACACCTGTGTCACTTGGATCGACCCGCACATAGTACTCGACCGTCACGTCTACACGCAGACGATCTCCTGTGATTACCGAATTCTCATTGGCGCGAACAACTTCAAGTCGCGTCGTTTTCATGTTGACTTCTGAAATACGGTGAAGAAATGGGAGAACAAGAAAACCCCCATCTATAATGATTTTCTGCCCGCCAAGCCCTGTTCGGATCAGAGCAACTTCACGGGATGCTTTACGATAAAAGCGGTTTAGTAGGACAATTACCACAATTATGGCAATACCCAATGCGATCAACCAGACCCAATACATAAGCAGACGAAACTCCTTATTAGTTCACGATTTTCGGTACATTAGAAAGATCTGAACCACCAGATCTACCGAGCAAGAGTATTGTAATGATCAGTTAGCTCGAGTCAACATTTTTTTTCGAACATGCTGGGAAAAGTCGCAATCGACTCGGGGGGAAAGTTATTTTCATCAAATAAATCAATGTGTTTGTCTGATTTTGAGGTGTTCAAATGCAGAGTTTTTAGCCTATATTCCCACAAAAACCCTGTGCATGCATCGGAAAGGAACACCGACTAGGCGATCGATCACGGCGAACAGATCAATGGCTCGCATTTAAAAATTTACAATAATATCAACTATTTATTGAGAATATTCGAGTCTAATACCCCACGCCTTGGGGCATTTTTTACTAAAAATTTAATTTTTGCGCCAAAAAACCGCTGTTATTTTCGGAGTCGATTGCGACTTTTTCAGTCAGCCCGCCTGGAGAAAACCCTTCAGAGTGGCAAGGGTTTCACCGGAGTGTTCGATCATCATCAGGTGCCCTGCTTTGGCGATCACCTGACTTTCTGCTCCAGAAATCGCTCCGCAGAGTTTGAGTCCCTGCTTGACCGGAGTCATCCGGTCCACCTCTCCTGCAACCACCAGCGTTGGGCAGCTCACTTTCGTAGCGGACTCCATCCCGCTCTGGTAGTCATTGCAGAGTCCAAGGTCATTTCCCAGCACGCCGGAATTCTCCATCCGCAACAGGTTCCGACCTCCGGAAATCAGAGAGATTCCCGGCACCGGATGTCTGCCGAAATGCCCCACCGGCCCCGTGCCCCAATCCATCATCAGATCATAGGCCAAAGGATCGTCCGCATTGGCGGCCTCCAACAAATCCGGATGCACGGGCATTTTTGAAGCCGCGCCCAGTAAGGCGAGCTTGCTCACGCGATCCGGATGCCGTGCCCCGCTTTCCAGTGCGATCAGCGACCCCATCGAATGTCCAACCAGTGTGGCCTTGGCCACCCCTGCCGAATCCAGCAAATCCGGAATCCAGTCCGCCAGTTCCTGAACGCTGCCCAGCAACGTGCCTTGCGATCTCCCGTGTCCAGGAAGGTCTACTGCGAGCACTGCGTGTCCGTGGTGAGCGAAGTAGCGCGTCTGGAGATACCACACAATGCGATTCATCCCGGCACCGTGGACAAAGACTATGGTGGGCTGCTCAGGGACAAACGGACGCCCTCCCGTAGTGGCAAAGGTTTCGACCCCGCGAACTTGAAGTTTCATGCTGCACCTCCTGTTGCCTTGCGAGCCACCCGGAACGCCTGCCGCAAATCCTCGATGATGTCTCCCGGATCCTCCATCCCGACGGAAAGCCGGATCAAATCCTCCGTCATCCCGGCTTTTTCCATCGCCTCGGCGTCCATCTGCGCGTGCGTGGTGGTGGCAGGGTGGATGACGAGGGTTTTCGCATCGCCGACGTTTGCCAAGTGCGATGCGAGTTGCACGGCATTGATGAAGGCGGCTCCAGTTTCGCGCCCCCCACGGATGCCAAAGCTAATCATCGATCCGCCCCCCTTGGGCAATTGCTGCTTGGCAAGTTCATGATCCGGATGTTCGGGCAGGTTTGGATGGCTCACCCAAACCACGTCCTCGCTCTCCTGCAAGAACGCCAGCACTTTTTCGGTGTTCGCCAAATGGCGGTCCATGCGCACCGATAAAGTTTCCAACCCTTGCAGCAAATAGAAGGCGTTTTGCGGGCTCATCGCCGGGCCAAAGTCGCGCATTCCCTCCGAACGCGCTCGCATTGTAAAGGCGTGGGTTGCGCCGAATTCCTCCATGAAGTTGATGCCATGGTAGCCCGCATAGGGTTCGGTGAGCGTGGGAAACTTGCCACTGGCTTCCCAGTCAAAAAGGCCGCTATCCACCACAATCCCACCGAGGGCAACACCGTGTCCACCCATCCACTTCGTCACGGAGTGCATCACCAAATCCGCGCCCCATTCGAAGGGTCGGCAGAGGTAAGGCGTGTTGAAGGTCGCGTCAATCAGCAGGGGCACCCCGGCCTCGTGGGCAATGCTCGATGCGGCTTTAAGGTCAAGGATTTCCAGCCCCGGATTGCCGATCACCTCACCGAAGACAAGCCGCGTCTCCGGACGGATGGCTTTGCGGAAGCCCTCGAGGTCGCGAGGATGCACGAAGGTGGTGGTGATCCCGAAGCGTGGGAGTGTGTGCCGGAGCAGGTTGATGCTGCCGCCGTAGAGCGAGGCCGAAGCAACAATGTGGCTCCCGGAGTTCAGTAAGGTGAGCAACGACAGGAAGAGCGCGCTCTGTCCGGAGGCTGTGGCAACTGCACCCGTGCCGCCCTCCAGCGCTGCAATACGCTCCTCCAATACTGCGACCGTCGGATTGGAGATGCGGCTGTAAATGTGCCCACCCTGCTCCAGATTGAAGAGCGCTGCGGCGTGGTCGCTGTCGTTAAAGACATACGAGGTCGTCTGGTAGATCGGCACTGCCCGCGCCCCGGTCGTGGGGTCCGGACGCTGCCCTCCGTGCAGGCTGAGGGTGTCGAACTGGAAAAGTTTGGGTTTCACGATGGTTCCCGACTGATACGAATGAACAAACCCCGCTACGATACGATTCTACTGGCCAGATCGCAAGGACAATGCAATGACGTCACTCACTGAGGCCCAAAAAGCCTGTTGCAAGAAAAACCACTGCTCCAGCAAAAATACTGATCCTAGCAAGGTGATTTGCGTGGTGGGCCCGGCTGGGTTCGAACCAGCGACTTCCTGCGTGTGAGGCAGGCGCTCTCCCACTGAGCTACGAGCCCAAAACTGAGGGTGTTGGGATGGGGTGGCCGCTTGAAATGCCAAGTAGCAAACTGACGGGAATTGCTGCGGAAGTCAAACGAAAACCGAAGGTCGGTGGTCTGTTTCAAACCTCAATTTGGGCCGAGGAATGGGGTTGGGAGCGTTCCGGGCGAAAGCCTTCATCTTCCCACGTCAGGAAACGACTGCCGATCACCTCTTCGGTGCTCTGGACTGCGACGAAAGCCTCCGGGTCGGTTTCCGCCAGTGCGGCCTTCAGTCGCCCAAGTTCGAATAAGTTGATGACCGTGTAGATGACACGCTTGGGTTCGTTCCGGAAGGTTCCGGTGGCGAGAAAGTAGGTGGCTCCCCGATCCAGCGGGCGGATCACGTTTTCCAGCACCTCCTCCGGGTGATCCGAGATGATGAAGACAGAGCGGCGCTGCGAGAATCCCGTGATCACGCGCTGCATGGTCCATGAAAACACGAAGATGAAGATGCCCGTGTAGAGCGCGTAATCGAGTTCATAGAGCAAGGCGTTGGTGGCGAGGACCATGAAGTTGACAAAATTGAAGGTGACGCCGATGGGAAGCGCGAAGCGTTTTTTCAACACCGACCCCACGATGTCAAGCCCGCCGACGCTCCCTCCAAAGCGGAGGTACAACCCCGTCCCACCTCCGGACAGCACTCCGCCCAAAATCGCCGCCAGCAGAGGGTCTTTGGTGGGAATCACGATCCCCTGCATGAGTTCGAGAGTGGTCGCGAAAATCGCCATGCCCAACAGGGAAGCGACAAGAAACTTGAGTGCGAATTCCCGATAACCCACCACGAAGATCGGGATGTTGAGGAGCAGGTAGATTTCGCTGATGGACAGTTTTCCGCCCAAAAAATCGTGGAGCAACAAGGCCAGCCCCGTGATCCCGGCGCTGTAGAAATTCTGTGGGATGAGGATGCCGTGGATGACCGTGCTGAAAAGTAGGCAGCCCACCGCGACCAGTCCCAACACCCACCAAAAACGCAGAGTCCGGAGGGCGGCAGTGAGTTCAGCGAGTTCGGATTTGAAGTTGCGCATGACGGCTTAAAAAATGGAAACGGTATTGCTTCCTCCAGCATCCCACATTTCCGAGCAACCCGCGACACAAATCCGGCGACTGGACTCTTCTCCGGCTTTGCGCCAGACTGCCTCAATTCCCGGAGGTGGATGCGTCACTGGTGGGCGCCCCGGTCTTCAAAACCGTGCGTGCGGCACTAATCCTGTCGCAGGTGGGTTCGATTCCCACACACTTCCGCCAGGTCATTTAATATCAATGACTTAGGGAGATGAACACCTCCCAACATCTATTGACAGACTGAACACTTACTGTTTGAGTATGAGTTTGGGGATTTCAAAATCTATTATTTGGTTGGAATCCCATGTCGTTCAAATCATGTCTCGTTTTTCAAAAAAGTAATTCATCATCCTACCTTTTTAGGTCTTACATCCCTAAAAATCTTAGGACTCACTTTGGACAGTCAGGGTTTCAAATTTCCTTGAATTCAAGTAGTTTGAGGAATTCATGACAGCACGAAAAACTCTTAGAGAAATGGGACGAGTGAAGGAGAAGACTTTGGAGGAATATGAGATTTCACTTAATCTGTTCCTTGAAGTCGTGGGAGACAGACCGATTTCCGAATTGGGACAAAGACATGGGAGGAATTTTCGGGAGACTTTGAGAAAACTCCCACCAAGACGAAAGACCGATGACAGATACAGATTGAAATCCCTGAGTGAGATTCTTGGAATCAACCTGAGAGCTCGCAAAGGATTGGGACAGAACGATGTGGGTTAGAGTTTTGATCTTTGGAGGTTTGTTCCTGATAGTCGTTTGGATCATTACGAAACCTTGGAGGGACAAACATAATGTCAGAATTGAATACCGACAATTATTTTTGAAATTGTTCCGTTTCGGTATTCGTTTTATTTCTCCCATCGTTGTGATTCGATGGATAGTGAA
>LWDU01040394.1_pt1 | contig 34576 bp, 27 predicted proteins | sample 727161 | NCBI WGS metagenome assembly LWDU01 (sample SAMN04566230, study PRJNA314399) | hydrothermal vent metagenome | isolation source: deep sea hydrothermal plume seawater | place: Mexico: Gulf of California, Guaymas Basin | collected 2004-07-11 | reverse complement strand
CTCTGTCCTGGAACGTGCGAGCGCGCGTGAAACAGCAGTTCGAGTCGCGGCTGGATCACTTGCCAAACAACTGTTGGCTGCATTCGACATCCAGGCTGTCGGTTATGTAATTGAACTGGGAGGAGTGGCAATCCCACCGGTTCCCGGCACGGCCTTGGAACATCGGGAGCTTCGTGACAACAGCGCAATCTATTCTCTCGATGCGTCACGCGATGACGAAATCAAGGCACTGATCGATGAGGTGGGGAAAGAGGGTGACACGCTAGGAGGGATTGTCGAGGTACGCGTTGAGGGACTCCCGTTTGGGCTGGGCACCCACGCGCAATGGGACCGCAAATTGGATGGGCGTCTTGCTCAGGCCGTAATGGCTGTTCAAGCAATCAAGGGTGTTGAGATTGGGCTTGGATTTGAAGCAGCTCGCCGCAGGGGCTCCCAAGTGCACGATCCCATTCAATTTGACGAGCAACAGGCCGACAGCCCAAATCTCGGTTACATTCGACCGACCAACAACGCTGGAGGACTGGAAGCGGGCATGACCAACGGCCAACCACTTGTCATCCGCGCCGCGAAGAAACCAATTAGCACACTGGCCAAGCCCTTGGAATCCATCAACATGGAGACCAAGGAACCGGAATCCGCGGAGTACGAACGAAGTGATGTCTGTGCGTTGTCGGCGGCCGCCATCATTGTTGAAAATGTCGTGGCCTTCGAGGTCGCGAGAGCACTTGTTGAGAAGTTCGGCAACGACAGTATCGAAGAGATGAAAGCACGCTGGGAGCTATTTCAAAAAATGGCCCGCAAAAGGTAGGCCAGGCCACGAATAGGATCGCTGCTCAACACGGAGGTTGAGGTAACCATGACCATCGCACGCTCCAATCGCAACCAGAGACGTCTGGTCCGCGGCGTCTTTCTCTTTGGTTGTGTCTTGCCCACGCTGGTAACGCTGATCGCCACGACCGTCGCACACTCCCGGCGTTCCGCCTCGGAAGCACTGGAAGAGTGGAAATCGACCATTGAATTTCAGCTTGGTGTGAATGTCGATGTGAAGAGTATGCAACCGGCAACGCTCGGCGTGCTCTTGAATGAAGTGACGCTGCGGCATCCGGAAACCGGCGCGACGATCGCCGAAATCCGCCAAATCTATCTGGCCCGCGCCGCCAAGCGAGGATGGATTGTTGAGTGCCGGTATCCAACGATCGAATCGGAGCACTTTCCTCACCTTTGGAACATGCTGACCGATCACTTCACCAATCGTCGCGGCTCAGTCGACTGGACCGGAACGTTTGCGGCCACCAACATTACTTGGAACGACGGCGAACAGCTGCACACACTGCCCCAACTACAATGCGCCATGCGCCACGATCGCTCTTCCAGTCGATGCATACTCACCTATTCCCACGAAGAGCAAGACGCCACTCAACCGGCCCGACTAACCATGGTCCGCTCTCGACCGATGCAGACATCATCAAAAGACGGAATGCCGACCACTAGCTACGAGTGGACAACGTCTCATCCTCTGCCACTACATTGGCTGTCGTCCTGGATGCCGGAGCTCAAGCGGCTGGGGAAAGAAGCGAGTTTTGCTGGCACGATGAACGTCAAAGTCGTTGAAGGAGAGGGTTCAAGCGGCGAATTGATTGGCTCGATACGACAGGTCGATCTGGCCGAACTAGTGTCGCGCGCGTTCCCACACCATGTTGTGTACGGATCGTGCGATGTCGAATTCTCTCGGCTCTTGTGGCAAAACAACCGCATGACAGCTGTCGACGGCAAGTTAACCTCACGAAACGGACTGGTTGGACGATCCCAGGCCGAGGCCGCATCGATCGATGGCAGGCCAAAATCACAATACGGACTGGTCGGGCGTTCACTGCTCGAGGCCGCATCGCACGTAGGACTCGAAATACCAGCGGGTGTATTCAAGCTACCAACGTACCGCTTCACCAAGATCTCGCTGGAGTTCCATGGACTCGACGACTCACTCCGCTTCGGCGATGAAAACGATGTTGTAGTCGTTGGCGGCGATGAGAACGATACTCGGTTGCTCGTAGCCTCGGGGCGAGGATCAGACACCGCAGCGTTCTTACGATGGCTGGTTCCGGACACTCAGCATCAAGTTCCCGCAACCGACCAAATCGGTGCGCTGACCAGTTTTCTGCAACTGCCCGCCGTTCAGCCTCAAGGCACGGAACTGCATGTACCAGCGGTCCGTCTCGGATCACCCGAATCAAGTGATGGTACACCGCTTGTCCCGCCATCTCCCTCTCATGGCGGAACAGACCGCGAAGAGTCAAATTGAGGACGCGTCAGGCAATAAGACCTCGTTGCCGGAGGTCTTCGGCTAACTTGCCGGCGGATGTGTACTGAATCGCATCGAGGCCAGCTGAGATCGCCGATGCAACATTGTCCGTGCGATCATCGACAAAAACGATGCGGTCGGGAGTACAATCCGCCTGAGCAATCGCCGCCTGATAGATCGCGGCATCAGGCTTCATACACTTGACGACGTAACTGAGCACGGTGACAGCAAACATGTCACGAACCAATCGATAATGCTGGACGCAGTGGTCCCAATGCGCGGCGCAGGTGTTTGAGAGCACGCCCAGCGGCACACCTCGAGACCGCAACTCGGTGATCACTGAAATCACGGGGATGTTTAGGTGAAAGATGTCCCCAGACGCCCGATAAAGCCTGTCAAAGTCTGGCTTCGTTTCGGTCAACTTGCAGAAGTGATCGTAAAACACGCGTGCATCGATCTCGCCGGTTTCGTATGTCCGTTGGATGTCATCCGTGAGGATGGCGTCGCGGACTCTATCTGGTGAGCAACCGGCGACGTCCGCCATTTTCTGATAGCCCAGCTCATGGTCGAAGTGAACAATGACGTTCCCCAAGTCAAAGTAAACAAACGCCGGTCTCTCCAACGATTTCTCGGTCATGACGTGTAGATCCTCCGTGTTCCTGAGCATCAGCGTTTCGAGGTCAACGGGCGGATACGAATATTTCGATACCAGGCTTCTGATGGTGGACCGCCGTGAATCTGGACGGCGACCACACCGCTAGCGGCGATGCCGGGCTCTTTCTCGCCGTAATCAACGGTTTGAACGTCATTGAGCCAGATCTGTACTCGCCAACCCTCGCAGCGAATCACAAATTGATTCCATTTGCCAGGTCGATACACCTTTTCGACCGCCGCCTTTTCGCCGTGTGCCAGAAACTCTCGACGCCGCGATTCGTCGTACAACGACCCCCAGATCGAGCGCTTCTGCATGAACCCCATATCACATTGATAACCGATCACCTCGTGATGGTTGGGGATACGCTTGCTGCGAAATTGCACACCGGCGTTGGCTCCGTCGCCCCTTAGCTTTGCCTCCAAACGCAACTCAAAATCAGCATAGATCTGTTCGGTACATAGAAACTCGTTGTGCGGGATCCGCTTTTTCATGGTGCCCCCAACAATCGCACCATTCTCGATACGAAAGTGGTCCTTGTTTCCCTGCCACCCATCAAACGTCTTACCATCAAAAATCGACACAAATCCCTCTTCCGTTTTTTCAACGTTCACTTTCTTCGGCGTCTGGAGTGTGTCGTCTGCTCGCAACGGGTTTAGCAGCAACAACGGCAAGCACAAGCACAACGATTTCATTGCGATGTCTCCGGTTTTGGAACGGGAATCGAGGGGTTTAGCGATGGGAAAGTCAATTCGAAACACGGACGACGTGTTGTGGTACGTCCTCAGCACTATCTACAATGTGCGATTCGCACTTACAACGCAACCATGGTTGCACATCGTTCCCCTACACCCATCCCTGACAGGAGTTGATTTGCATGTCCTCTTCCGGTGAATTGAACCGATACAGCCGTCGCGTCACACAACCCAAACGCCAGGGTGCATCGCAGGCCATGCTCTTTGGCACGGGAATGACCGAAGCAGACATGGACAAGGCTCAGGTCGGCATCGCCAGCGTCTGGTACGAAGGCAACACGTGCAATATGCACCTTCATTCGCTGTCAGAACACGTCAAAGAGGGAGTCGTGGCAGCGGACTTGGTTGGAATGCGGTTCAACACGATTGGCGTCAGCGACGGAATCTCGATGGGCACGGAGGGTATGAGCTACTCGTTGCAGTCTCGCGATCTAATCGCCGATTCGATTGAGACGATAATGGGCGGGCAATGGTACGATGGCCTGATCGCTTTACCGGGTTGCGACAAGAACATGCCAGGATGCTTGATTGCGATGGGGCGACTGAATCGACCATCGATCATGGTCTATGGCGGCACCATCAGAGCCGGGTCTCTCGACGGCGAAAAACTCGATATCGTCTCAGCGTTTCAGTGTTATGGCGAGTACCTCGCGGGCACGATCGACGAGGAAACTCGAAAGCAAATCGTAAGAACATCATGCCCTGGGGCGGGCGCATGTGGCGGAATGTACACCGCCAACACTATGGCCAGTGCAATTGAAGCACTGGGAATGTCACTTCCGTATAGCGCGTCGATCCCAGCGGAGGACCCCGACAAACTGGATGAATGCCGACGCGCGGGCGCCGCAATTCGCGTGTTGCTGGAAAGAGACCTCAAGCCGCGAGACATCATGACTCGCAACGCATTCGAGAATGCAATGGTCGTCACAATGGCACTCGGCGGCTCCACCAACGCAGTGCTCCACTTGATCGCGATGGCGCGAAGTGTCGACGTACCGCTGACCATCGAAGATTTTCAAGCCGTCAGCGACCGCGTTCCCTTCCTCGCCGACCTCAAACCAAGCGGAAAGTTCGTGCAGGAAGACCTACACGGAATTGGTGGCACTCCTGCCGTCATGAAGTATCTGCTCTCGGTAGGATTGCTGAACGGAGAATGCCTGACCGTTACAGGGAACACGCTCGGCGAGAATCTCTCGGACCTACCCGGCCTGAGCGAGGGTCAATCGATCATCCGCCCGATCGACCAACCAATCAAAGCGACTGGCCACATTCAAATCCTCAGGGGCAACCTGGCGCCAGACGGTGCCGTCGCCAAGGTGACTGGAAAGGAAGGGACCGTATTCAATGGTCGAGCCAACGTGTTCGACTCAGAAGAACAGATGCTCGAAGCCCTCGAGGAGAAGAAAATTGAAAAGGGCGACGTCGTGATCATCCGCTATGAAGGGCCGAAAGGCGGACCAGGCATGCCCGAAATGCTCACGCCTACTTCGGCCATCATGGGTTCAGGGCTGGGCGGTGACGTAGCGCTGATGACCGATGGCCGATTCTCGGGTGGATCGCACGGCTTCATCGTTGGCCATGTCACTCCCGAAGCCCAAGAGGGCGGTCCAATCGCATTGGTCGAAACGGGCGATATGATCACGATCGACGCGGAGAACAACCGAGTCGACGTCGATGTGAGCGATGAAGGAATGAGCGAACGTCGGAAAGCCTGGAAAGCCCCAGCCTACAAAGCAACTCGTGGAACGTTGTACAAGTACATCAAGAACGTAAAACCGGCGTCCGAGGGCTGTGTGACCGACGAGTAGCTGTCCGTCCCGAGGCGGCCGAGCGAACAGATAGTCCTAGGGAGCATACGATGACTGGCGAGCGTCCGAGTACTCTTCGCGAATTGCGAGAGACGGGTTGGAAAAGCAGAACCGTTAAAGAGGAATTGCGTTCCAACCTCATTGTATCGTTGGAGGAAAAAACGCCTCTGTTTCCAGGCATTGTCGGGTACGAGGACACGGTCATTCCAGAAATTGTGCTGGCCATTCTCTCTGGCCACGACATGTTGTTTCTGGGCGAAAAGGGACAGGGCAAGAGCCGCTTGATGCAGCAAGTGGTCCAGTTTCTCGATCCGTTCGTTCCGTACGTCGATCATGCGGACCTACCAGTTCACGAAGACCCGCTGCAACCGATCACCACGGCGGGCAGGGAATATCTCCGATCACATAGTGACGATGAGGTGAAAATCGCTTGGTGGTCGCGTGATGATCGTTACGTCGAGAGACTCTCGCCGGGCACCAAATTTGCCGACATCATCGGTGAAATCGACCCCGCCCGACTCGCCAGCGGAACCAGCATGTCGGCCGAGGAAGCGTTGCATTTCGGCTTGATACCGCGAATGCACCGGGGCATCTTTGCGATGAATGAACTGCCCGAATTGGACGAATTGGTGCAGGTGGGTCTATTCAATATCCTCGAGGAACGCGATGTTCAAATTCGCGGTTTCCCGATTCGATTTGATATCGATATCGCCATCCTCTTCTCGGCCAACCCAGCCACGTACAATCGCAGTGGAAAAGTCATCCCCCAACTCAAGGACCGGATCGGCTCATTGATCCAAACGCATTATCCGCGGTCGCGCAGTCTGGCCGTGCAAATCACCGAACAGGAGGCGGACATGGCACTGGATGGAAGCTATCCAGTCGTCATTCCGTACTTCATGCGTGAACTCGTTGAACAGATCTCGATCCGGGCCAGAAAATCAAAATATGTCGATCAACAATCGGGCGTCAGCGCTCGTTTCAGCTTGGCCAACTATCGCACGATGATTGCCAGTGCGCGTCGCCGCGGGATACTTCACGACTAGGGCATTTGGTCAGCAGTGGCCTGGGGAAGCTCGAATTGGATATGATGGGCAGCCACCAAATGTCCGAGACTCAAGTGCTGCAGGCAGTGGTCGCTGAGGCGATTCAAGACGTGTTTCAAGAGTATGTCGATCAGCACGGACTGGACGAAATCGCCGAGATCTTTGGACGTGGAATCAAGATCGAAGTCGGGGACTTGCTACCGTCATCGGCATACGCCGAACGCCTCGAGCACGTCCCAGAGATTTGGGAACGAGCTTTTGAAGTAAACGCGGCCGAGAACGAGGCCGTTCGAGCAGCCTGCATCGAGTTCGTTTTGGCCGGACTCTATTCACTCGACATGATCTCGCGATCCGAACAGCACGGCGGGATTTCCTACGAAATCTCGTGACGGCCAAGCGGTTTTCATGGCAAACGCGTGGCCGTTGACGGGATTAAGATTATGATGAGAACCGAACGCGACTGCGTCGAGTAGTGCCATTTGATTTGGATGCCGCCATGTCCACCCAGCCTGATTCTTCCGATCGCCACACGCCAGGTAATCGAAGGCACGGTGGAATTATCCACACCTATCAAAAGTACGATGCGGGACGTTTTCCCAGCCCCACTCAACCTCCGCCCGATACGGTTTCTCCGGCCTTCGATCACATGTTGATGTTTGGCTCGTCCCGCAAGCTGACCGAAGAGGAATTGGCGAGGGCTGTACGTATCGATCCCAGCCAGATCGCTGGATTTGGTCCGAGCATCGACGCGTTGATCTTTTTGCTTCAGGAACGAAAACGCAAAATTCTTGAACGCTACGAAACCGACACCGTCCAGAATCTCGCGACCGGATGTTTTCAGGATGCCACGAATCGCACTCAACCGCCACAGGAATTCGAGGACCGGTTCCAACGGGCAACACAACAACAACAGCTCTATGACTTGGAGCGAATCTGGTTCGATGTTCGCAATGATTCGTCTGAATTCGCTCAACAGCTCATGCGGGTCATCGGTCATCTTGGCAATAAGTACGAAGTGGAACAGCTTGTGGCTGACTACACTTTTTCGGGCCAGACACCGCTGACCGTTTCGGAGGCCTTGGAAGTAAAGGCAGAATTACAACGAATTGATGACCTACTGAGGCAATTAGAAGAAGCTCGCGAAACGGCTCAGATCGGTCTGATCGACATGGAAGCGTTGGCAGAATTCACAGAGGCGGCTGAGCTTGAACCGCTGGAGCAACTGCAACAGGTCGTCGAAGAGATGATCCGCGAAGCAGCCGAACGACAGGGACTCATCTCTGATCATGGTGCGATGCAGTTGACTCCGCAAGCGTACCGCGTGTTTCAAGGCAAACTGCTTGAGCGAATCTTCAGCCAGCTCCAAGAATCAAACTCCGGACGTCATCAAGACAATGTTGTCGGGGAAGGTGCAGTCGAAATCCAACAGACGAAGCCCTACGAATTTGGGGATTCCGTAACGCAGATGGACATCCCGCAGTCACTGATCAACGCCATGGTGCGCGGCGGCTTTCCGCTCAGAATGCGGTGCGACGACATCGAAATCCACAAAACACGGAACCGTCCCAAATCGGCAACCGTCGTGATCATGGATATGAGCGGTTCGATGCGTTACGAAGGACAGTACATCAATGTCAAGCGAATGGCGCTCGCGCTGGATGGCCTAATCCGCAGTGAGTACCCCGGAGACTTTCTGCAGTTTGTCGAGATGTACACCTTCGGCAAGTTGTGCCCGGCAGGTCAGATTATTGACTTGTTGCCTAAACCCGTCACGATCCACGACCCAATCGTTCGACTGCGGGCCGACATGAGCCGCGACGACATGAGTGAGTTGCAGATCCCTCCGCACTTCACAAACATCCAGCATTCTCTGCAACTCGCCCGCCGCCTCCTCACCAATGTCGACACACCCAATCGGCAAATTGTCCTGATTACTGACGGCCTGCCTACTGCGCATTTTGATGACCAATGGCTCTACCTGTTGTACCCTCCCGATCCTCTCACTGAGGGAGCGACGATGCGAGAAGCACTCGCTTGCGCGCGGGAGCAAATAACGATCAATCTGTTCTTAGTCCCCAGCTGGTCGCAGTCCGAGGAGGATATTCACTTCGCCTACCGGATGGCGGAATCTACCCGCGGACGGGTATTCTTCACAGGCGGACGTGACTTGGACCGTTTCGTTGTTTGGGACTACGTCGCGCAGAAACGAGAAATCTTGGGATGACAAGTGACTCAAGGTCGAACAACCTTCGGTGGCAGATAAATCGTGAACTCTGCTTCCGGCTGAATTAAGACGCTATGGATAGCCGTCAAATCGCCGTCGTCGACTAACCCCAACCCTTGCAGAAGTGGAAAGCTCGCCATCGTCGCTCGGCCCGCTGTCGTTTGCAAACGGTCGTGCCAAGTCGAGTAACTCCCCAGCCGGGCATCTTGTCGGTGATAGTATCCTCTCAATGGATGGGTCAGCAGCACCAGACCTGATTCCAGATCAGGAAAACCCATCAATTTGTCGGGTGCAATTCCTGAATCATCGAGTGCCAGTTGGGCTGGGGCCCAATTGCTCGTCGTTTCCATGCGGTACTTTTCGTATCGTCCACGATGCTGGTCATACTGCACGTCGAAACGAATTCGAGCTCTGTGCCAAGGCAACCGCCAAGCGAAGCGTGGAACGACAACTGAAAATGATGCCAACGACGTACCGAAAAACCAAGCGACGTGTTCGCCGGTTTTGGAATCAATCACGTACGCGCGATAGTTCGTCTGCCCAAATCTAGATTTTGGCCATGGGCAAAGTACGAAGTGAAAGTCCTGATCCAGAAACGGTACGACCGAAACCAGTGCTTTCTCGTTGCCGTCTACCACAATGGTAACTAGGTCAAACCGCTCGTCGACATGAGGACGGAGCGCAGCAGGGTCCACCATGTAGGTCACAATTGCGAAATGCGCGAGTTTTGTCTCGACGTTTAGTCCCGATGTCGGCGGCTTCGTGAGCAATTCGGAATTGAACCTTAACGGATTCATGGAACCATTGCCGATCTCAACGCGACATTATTGACCCCAACAGACGATGATTCACATTCTATCGTGAACAATCGCCGCGAAACGCAAGGCGGTCGTGATTACAAATCGAGTCGATACGCGATGCAGCACTAGTCGAGCAGTCGGGCAGCGACACAGAAGGCGGCCGTTTCCACCCGCAAGATGCGAGGTCCAAGATGCAACAGCGTCCAGCCCGCACTTTGAGCTCCAGCAATCTCGTCGTCGGTGAATCCACCTTCCGGACCAACGGCAATCGTCACCTCGTCCTCACCTGAGAGAGCATTGAATTTCGTCAACCCTTCGCCGTACGGATGTGCAACCAGTCGGCGCCCCGTCGTCTCCTGGTTCCAGAATTGTTCGGCAGTGCAGGCCTCGTCGATCCGCAGGAGTTGATTTCGACCACACTGCTTGGCGGACTCTATCACATAGCGACGACACCGCTGTAGAGCTTTGCCGCTCGGCTGCGCAACACTTCGCGCGGCAACTAACGGCACGATCTGTGAGACGCCCAGCTCGACGCACTTTTCGATCAGGAATCGCTGGCGATCACCTTTTGGCAGGGCGACAGCCAGCCGCAAGAATCGCGGCGACTCACGACTGACTTCCTCGCTCGACAAAATGCCAAGCTCGATTTGTGACTTGCCGACAGAGAGGATCTGGGCCAAGTGCTCCAGACCATCGCCAGCAAATAGCGTCACCTGCTCACCTGGCCGAGCTCGTAGAACTTTGGCTAGGTGTTTTGCTTCATCGCCAGCCAAGTGAGTCTTGGAATCGACGATGGACGCTTCGAGAAAATATCGGCGACTCATTCGGTAACGTGATTAGGTTTCCGCAATAGACAGCCTCGAATCAGCCAGCCGTTGTCCACTGTCTCCATGGACGCACCGGCGGGACCGAGGAACGGTCGCAATTCGTCGAACGGAGGAAGCGATGAGCCGTCGATCGCCGGCGTTTCGAGATTGGATTGCTCAACCACTTTGCTGACAAGACTACCCAAAAGTGATCCTGCATCCAATGACTCACCCCGTCGTAACAGCTCATAAACACTATGAACCGTCTCGTCCATCCTCGAAAACACTCGAAGTGATTCCGGGCCACAACCCAATTGCTCGAGTGTCCTGTGAACGCGTTGATAATCGGCAGCTTCAACGAGCAACTTTGGGCTCGATTGTTGCTTCAAGACCAGACCGGCAAAAGTGGCATCCGACGCAATGATCAGCTGATCTCCGACCACTCCCAAGACCATTTTGGGCATTTCGGCCGGCGTCGCCTCTTGCTTTGGCTGTTGGATCGCGGCAGGTCCAAAACCAAATCCGCCGCCAATCTCCACATCCAAGGTATATTCGTCCTCGTCCTCCTCTTGTCCGAATTCCCAAAGCTGCCGTCCGGCAATGACCAATTGTTTGCTGCTCGGGTCATTTCCCATCGCCTTGTTCAATGCACTCGCGACGGCGTCGCCATCGGTCAAGTCCAGAGCTGCAAACAGTTGATGGCTGTGAGGGTTCACCGGGTGGTCACACGCCGTCACGATCGTGATGCGTTGCCCGAGGTGGGCAATGAGATCCCGTCGAATGTCCAATTGCGGACCATTTTTGTCCTCTTTGATGTCGGTCAACATCTTCTCAAACACAGCGTCTTCGGCAATCTCATTGACCAACGGCTTTATGCTCTCAAAAGCTTCCGTCATCCTCCAGCGAAAAGAAATATAATTCGCTGTATGCGGCACTGCCCACGATCGCGGGTGGAGTGGATCGCCATTGGGGAAGTCGAGGATCTTGGCCGCTTTTTGCAATGGCCCGTTCAGATAGACGAATGTGTTATGCGCCAAGTCACGTTCACCCTCGGCCAAGTAAACAACGCCGCCAACGCCGCCCAATACATCAAAACCCTGATTTGCCAGTGCCCGTAGCATCGAGCCACCACGCTGACCGTGAGCGGTGATCGTACGCACGGTTTGAGCATAGCGAATTGGATGCATGAACCACTGAAGTGAGGCGACTTTGCCACCGACATGCGTTCTTGCCACGATCGCCTTATGGGCCGGTGTGTCGGCCAACGAGTTGCCATCTGCACGGGACATGCGTTGCAATATGGACTTGGCTGTCGAACGATCGCTCGACGCAACAAACCACCGCCCCGCAATCGCATGAACGACTTCATTGCCCGTCGGGGCATCGCGCTCGCGGCGGTATACGTCGACCAATGTCGATCCCAACCTCTCCTGGCCATGTACTGCACCCATCGATTTTAGGCGGTTCCGCAATCCTCGGACGACTTCACTCCGGTGAGCGTCCGAAGTGGTAATCTCGACGAGCATCACAAAGGCAACAGATTTTGGACCGTCTGGTTGCACCATGGCAATCGCGGTCGCACCGTCTCCCAGGGCTTGCGCCGTTCCCCAGTCCGCGCCGATATGCTCCACCAAATCGTGAAGTTCTCCCTGGATTTTGTCGCGGACCTGCTCAACAAACGGCTGCAGTTGAGGCGAGCTAACCAAGTACCCCAACTGAGTGCTCTCCCATTTTTTTTCCGCCGCGCCACGATCGCTGATGGACAACATGGCTGCCGTGTGATCGGGCAGCAGATCCTCGGCAGTCGGCCGCGGTGTGCCTCCAAGGATTGGGGATGTGAAAAGAAAAAAGAACGAGGTGGTGAATAGAATTGCTGAACGAAGTTGCACAGGATGGCTCCGCCAGAGAGATTTAGGCTGGGAAGGGCGAGAGATGTTTTGATCAGGTTCCACTTTATCGACCGGTTAAAGCGAATCAACACGCTCGAATCTTGTCCAATTCAACAGATGTCCAACCATCCCGGGCAAACGCTCCAATTGCGTCCTTTGGAAAAAATAGGGAAGGAACAACACGCACGGAGCCTGTTCGTCTTGCAACGACTAGGTAAGCGAAAGACCTGGCTCCAACCGGCGATTCCAGGCACTTTCGGTGAAGTTCATCCTGCTCCAAAACGCAGTGGACTACATGTTGGTCGGATCGTCGAGCGCCGGTCCAGAAAGGAGTTGGTCCAGAGCCGACGCGACGACGGGACCAGCCTCGGAGTCAGCCGCGTAGACGCGACAAATCCTCAAACTCACCGGAAGATGACGGAATAGTTGGTTGGCCGTCAGTGGCCGAATCGAATCACGAGCGGAATCGTAAAGGAAGTTTTGGCCTGTTGATGGCCCATTCGTATTCGGTCGAAAAATATGTCGCGCAATGTCCACGCGCAGCGAGACCCCTTCCAATTGACCGTCGGCCGCGCTACGAATAGCCTGCTCGACCAAATCTGGGTTGCTAAAGATGCTGCTTCGCTCCGAGTCGTTTTCGGCGAACACTAAGTTCCGCTGGCAGACCATCTCCCATGGAATCTGGCGATTCAAGAGATCCGTCCAACGCGTCCCCAGCTTCTGAATGCGGGGATTCGAACTCTTGCGCCAGCGACGGACATCGACCAACAGGCTCGACTCGGTCAGATCAAGGTATTCGTCTAGTCGTTCGGCAGGATTTCCGTTGAATATCAAGTCCTTGCTGTCAGCGAACAGATCGGCCAGCGTCAAGTCGATTGCCCGGACCGTACGATGAAAGTAAATCGACCGAAATAGGTCGGCGCGGGTCGTCATGAACCGCATCAGTGCATCCATACCGCGATCATGAATCGTCAGGCCGCGTTCGGAAAAGAAGCTGTAGTGCAACAGACGATCCAGGTCAAATGCCTGCCGGCTGAACCCGGACATGTAGGCGTCACGGAGGACAAAATCGAGATTGTCGATGGTGTAGATGCCGCTCAATAGGCCCCGTAAAAAATGGAGCCAACGCGGCTTCTCTTCATCGTTCGGCACCGTACCCGGCCGCACGATGAGCCAAGCGACATGTTCGGGATCTAATTGCTCGCCGGCTTGCATCGAGTCATTCGGCGTGCGACGAATCTGACGCAATTGATCTCCCAACTGCTCGCGGATGATACGGGCCCCTAATGACTCGTGCGTCTCGCCAAACTGCCGCAAGAAATGTGCGTCAAAGAAGTGCCCAAATGGCCCATGCCCAACGTCGTGCAAAAGCCCAGCGGTTCTCAATAATGACTCGACGTATCCGCGAGAGGGGCAATCGTCGCACACTGCGACCAGACTATCGTGCAGGTTTTGGGTGAATCGACTGGCCAGATGCATGACGCCGATCACGTGCTGGAATCGAGTGTGTTCGGCTGTCGGAAAAACCCACCAAGCCGTCTGCAATTGGTGAATGTGTCGCATCCGCTGGACCCAAGGCGAATCGATGATTGTCCGCTCGGACACCTCCCCCGAATGCAAAACGGCGGACGTGAAGGGAATATAACCGTGAATCGGGTCGTGAGTCATGTTCTCTAGGTGATAGGCTTTCATTCGGCGGATTATCACGCTCCGGGTAACGTTCGTCCAGACCCGACGTCCGCCTTCCGCGACGATCTCTCCTCGCCGTTTCCGGTGTTTTCTTGGAACTTTCGCTCAAGATCCACCAACTTCGCCTTGTTTGATTGCACAACCGTTGCTACGATCCCGCCCCGCTTAGAGGGACTGCTCCACACGAGGTGACCGCTACAGACATAGCGAAACCAGAATAAGTAAGGCACGCGCATTGAAGGAAAGGCTCAGTCGATGTTCCGCCGTAGATACCCACTCGGACTGCTGGCCATCTTGATCGTCGGTTGCAATCAGAATCCGTTTGCAGCGACGCGGAACGGCCCGAACTGGAATCGCGGGGCAAAACAGCAACCAGACCACATCGTACACCTCGACGAACTTGACCGCCGCAATCGCACTCTCGATGCCAACAACCGAGACCTCCACAGCCAACTTGCTCGTGCGGAGCAGGAAAAACAGTTACTTCAAGAACAGTTGACGGTCGTCCGGCGGAATCTCAAGGAGACCACCAACGACCTGAAGTCCGAAGTGGCAAGCGGTAAACAATCTCGCAAAGAACTAGAGGGAATCAACGCATCAGTTCGATTTCGGGGAGGTGCTTCGATCCGTGCAAATAACAGCCTTTCCAATGCGTTGGAACTTGCCGATATTCCCGACGCCACCGTAACGCGAGAAGACGGGATCATCAGAATCCAGCTTGCGGCAGACGACCTGTTTCGACCGGGTACCGTGCAATGGCAAACACCCTCGCAAGACATCTTGTCCGACGTCGCCGCGGCCATTCGACGGCATTATCCCCGGCAAGCCCTTTCGATTGAAAGCCATACCGACCGTTCCACGCGGCGTGTTGGTGAAACGCAACACCAATTGTCGGTGTCACAGGCATTGCTAATCCACAACGAGTTGGTCACGCGGCATCGACTTCCTGAGGGGCAATTCGTCGTTACGGGTTTCGGTGGCATGGCTCCACTGGTCTCGAATGCCACTCCAGAAGGCCGACACGAGAATCGCCGCATCGACATCGTCGTGCATCCGGAGAGTATCGCTCGCGAGTGAGCCTTATCGGCGACTACCGCGAGTTTCAAGGATTGCCCAGAACGGGTGCAGTCGGTCTCCTCGCGTGCGGACATCTTCCAGAATAGTCTCCGCATTGGGCTCTAGCCCCACCAACTCATCGCGAAGTCTACGGCCATTCACGGAGATTTTAACTCCATCGGCAAAGTCGACTATATCGGGCGTAAGACCGATACGGACGTGACGAGCGACGGTTCTGACCTCCAACCGGTTGACTCCCTTGATTATGCAGCGAGTCGAGGCTGGGTTTGTCCTCTTCCCCTCGCTAGCCCACGCGTACGGCGACACCATCGACTTGGATGGATATCCGTCCACTTCAACCCACCAAAAAAAGTTATCGAACGGTCGCATTGCCACCATTTCAAATTCACGTCGAGCAAAATCTCGCCGATTTGCCGGCATCCCCATCCAATCGAACACTCGTTGAATTTCGTCGCCGAACCGCTCGTGACCGCGACCCAAATACTCCACGACAGTGCAATCGAAACCCGACTGATTCAAGTACCGGTCCAAATGGATAGCATTGTCTACCAACTGCGAATCGTCCAATTCACCGAAGATGAAATAGAGTGGCAGTCCTTTGGCGTTCTGCCAGTACTTGGTTACATATTTATGACCGTCGCCGGAGAAAAGTATGACGCCGGCCCAGAGATCCGGGTGAGCCAGAGCGATGTCCCAAGCTCCATTCGCTCCCTTCGAGTAACCGGTCAAAAAAACTCGGTCCGAATCAATCGAAAAATCACTCATCGCGTGTCGCAAACTACTCAACACGGCGTGGTGTTCCTGTGGCAAGAACTCGTACCCCGCCATCAGAGGCTGAGTCCACTCGGGAGCCAGGACAATGTAGCCATGGCGCGAGGCTTGTCCCAGCCGCCGCTGGTGCGTCGAGCTGTAAGGGCCAGCCCACCAATTGATCGGATGCTTGGGTGACGTTCCGCCGTGCAAGGCTAAAATGCACGGGTATCGACGGTAGGGATCATACCCTGGCGGCAATTGGATGGTGTACTTTACCGACGGTAGGTCGCGTTGCGGTGGTACCGTTCGCTCATACATGCCCGGCACGACAGGTTCAGGCAAGTTCGGTTCCAACTTCAAGTGAGCAATCAAGTCTGCGACATATTTCGGTGCCCCACCTTCTTCCTCATTTAGTTGCTTAAGCAGGTCTTCCCGCTCAAAGACCATGGCCGTCGAAAGATACTTCTTGACGATGGCTCGGACACTAATAAGAGACGTCGCCACCGCAATGTCCTCTTCACCATTACCTGGACCCAGAAACCAGCCCGTTAAAGCCAACGCCAGTTTCTGCTGAGCCGTTAGGGCTTTGTCGCCGGCCAGACGCTCATAATCGACCAGCCGGTCGACACTGTTGAGGTTCAACTCGACGTCGATCTCTTCCAGAACAACGGCCACCACCGCGCGTTGTACAGGGTCGGTCAGCCCTTCGGCGTCCTTGGCCAAACGCACCAAGATCTTCTCGCAGCGGTCCTTCTGCGCTTGGATTTCACGCTCGATGTCACGGACCTTTAGAAGAGTCTCGTTGGCAATTCCATCCGTCGGAAATACCCTGATGATGGCATCGACGATGGCGTGCTGGCCAGCGTCTCGCCGCATTTCAATCTCGTCAATGACTCGCCGCGCCATCGCCTGGCCCAAGACGTTCACTTGCGCGTTCAAGTCTTTTAGCTCGGGAAACTCGCTGATAACCTTTTGAAGTTCTGCACGGGCGTCGCGATATCGCTCGGCTTGAATGTAGAGACGGACGACACGTAACCGATCGTCTGGATCCTTGCGGTCCACGTAGTTCATCAGAATCTGACTCAATATTTCACGCGGTATTGACGAAGTCTTGATTCGCATGTCCGAGACGGCGCTGTTCTTTCCTCGTATTCCCTCGACCTTGATGTAGAGAGGGTTAATCTCGGTGATCGCCTGCACGAAGGGCATTTGTCCGCTCGAATTCGCACCACTGAGCATCAGGCGTCGGCGACCGTAGCGATCGAACGGTTCGGCGTACAGAATCCGACCTACACTCGCCAATCGCTTCCCTTCTCGAGCGGGGTGGTTGGGAATCTTGATGATTTCCCAGTTCGGCAATTCACCACCGACTCGAGAAATATGTAGACGTTCGGAGAGATAGGTTCGACTCAACCCATTGTCGATAACAAAGATCCGTTGGATCTTGCCATTGTCCAGCGGGTCTGCCCCAATTCCGGAAACTTGGCCGATCAGGCCTTCGTACTGTAATCCATTCTGCATGGTGATCGTCTCGCCTTGAACGACAGCGAGGACCCCCAGAACTGATAGGCACAACACGGCGCGACCAATATTGCCGGGCCAGAGCGAGCGAAACCAGCAGAGAAAACGAAGAAACCGAGGGCAATTCGTCATAAGTATTCCTGAATGGAGAAGGAGTGGCCCTTTGTCAGACTGACCCGAGACTGCTCCCCACTCTTATTCTGAAAGTTCAACGGGAGTTCGTCAAATTGGTAAAGGCTAGTCGCCGGCTTGCAAGGAGGCCGACAACCCGTGAAAATGGCTAATATGGCGACTAGCGGTCCACTTAGGCGGTTTACGTAATTTCGGATGAGTTTTCCGATGTTTTCAACTCGAACAGTTATTCTCGTTCTACTGATGACCTTGGTCGTCTGTACCGTCTCCTTCTCGGTGACAATGGCATTCGAATGGATCAGCCAGTTGCTGGGTGACGCGGAAACGGCACTCGTTCTACGCTGGGCAGCTGGCACGATGTTTGTCTTGGGGAGCATTGACGGCTTTCTGTTGTTAATCTGTGTTACCATCCGTTCGGTAAACCAAAGCGACCCCACCGATCAAGACTCCTCGTAAACATACTTTTCGAATCGATGACGATTGAATTTCGCTGCCAAAACTGCGGCCGCCGTCTCCGTGTGCGGCGTGAAAAACTGGGAAAACAAGTTGCCTGCCCCCGTTGCAAGCAGCGGACTGAGGTGACCATTCCGGCCGAATCCGCCGGAAACTCGACAGACAGTTCCGACGACGCGACGAACGTTGCGAGTGCCGAGTCCGCGAATCCCGACCGGCAAACCGTGAGTACACCCGGCGAAGCCTCCGACCTCCCCGACAAACCCAACTCAGCTGCCGATGTCTCGATTCAACTGGTCTACGACCGGAGTGAGCCTACCGATAGCCAGGCCAGCCCATCGTCGACAGCCATTTCACTAACAAGAACGGGTGTCCTGACATTGACGATCTTGATTGCCGGTCTGCCAATGTGCGGTTTTGCCCTCGGTTGGCTGGCAGGTCGGGCCGTTCCAGCCGTACAAGCAGTACGTCCGAGGCAGCCGTGTTTTTTATCCGGTCAAGTGACAGTACGTGACGAGCCGGACCCGAACGCGGTCGTGTTGTTGTTTTCCGCCACTAGTTCACCTCCAAGGCGGGAAAGACTTGCCGTGGAAATCTTGCAGCCGTCTGCGGCGGTACTCAAACCAACACACAACGCGGTGAAGCAACTGCACAGTTGGGACGGTGACCTGACTCGAACAGATAGCGACGGACGTTTTACGGTCCGTGTTCCAGATAAGGGAGCCTATTATTTGCTTGTCCTCTCAACGACACTGCACAACGAACCGGCTGCCATCGACCGCTCGGACATTGCACAATTGGGGCGGTATGTGACCCGCCCTGCCGATCTCATTCGCAACCACCGCTACCTGTGGCAAACGCTCGATGTCAAGGGAGACGTGTACGATCACGACGTGGACGTGAGTGCGGTTGCAGAGAATCGCTAGTCGGTTCGTGCTGAATAACCGTGCGGGCCGCGAATGCGGCCAACGCGTGTAGCCGTGGGTGTCCGGATAAAAACACTGGCGAAGCCAGAGCCACACATTCGCGTTTCAACCACCTAGCAACGACGCAGGCTAAACGCCGACCGTCGCCGACGGGGCGCGTTCAATGGCACGCGAGAAGACGACTTTCAGGCCACTCTGGCACTCGAATTCGTCCAATGATGGGTCGCTACAGCAGTGAGACTGCTTTAAGGTGACCTCGCCGATCGATTGGATCAAATCCAATGCGTCGGTCGGATAGAGTATGACGTAAGGCGTTTCTTCCGTGCCGCAACCGGACGCACAGAGCCCTTCTAGGCAAGCATTACGCATGAAGCGAAACAGCTCGACATCTTCGCCATCGTGGAAATACTGAGCCAAGCGGGCGCCAAATCCGTGAATACGTGGTGAAAGTGCCCAACTGGGAAGTAACCAATCCAATTCGACCTGAGCTTCCGACATTCGACCCGCACGCATGAGCGTGGTCAATCGCAGCATGTCGGCGTAGGCGACTCTGAAAGACGAATCATCTACAACCGCATCTCGCGCCTCAAGGTAGAGGTCGCACGTGGGATCTGTAAAAAATGCTTCGAGAGCTTTCTGCATAACACGTTCCACCAACGAACATACAACAACGCTATCTATCTTGTACTCAATGGAACGCAGATTGGGAATGCTTAACATTCAATTCCCAATAAATGTTCTTGATACGTTATGGCAGTTTGCAACGACTTGGATAGCGGATCTTTCCGCAATCGGTCTGCTTGTGAACGGTGCAACACCACAGGTATAACTCATCGCAATGGATTCAGTGCTTCGTTAAATTTCCAACGCGCGTAAACTCACTCATGTCGAATCTACTCCTCATCGGCTATCGCTGCACTGGAAAAACAACCATTGGTCGCCTCGTGGCGCAACGATTGAATTGGCGAATGCGAGACGCAGACGACGCTGTCGAAGAAGCCGCTGGTCGCTCGATCCACGAAATGTTCGAGTTTGATGGTGAGTCTTATTTTCGGGATCTCGAGGTGGAGGCGGTTGGTAGGTTGGTTCAGCTGGACCGGCACGTTATCTCACTCGGCGGTGGCGTCGTGCTTCGAGAAGAGAACCGATCGGCTATCCAGCCACACACTTGCGTCTGGCTGCGAGCTTCGATCGAAACGATTTGGAGCCGCATGACGGATGACGATGCGACGCCAGCGAGACGACCGGCGCTTACCGATCATGACGGTTATCAGGAAATTGAGCAGCTTTTGGCCCTACGAGAACCGCTCTATCAACAGTGTGCGGATTTTTCTGTCAACACGGACGGGAAAACACCCGACGGAATCGCTGATGAGATCGTACGGTTAACCGGCGGTACACCCGAACCCTAATGCCGCGTTTCCCTTGTCCATACCAACCCTTAAGTCGCGACGAGTGCTCCGTGTTGCCCCTTGCCATTGTGGCTGAACCGCTGGCCGTCGTCTTCTTGTTCCTACTCGGTATAGCCGTTGGTGGGCAAGTCAATCTGGCCATCTACCGCTTCGCTTGGAATCGGCGGTGGATCAGTCCTTGGACAACGCCACCAGTGGATGTCGCTCGCCGTAGCTGGCTAGACATGATTCCGGTCATGGGCTGGCTTCGATTGCGTCGAGAAACCAAACACCATGGTCGTGGATTTTGGATTCGACCACTGCTCATCGAACTCGCTCTTGGATTCACGGCAGTTTGGTTCTATCGTGAGTCGCAAGCCGGCCTCTTGTACGCGTCTAGGATTTCACTGCCCGACGCCTCGATTATGGGCCACCAGACGTTTGCTCACATGTCGTTGTTCGCCGTGTTGGTCGCATGCACTTTCATCGACTTTGACGAAAAAACGATCCCCGACGAATTAACGGTCACCGGCACGCTGCTCAGTTTAACCTATTTGAGTCTTGTGCCACACGGCCTGCTGCCCGATTGCACACTTCGCGATCCGTCGACGTATACGCCGCTTTGGTTGACTCTCGATCGCCCCCTGTGGCCGTTACTTGAGGCCGGGCAGCTCTCCGCTCTGGCTGCGGCGCTGTTGTGTTGGTCCGCATGGACATTTGCACTTCTTCAAAAAACGTGCACGTTACGGAAGGGAGTTGGGAAAGGAGTCACCTTTTTATTCGCGAGCATCTACCGACATCGTAGTTGGCTCTGGATGGTACCCGTATACCTAGCCGGCGGAGTGTTTATTTCCATCGCGTGGTTTCGTGGAGGCGATTACTGGATGGGTACACTTACGTCGCTGGCAGGGATTGTCGTCGGTGGCGGGATGATCTGGCTGGTGCGAATCTTCGGTTCGTTGGCTTTGCAACAAGAGGCGATGGGCTTTGGCGACGTGACACTGATGGCAATGATCGGAGCCCTGCTGGGATGGCAGGCCACCGTGGTTATTTTCTTCTTGGCCCCGGTCGCGGCCCTTTTCATCGCTGCCGGCCATTATCTGACGGCCGGTAAACATGAGCTGGCCTTTGGACCGTACCTTGCATTGGCAACTCTCGCCGTGGTTGGCGGATGGGCAAGAGTCTGGTTCGTATACACTCGGCACTATTTTGCGCTCGGTTGGCTTCTTCCCTCGGTGATTATTATCAGCCTTTGTGCCATGGGTATCATGTTGTGGTTTTGGAGAACGATTCGGGACCGGATTTGGCCACTCGACGAGGTGCGATAGACAATGACGTTTTTTCCCAACTTACTGATCCGCGTCGCGCGGAAGTCCGCGAAGCAGAACGACACGGCTCCAACCGAGATTCAGATCGAGTCCGCCGACGAACTTGCTGCACACCCCGAATGGACCGAATGCATCAGAACGCGACGCTATGGTGTGATACGGGTTCGGGATCGCAGAGTGGCGTCCATTCACTTTCGCTGGACAGTCAAGGTCGTCTCCATTTGGCACGTCCTGTGGGGGAGACTCTGGACCCACATTTGGCGATCGGGGGATTTCTGTGAACTGCATTACGATGCGACCAGCTCGTCTCCGCATTTTGTCGTCATCAAATGGGCGTTTTCGCACCGCCAGACCACGTATCAGTCGACCAGGACGGCGATGCAAATACTGGATCAAGTGGCTGCCATTCGCCAAGCTCACGCGATCGTCTTTCATGCGCGCAACGACCGGATCACCGACCAGGCAGCAAAGCGACTTGGCTACAGCCGGCATGCGGACCATTTACCCGGACGCAATTACATCAAACGCCTCTAGATAGCGTGTGGCGCGGGCTCCGCCCAATGCTGTCCGGTAAATTGAAAGACTGGGGCGTTGCGTGCTTGTATTGCTGGCTCGTCAAGATGTTAAAACATGAGGGGGAACTGAATTTGAGCCGAGGCGCAGCCTCGGGTTTTCAAAAACACGATCGAATGGCACAAGACCGGAGACTAGCGCCTTCGGCTCAAACCCGCCTTGCCCTGCAACGAAGGGGCAAGGCCCCATAAAGGGCAGAGCGAGCGCCCGGTATTAGTCGTCGTCAAATCGAGCGGGATTGATCGACCGACGCATGGTCTCCCGCATCGAGTCCATCGGTGGGTCTTCGCCGGTAAACAGCTGAAACTGCATCGCAGCCTGCCGGACAAACATCTCGATGCCGGTGATCGTTCGGCAGTCCTGCTCGCGGGCCTGCTTGATCAACAGTGTTTGTTCCGGGTTGTAGACGGTGTCAAAGACCATTACGCCGCGACGCAGATGCCGTTTCTCCATCGGCGACTCATTCAAATTCGGGTGCATTCCGATAGGCGTACAATTGACGATCAGGTCAGCTTTTACCTCGTGCCGCAACGTCCAATTCACGGCGACGCACTTCAAGCTGTCCGCCAAGGCTCGCGCGCGACCCTCGGTGCGATTGGTGATCACTACCGTTGCTCCGGCGTGCCGGAGCGCGTACGCGATCGCTTTGGCGGCTCCGCCCGCGCCCAAGATCAACGCTGTCTTTTCCTTGAGAACTTCGATGCCCGTGTCTCGCTTCGCCACACGGCCATCCGACGACTCATCCTCAGCTTCTCTTTCGTACTCAGCTAAAACACTCGCGAGTGCAGCGTGGTAGTCAGTGTTGTAGCAGATGCTCCCCTTTTCGGGATCAAACAAGATCGTGTTGCCGGCGCCAATCTCGCTCACCGCGCGTTCCTGCCACGAGACGTAATCTAGAATCGCTTCCTTGTGAGGAATCGTAACACTTAACCCCTTAATCCCCATCTTCGGACAGTCGCTAAGGAATTGACCTAGATCTTCCTCCGGTACACGAAATGGCAGATAGACCCGATTCATTCCCTGCTGGACGAATGTGCGATTGTGAAGCATCGGGCTCAGACTGTGACCTACTGGGTCCGCGATCACCGCGAAGACTTCCGTCTCCTCGTTCAGTTCGCAGTACCGGTACATTTTTACCATTTCCGTATAACTGAGCTGACCGGGTGCCAATGTCCGTTCGTGGTGGAATGTGGCGTAGGTAAATGGAGCACCAAAAATTCCGCACAGAATGCGCGACGGCGTTCCGATGTCGCCCATACAAAAAGCAACCGTTGGCACGTCGGTGCGGCGAATCAGTTGGAGCATTCGTAAATTGTCACTCGGCTGGTTCGCGGTCGTGACAATTTTCAAGATGTCCGCATCGTGCTGGAGCATCCGGTCATGTATCTCTTCGATATTGTCGGGCGTTTGCCGAAAATTGTGATAGCTGATGATCCGCTTCGTTTTGCCGAAACGGGGGATCGAGGAGGCGATGTCCTCTTCGATGTCCACGTACTCGACATCCGTAGCAATTGCCGAACGGAGGAGGATTTGCCGAGCCTCTTCATGGCCGCGCCACAGCCCGCCATCCTCGTGTCGACGGCACGATACGACAACCGGGCCTGGCCGATCTCCGATCAACCTTCTCAGGTTAAGCGCAGAGCGAATATAGTCGAGTCTCAACTCGACTAATTCGGCACCCTCTTCGATCAGATGAGCGTGCTCAGCCAACATTTGTTTGTGTCGGCCGCGGCCGATACTTACGCAAATCATAGTTGTCAGGACTTAGGGGGAAGGTTTTGACTCTCTCTATTCTGCTTGCCAAGCGGTCGGCTATCAAATCCGCTGAAAACGGCGGTCTAATTCCTGCCGGCTAAAGACCAGCGAGGTAGGTCGACCATGGGGACAGTGATGAGCGTCCTGGCACAGCTCGCGATGCTCCAAAAGTGCCGTAATTTCCTCTGCACAGAGCGGATCACCAGCCTTTACGGCCGCTTTACAGGACATCATATGCAGGATTTCGTCGATCAGGTCACGCTTTTCGGCCCGGCCGTTATTGGCGATCAGCCGGTCGATTGCCCACCGCAGCACGTCCGCTGCCCCCACCTTCGCCAACATGGTCGGATAGCCATTGATTACCAACGTATCACCACCAAAGTGCTCTATTTCGATACCTAACTCGTGCAACAAATCCTTGTTCTCTAGGCCAACTGCCACCTCTGACGGGGTCATTGTGATCGTCTCTGGTACCAACAACCGCTGCACCTCCAATTTGCCCGATAGGACTTTTTCACGAAATCGCTCGTACAAAATTCGCTCATGCAGCGCGTGTTGGTCAATTACCAACACTCCGTCTTCCGATTCAGTGATCAAGTAACGATTATGAGCCTGCATTCCCTGAAATGTGTACGTTGCTTCCGTGATAAGTCGAGCGGAAATATCGCCTGCCGTTCGGTCTGGTGGCATCGTATCGTTCGTAGCGGCAATCTCGCCATCGCCGCCGACGTTACTTGCGACACCGACACCGTGAAGTGGTCGACCGGTTTCACCCAGCGGCGCCGCCCATTGATCGCGTGCGGGGACCACGCCGCCAAAGTCAACCTCGGGACGAGGGCCGTAATCCAAATCCAAACGCGACTGATTTTGTCGGTCAAGTGAATCGGCCAACGACGGTCCCCCGCTCACTGCCGAAGGAATGTTGCCACTGCTCGGCTCAACGTCCGGCTTTTCCACCCGTGCTGTCAGGTCGGTCGATAGGAACTTCGTGCGGAGAGTACCCAACACTTGACTATACAGTCTTCTACTGTTCTCAAAACGAACTTCCAGTTTGCTGGGATGCACGTTGACGTCCACGACGTTGGGCGGCATTTCGAGTTGCAAGAATGCTACCGGATGCCGGCCGTGCAGCAACAGTCCTCGGTACGCCTCGCCCAGCGCATGCTGTAGCGATCGGTCACGAATGTGACGCCGATTTAGGAACAGGTACTGCATGCGATTGTTGCCGCGGTGATAGACCGGATCGGCGACGAATCCCCACAACCGAGTCTCGTCGTCAGAGTTTTCAATCCATATCAGATGCTCGGCCAACTCACGACCAAAGACGGCTGCCAATCGTTGTTTCCAGTTGTCGACCGGCGGCAGGTCGTGAACGGCACGCTCATTGTGGCGAAGAGTGAAGTGGATGTCCGGGTGTGCGATCGCGATCCGCAGGAACGCCTCGGAAACATGCCCCATTTCGGTCTGTGGCGTTCGCATGAATTTTCGCCGGACCGGAGTGTTGAAGAAGAGGTTGCGTATTTCGACCGAAGTACCCACTGGCGCGCCAATCGGCCGAGGCCCGTGAAGCCGACCACCATTCGACTCGACCGTAGCCGCGGCATCATTCTCGACCGTTCGGCTGGTCATCGTCAAATGACTGATCTCGGCAATCGAGGCCAATGCCTCACCGCGAAACCCCATCGTCAACACCGAAAATAGATCATCGGCGTCGTGGATCTTGCTTGTTGCGTGACTGGCCAGCGCTAAGACTAACTGCTCCTGTTCAATACCCGATCCATTATCGGAAACTCGGACCAGGTCCAAGCCACCTTTTTCCACCGACACATCGACTCGACTTGAACCGGCGTCCACGGCGTTCTCGACCAACTCCTTCACCACACTGGAAGGCCGCTCGATGACCTCGCCGGCAGCAATTTTGTTGATCACGCTCGCAGAGAGCTGGCGGATTTCCGGCATGCGACTTCCTCGTGTTGGTTTTGAGTCGGCTTTTCGATAGTCAGTGGCAACATGAACGTGGTGTCAATGGAGTGAACGCACCTGGGGATCCAGATTTAGTGTGCGATGGACTGCGTTCTAATCCCCCTCTTGCTCGCCAGACTCCTGCGCATACTGTTCGAGTTTGCGGTAGATTGTCCTCGCTCCCATGCCAAGTATCTTGGCCGCCTGCTCACGATTGTTATTCGTCATTCTCAGTGTCTCTTCGATCGCCCACTGTTCAATCTCTCGCATCGGACGTCCAATGAGTTCGCCGGGACCCTCGGAGACCATTTCAGAAGACGGTTCCACGTCCGCCAATTCCGGCGGCAGATCGTCGATATCCAACACACCGTCGATGTCCAACACGATCATCGTCTCAATCGCATTGCGAAGCTGTCGGATGTTGCCCGGCCAGTCGTAGGCAAAACACTTCCGCGTCACCGCTGGCGTGATGCTCTTCACAGGTTTCGAATGAACACGAGCAAAGTGCTTGCGAAAATGGTCCAGTAAAGGAACGATGTCGTCTCGCCGCTCGCGCAGACTGGGAAGATGGACCGTCACGACCTTCAGACGGTAATAGAGGTCGCTTCGAAAAGACCCTTCTGCAACAGCCGCTTCCAAACTTCGATTCGTGGCCGAGATCAAGCGAATGTTCACAGGAAATAACTTATTGTCGCCGACGCGAGTGATTTGCCGTTCTTCCAATACCCGCAGCAGTTTTGTCTGAACGGAGAGCGGCATATCGCCCACTTCGTCCAAGAACAACGTCCCGCCGTTGGCATACTCAAAAGCGCCAACTCGATCGTTCAAAGCATCGGTGTACGCGCCTCGCACGTGGCCAAATAGCTCGCTCTCGACCAGATTGTCCGGAAAACCGGCGCAATTCAACGCGTGAAACTGCTCGCCTTTTCGAAGGCTATTTTGGTGCAGTGCCTGAGCAATCAGTTCTTTACCGGTACCGTTGTCGCCCGTAATCAGGACGGTCGCGTCGGTGGGCGCAATCCGCTTGAGTCGGTCTAGGACCGCTGACATTTCCTGACTTGCAAAGATGATCCCATCGAACCCAAACCGGTCGTCCAGCCGTTTGTGCAGTTCCAGATTATCGCGTTTCAATCGCACCGCATCGGCAGCCTTGGCGACAGCCGCCCGCAGTCGGTTGGGTGTGATTGGTTTCTCTAGAAAATTCAATGCACCCAACTGCATCGCCTCAACGGCCTTGGGGATCGTCGCATGGCCCGTCACCATGATCACTTCCGAATCAGGTAACGCTTCCTTGGCGCGACCCAGGACTTCCATTCCATCGACCTCGTTCATCATCAAGTCGGTGACAACGATGTCAAACGTATCTTCGGCAATTCGCCGAGTCCCTTCGGGGCCAGAGGTGGCCACGACGCAGGGGTACCCCTCGCGGTCCAGACTCTCGGACATCGCGTGGGCATGTGCGGGCTCATTGTCGACGATCAGGACTCGGATATCGCTGGTGTTCCGTTGGCCATCGTCAGTTGTTTCTTTAGCCATATGTCGATCATAGACATTGTGCCCGCAAAGGGTAGTAGGGGATCGAGCGACGACAATCCGAATGGCTCGAATGATCGACTTGGCCGCCTTGCGAGAATGGCTGACTCAAGAAAACTACCACNCTGTACGCTGATCCGTCCACCATGTGCTTCAATAATCTTGCGAGACATTGGCAGGCCAAGTCCGGATCCGCCAGTCTTTGTCGTGTAGAATGGCTCGAACATCTTCATCGCCGTGCGGTCCTCGATGCCAACTCCATCGTCGATCAAGTCGAGCGCTACACCGTACGGGCACAGGGAAGTTCTCGCCACTAAACTGCCACCGTTTGGCAGCGCCTCTAAAGCGTTTTTGACCAAATTCAACACGGCCGCATACAACGTCTCAGCATCGAGGCGGATCTTCGGCAGATCGGGATCCAAGTACAACTGAACCTCTACCGATTGTCTTTCTGCCAACAGAACAAAGAACTCAAGCACTCGGCGAACCAATTCGTTGAGGTCTCCTGGCAAAAGCACCAGCTCGCTCAGTCTCGCGAACTTCAGAAAGTCGTTGAGCAGCTTTTCCAGCCGTTCACACTGCTCGTGAACCGTGTTTGCCTTTTGCCTCATCCGCTGTTCGCGGGTGTTCGCCACGCCATCCAGCTCTTCGGCCAATAATTCCATGTTCATCTGAATGATGGAAAGCGGATTTTTGATTTCGTGAGCCAGTGAACCGGCGAGAGCCGCCAACTCATCGTATTGACGGCGGAGCCGTTTTAACTCTTCCTCGCGACGTCGTTCTTCTGGCGACACAACAGTCTCCACAAACCAAATGGAACGCGTCCCGACGGGACAGCGTTCCATTTTTGTTTCAATCAACCGCAATTAAAAGCTGCCGTGGCTTAATCGCGACGACGTCCTCGGCCGCCGCCTCCGCCGCCTCCGCCGGATCGACCGCGTCCGCCACCGGATCGCTCGCCACGTCCGCCTCGGTCTCGGCTTCCTTCGCCGCCTTCAGCGCCGTCGGATTGATTGGCCAACGGATCCTCGATGCCCAGCTCTTCAAACGCCTTGCGTCGGCTGAGCTTGACTCGATCGTGGTCATCCACGCCTATCACGTAGACCTTCATCTCGTCGCCAACCTTGCAAAAATCGTCAACGCTATTAACGAAGCCGTTGGACAACTCACTGATGTGACACAACCCGTCACGACCAGGCAAGATCTCGACGAATGCGCCGAAGTCTTTGACACTTGAGACCCGGCCATCGTAGATCTTGCCGACCTGCACGGTTGCCGTGCATGCCTCGATGTCACTGAGCGCCTGCTTGGTTAATTCAGCATCCGTTCCGGCGACGGTCACCGTACCATCTTCGTCGACGTCCACCGTAGTACCCGTACGTTCCTGAATGGCGCGGATGTTTTTGCCGCCAGGCCCGATCAACAAACCGATCTTTTCCGGATCGATCGTCGTCCGTAGCAACCGCGGTGCCCATTCCGACGTCTCCGTCCGCGGACGAGGGATCGCCGTTAGTATCTTTCGCAGAATGTCGATACGCGCCTGTTTGGCCTGAGCGAGCGCCGCGACGATGATCTCCTGGCTGATCCCGTCGATCTTGAGATCTAACTGAATGCCAGTGATGCCGTTTTGAGTTCCAGCCACTTTGAAATCCATATCTCCAAAGTGATCTTCATCACCCAAAATGTCCGTCAGCAACGTCCAGGAATCACCCTCTTGAACCAGACCGATCGAAATGCCGGCCACTGGATTGGTCAACGGTACACCCGCTGCCATCAATCCCAACGTCGCTCCACAAACGGAGGCCATTGAAGACGAGCCATTCGATTCAAGAATATCGGAGATGACGCGGATCGTGTAGGGAAACTCATCATGCGCCGGAAGAACTGGCTTTACGCTCCGCTCAGCCAATGCCCCATGACCAATCTCGCGACGACCCGGCCCACGGTTCGGTCGGCACTCGCCAACCGAAAACGCCGGGAAGTTGTAATCGAGCATGAATTTCTTCGAGTACTCGTCAATCAAACCGTCAACACGCTGTTCGTCGCGGCCTGTGCCGAGTGCCACGGTGATCAGTGCCTGAGTCTCCCCTCGTTGAAACACGGCGGAACCGTGTACGCGAGGCAGAACATCCACGAAGCACTCGATCGGTCGAATCGTCGTGGCGTCACGACCGTCAGGTCGACTTCCACTCAGAATCTTGTCGCGGACAATGCGGTATTCCAAATCGTGCCAAGCGTGTGAAAAGTCGTTTCCACAGATCGCACCCTCGGCATCGGGATCCGGAATCACTTCCGACTTGGCCCGTTCCTTCAACGCGGAGACCGCCGCAGCTCGATCAAGTTTCCCGTCAGTCGACTTGGCCGTCTGGAATTCTTCAGCATAAGCCTCATGCAATCGGTTGTAGAGCGTCAGGTCTTCCTCGTGTTCAAATGGGACTCTCTCGATGCCCACCTTCTCAGCCAATTCTCGTTGAAGCTGACAAACTTCCCGAATGGTGGCGTGGGCGAATTCGATCGCGCCTGCCATGTCGTCTTCGTTCATCTCTCGAGCAAATCCCTCCACCATCGTCACGGCATCGTCAGAGCCCGATACGATGAGGTCCAAATCGCTCTCCTCGAGCTGGTCTTGGGTCGGGAATGCGACAAGCTGTCCGTCCACTCGACCGACGCGTACCGATGCAATCGGACCAGAAAACGGCATCGGACTCACAAACAGTGCGGCCGCAATGCCATTCATGGCAATCACATCGCCGTCGTTCTGGCGATCGCTCGATACAACCATCGCCTGGCATTGAACATCATCGGCGAAGCCCTTGGCAAACAAGGGCCGGATGGGCCGGTCAATCAACCGCGACGTCAACGTCTCTTTCGTTGTCGGTCGACCTTCTCGCTTCAGGAATCCACCAGGGAATTTTCCCGCTGCAGCCGTTCGCTCACGATAATCACATGTCAACGGGAAAAAGTCGATTCCCGGACGGGGCGAACCGGTCGTCACCGCATTCAATACTGTCGTTTCGCCATACTGGGCCATCACGGCCGCGCCGGCTTGCTTTGCTAATTGTCCCGTCTCAAACGAGAGGACCTGGCCACCAATTTCTTTCTCTACTCGAACCTTCACGTTCATCCCTAACATTCATTTGCGTTCGGACCATCGTGAAGTCCTATCGGTAACATCAACGCGAGATAACGAGTCCAAAACGGGTCACCAATTTTGGTTCGCGCCGTTTTACTCGTATTGCGGACTTGCCAGCAGGGAAGATGAACGATGATGTCCATTCTCGAAACGGCGACAAGCCCCGGAAATACTCGTCCAGCAACTCGGCTTCGCCACACAGTTCCCACAGAGAGTTCTCTGTGAAACTGATCCCGTTATTTACGGATGCCTAAACGCCCAATCGTGTCCAGATAGCGTTGAGGATCCACCGTGCGGAGGTAATCCAAGAGACGACGACGACGACTGACCAACGCCAACAGACCGCGGCGCCCAGCAAAGTCCTTCTTGTGCGCACGCATATGCTCAGTCAAATTGTTAACCCGAGTTGTCAATATGGCGACTTGGACTTCGGGGGAACCCGTATCCACTTCACCATGTTGATAATCTCGAATTAGTTCTTGCTTACGCTCTTTCGTTATCGTCATGCTGAAATACCGTCAACCTCCGGCAGGCGAGCCGCACAACATTGATGCGACCAATCTCCTTCACCGATTGTCAGAACTGACCTACAACCTACAAGAATACTCATACTAATAGTGTTCTCTTTCCAATTAAGGAGCTGAGTTTATCAGTCAGTTGGCAAATTGCAACCGCAAATCAGAAAACCAGCCGTCACCTGAGTTTGGTGTCAAACCAACAAGGCCCGCTGGCGTGAAACCACACGAAACCCGCGTCAAGAGCTACTGATCCCGAGGTGATCTACGCCCTCACGACGCCCCGGGTGACGAAACGGAGGGGCCGAATCAACGTTCCCCTCCTGTTTGCCGTTTGCTTTTGTTACCTTGACCTTTCACTCCAATCCCTCATTGCACAACCCAAACCCCATGAATGACCCATTATTCGATATCGCCGGGAAGTTTGCCGCTGGGCAATTGACGCGCGACGAATTCCTCGACGCGTGCGATTTACAACGTACGGCGGTCAATTCAGCTGGCGCAATCGATGTAGACCGTCAAAGCCGGTGTGGCTTCGCAGAGGTGATCTTCGGAGAAGGAAAATCGGCCGAACAAATCTCCACGCTGCTCCAGAGCCTAATCGAGGCAGGTCAACCCGGGCTGGTTACTCGCATTGACAAAGAAAAGGCCAGCCAAGTTCGGCAAGCCCACCCCGCGGCCCTCTACAGCTTGTCGGCCTCGACACTCCGACTTGGCGACAATCCGCAGATAAAGTGCTCAACCGCGATTGTGTCGGCTGGCACGAGCGATCGTGCGGTTGCCGAAGAAGCCCGCGAAACCATGCGTTGGATGGGGCTCGAACCGTATTTCGCCAGCGATGTGGGTGTTGCCGGTCCCGCTCGGCTGCTGAAACACCTGCCCGCCTTGCGTCGAGCGAAGGCGGTCGTGGTCGTGGCCGGAATGGAGGGGGCCCTGGCCAGCGTCGTGGCCGGACACCTTTCCGCACCGGTGATTGCCGTCCCGACCAGCGTGGGCTACGGAGCCTCGTGGGGTGGTCTGGCGGCCTTGTTGGCGATGCTCAATAGCTGTGCTGCGAACGTCTGTGTTGCCAATATCGATGCCGGATTCAAAGGCGGGTTCATCGCCAGTGTGAAAACGAGGATTCTCATCCGCCTGAATCGACGAGGACTGTGTAACTTGCACACCGTATCCGATCTCCAAAGCACGCCAGTCCATTGGCAGCACGGCGCCGTCTCCATCGGCAATTTTGATGGCGTCCATCGGGGACACTGCAACCTTATTAACAGGCTGCGTTGCGAAGCTGACCGCGTCGATGGCCCGGCCGTCGTCCTCACATTCTGCCCACATCCCATCCAACTCCTGCGACCAGACGACGTCCCTCCATCACTCACTTCACTCGACCGCAAACTCGATTTACTCGCCGCCACCGACGTGGACGTTTGCATTACCTATCCTACAACATTGGATTTGCTGGCCTTGAGTCCGGAGGCGTTCTTTCAGTCGGTCATCGTCGAGCAGCTTTCAGCTCGTTCGCTTGTCGAGGGCCCGAATTTCCACTTCGGCCGCGATCGTCGAGGAGACACAGAACTATTGACGACGCTTTGCGAACAAGCGGACATCGACGTCCACATCGTATCGCCGAGTCTGGCCGACGACGAATTCGTTTCCAGCAGCCGAATTCGTTCGGCCATTTTGCAGGGAGACGTGATGCAGGCCTCTCAAATGTTGGGCTATTGCTACCAAATCCAAGGACGAGTGGTCCGCGGCGCCAATCGAGGACATACGATCGGATTCCCAACGGCCAATCTGGCAGATGTTGAGGTGCTGCTGCCGGCACCAGGTGTTTACGCGGGTCGTGCCGTTGCCAACGGCATTTCGAGGCCGGCTGCAATCCACATCGGCCCCAACCCCACTTTTGGTGAGACTGGACGAAAAATTGAAGTGCATCTACTCGACTTCACCGGTGATTTGTACGATCAAGTACTCACCGTCGAATTCGTCGATCGCATTCGGGGGACCCGCCGATTTGACTCGGCCGAGCAACTGGTGAACCAGCTGAATCAAGATGTGGCGCAAGTTCGGTCCACCTCTTCCACCAAGATCTGACCTTTCTTTACTACGGAAAAACAGATGACTGTCGATTGGAACGCGTTCCGTAGATTTATTGAACCCTGTTCGAACGTTGCCCTGGTCAGCCATGTTCGACCCGATTGCGACGCCCTGGGTAGTGAGTTGGGAATGGCCTACGTGCTGAGAACTTTGGGTAAGAAAGTCCGCATCGTTAACGGGCAGAAGACACCAACTCACCTAGAATTCATCGACCCACGAGGGGACATTTCGGCCATCGATGTCGATGTTACTCCAGACCAGCTTTCGGACGTGGATCTTTGGATCGTGCTGGACACAAGCGCTTGGATTCAGCTGGGACCGATGGCGGAAGTGCTCCGAAACTCTACCGCGAAGAAAGCCATCGTCGATCATCACGTCAGCGAAGACGACCTGGGCGCAGAGTTGTTCAAAGACACCGCCGCCGAAGCCACTGGACGACTGGTCGCGGAGGCGGCCGAAGCACTGGATATCACGCTCGATAAAGACGCCGCCACCGCGCTGTTCGCGGCATTGGCGACCGACACGGGATGGTTCCGTTTTCCCATCGTCAATGCCGAAACCTACCGTTGGGCAGCCAGACTGATCGAGTTGGGAGCCACTCCCTGCCAACTCTACGGACAACTCCATGAACACAGCACTGCCGGGAGGATGCGACTAAGAGGCGTGGCACTCCATCGCCTGCAAACGGAGTTAGACGGTCGTTTTGTCCACACCTACGTCAAGCACGAGGACTTTGGCCAGTTGGGAGCACTCCCAACGGACACCGAAGACCTGATCAACACAACGCTTGAGATCGAGGGAACCGAGGCGGCTGTCATCTTTATCGAGCCGACTCCGCAGGCCATCAAGGTCAGTTTTCGCAGCCGCTGCCAATTGGATAGTAGCGAGGTCGCCTCTCAGTTCGGCGGCGGTGGACACAAAGCGGCCGCCGGAGCCTCATTTGAGGGCCCATTAGATGAAGTGCGCGAACGTGTCTTGGAGGCTGTTCGCAAAGCGATGGAGTAATGGCCCGCGGCGCGTCCGAATGCGGCCCATGATTTTTCGTCACAACGCAACGTGACTCAATCTACGTACCGCCAAACCTCACCTGCCCTCTACTTTTCCGTCATCTTGAGCTACATTCTTGAGCAAGCGTGCTCGGTCTTTACGTCTTTTTCACTTCACACTTCCAACTCAGAGCGACCAGGATGAGCGACAACTCGGCGGCGACGAAAAAAATGTCTGAGATCGTTTCGTTGTGTAAGCGACGAGGCTTTCTGTTTCAGTCCAGCGAGATCTACGGTGGTTTGAATGGATTCTGGGACTACGGACCGCTTGGTGTCGACTTAAAAAAGAATGTCAAGGAGACCTGGTGGCAGGATATGGTCTCGTCGCACAACGAATTGAAGACACCGCAAGGAGCACCCACCAGTTACGCTATGACCGGTTTGGATTGCACGATCATCATGCACCCCCAAGTCTGGAA